>JFJP01037787.1_pt1 | contig 25224 bp, 16 predicted proteins | sample 431651 | NCBI WGS metagenome assembly JFJP01 (sample SAMN02602958, study PRJNA72255) | Microbial mat metagenome, whole genome shotgun sequencing project. | biome: fresh water; feature: sink hole; material: water; isolation source: purple microbial (photo- and chemosynthetic) mats found in...
CCAAACAGATTTTAAAAACGAACTTTGGACTTCGGAATACGAATCTACCATCAGCGCCAATCAAACTTTTTACTTAACGGAAACAGCAGTTGATATCAACGAAAAACAAAAAATGATGTTTCTGGATATTCCCGTAAAACTTGGGATTGATTATGCGTTCACCCCCAAAATAAGTGCGTATGCCACTGTTGGCATAGCTTACGGCGTGCCATTAAGTGCTAAGTACAACACCACAGCCACCATAACGCGTACAGGTTTTTATCCCGACTACAATGCGCTGCTTTTTGATGTAGATGTAGATGGTTCACCTTACTTTTATCCAACTAACAAAGCTGTTACAGGTAGTGGAAGTATAGCAAAGCAAGCCAACCTGAGTGCCGAAGGTGCTTTGGGCGCAAAATACAAACTTACGCCCACCATTGCGCTGTTTGCAGGAGCTAAGTTAATGCATGGCTTCCAAAACGTGAAAAGTAACCCTGCAGAATTTATTATGGCTACAAGTGCTACTACAATGAATACGCTTGCTAACCGAGCCGATGAACTACAAACACGCGGTTTGGGCTTGGAAATCGGGGTGCAGTTTGGCATTGCTAAAAAAGTGAAACCTGCACCAATAAAAGAAGTGCCGGTTGTTTTGCCTGCTAAAAAAGATACCATTATTCCGGTTATCAAAAAAGACACGGTTGTGAAGCCTGTTGTTAAAAAGGTGGAGATCGAAGGAGTAGAACTCACATGCAAAGTGGTGGAAGCTGTTACATTGCTGCCAGTGAATGCAACAATGCTTATTAAAAACAACGGCGAAACCATTAAAACGGTTCAAACTAACAACAACGGACTGATAAAAGTAGTGATTCCCGAAGGAAAAATCTATACAATAGAAGTTTCGGCAGCGGGATATGTGCCACAAAGTCAGACCATTGATTTAACCAATGTGCCACGCGGCGTGAAAAAAGAAATCGTGCTCGACCCAGTTGTGAAAATTGCCAAAGGACTCGTATTTAAGTTCAAAAACGTGAATTTCAACACCGGAACGCCCGACTTAACACCCGAATCGTTGGAAATACTCGATATGGTTGCGGCTATTTTAATTGAAAATCCAAAATTGCAAATTGAAATATCAGGCCATACCGACAATCAGGGAAATCCGGCTTATAACCTTCGATTATCAATACCTGCTAAGCAAAGGTGCAAAACCCGAGCAAATGAAAGCCATTGGATTTGGACAAACTAAATGGATTGCCAGCAACTTAACTGAAGAAGGCAGAGCCGAAAATCGAAGGGTGGAATTTAAAGTATTGGGAATGTAAAAACCTTTCGAACCGATTTGATTTTAATGTTCAGCCTCTGAAAGTGTTGATAGCAACCCTATCTCACAGTAGCTTGTAAAATCGCAATTTAACAAATGTAATATTTAAAGCGGAAATCTTGCTCTCCACCAGTCGTAGTTTTGCGATGTACTCCCAGTGTACATCGCAAGATAATAGGCTATGGGGAGCAGGGTTCAGCGATTCGCCTGCAGCCCTTCGCGCTGCGATGCTTGATGGATAGAAGCAGCGTATCGCCGTATTTCGGCGGCACAAGAGCCCCGGTAAGTATCGGGGTAAACTCCAGCCCAACCCTGCCTGCGGTAGGCAGGCCGAAGGGGCACGCCCAAATGTATTTATTTTTTCTTTAACTCCACTTTTAATCCTGCTGCGTATTTTAAATTTAAACCGGCGGGAAAGTCGACGTACAATCCATCGGATTTTTGTTTCCATTTTAGTTTTTTGGCGTAACCTAACAAAGAAACCGATTTGATTTTTGATTTGCAGTATTCGCTTTGCGAGCCCAAACTATTAATTTTGAGTGTGGTTTTTTGTTCGGGAATGCGGAGCATCCAGACATAAAGCTGTCCGTTTTTAGCTTCGGTAAAGCGGAAATCGGAAGTTTCGTATTTGAAACCAGCATGGTGTTTTGAAAGTGCGCCACCTGGAAATACGCGCAGTGTAGGCGCTTTTTCGGGTTTTTTGGGGTCGGAAATCAATTCACCTTCGCCCCAAGTTTTCCACGCTTTGCTCCCGTAGATGCCTTCGCCGTTAATTTTCATCCACTCGCCCATGTCTTTGAGCATGGTAATACAAGCAGGTTCGAGGTCGCCATCGGGAGTAATGGGCACGGCACAGGCATAATTCCCGTCGCGCGACGCATATTCGAGCAAGCTATATACCATGCTCGATGCTTCGTAGGTGTAACCGGGTGCATAATACCAATCACCCACGGGGTTTTCGCCTTTTTCGGTCATGATTTTAGAGGGGAAATTGACCTCGTAGGTAATGCCCAATGCGGGATTGTTGGGTGCAAACTTAATACAGGCGAGCACGTCGGTTTTGCCGTGTCGCTTATCGGCTTTGTTGTAAAAATCGGCCACAACACGAGCTGCCGCATCGCATTTGAAACCCGACGCGCTATGCGTACCGCTGAAAGGCCATTTGCCATTACCATCGGTATAAATGAGGTCTGGGTCGTATTTATCCACCGCATCCATTATGCGGCGTGCCCACCACTCGGCATACCATTGGGCATAAGCCTGATGATCCTGAAAAATGCCTTTATTGCCAAAAGCTATTACGTCGATATCTTTGTATTGAGTCCGTCCCACCATTTTCCTTTGCCATCGGCTTTGGTTAAATGTCCGTCATAAGGAATGCCAACTTTTTCGCCCAGTTTATCAGTTCCAAAAGCATTGTGCCACCACCACCAAGTGTATTCGTGGTGAAAGGTAATGCCGAATTTCATGCCGCGTTTTTGTGCTTCGGTTTTCCATGCGCCTATCATGTCTTTTTTGGGGCCAATATTGGTAACATTCCAGGGTTGATAGGCGGAATTCCACATATCAAAATTATCGTGATGCACGCCCACCGCCATTACAAAACGTGCTCCGGCATCGTAAAAAGCTTGCGTAAGTGCTCCTGCATCCCATTTTGGGGCTTTCCATGCATTGAGCACATCTTTGTAGCCAAACTCACTCGGATGGCTAAAATTTTTCAAATGATTTTTATATGCTTTTGAACCTTCTTTGTACATATTGCGCGCATACCAATCGCCACTTTTGCCTGAAGCTTGTGGTCCCCAGTGAATAAACACGCCAAACTTAGCATCGCGAAACCATGCTGGAGTGCCTGTGTAGGTGTTTTTTATCGAATCCCATTGTGGCGCATATTTTCCGTCGGCGATGGGAAAATCCATTTTTACTTCGTTGTAATCCACAGGGTCGGCAGGTTTTACTATGTAAGGTTCGGAAACTGCGGGTGTGGCAGGTCGGTTGGTGAGCGACCACTGGGCTTGTGCCTGAATTAAGCACAAAATTAAAACAATGCCTAAAAGTGTGAATCTTGATTTTGTCATATTGAATTTGGATTAATATTTTACTAATTTGCGCATGCAATGTTTATCTTACTATTATTTATAAACCACCGGTAATACTACCGAAAACGAATGTTCTTTTCCCTTTTCTTTAGCAGCCAGAAATAATGCCACTACTTTTCCTTTTTCGAGATACACTTTTGGCATTTCAAAGCGCTCGAAATCAAATGATTCGCCATTCGAAAAAGTAATATTAAACTTGTGCACCAATGAGTTTTCGGACAGATTCCAATCAAGTCCGTTGGGAGATTCAAAAAGCAAAAGTGCAATGCCGTGTTCGGTAATCTTATCGCCATGATCTTTGGCTATGCAATAATATTTTCCGTCCTGAAACCATTCCACATGGTCGTCGATAGGAAAATCAGTTTTGGGTGAAGTGATAAATGGTTTGTCATAATCTTTAAACGAACCCAGCGGACTTTTTGATAATGCGATGAAATGCTTGACTACCGTTTTGGTCGTTTTTTGATTGCCCATTACCGATTTGTAAGCAATGGAAAATTGCCCGTCGGGGCGACGAAAAACGGTAGGAACTCCCATAGTCTTTCGGCCAGCTACGGTATCCAACAGCGGTTTATCGAAACGTTTCCACGGCCCGTAAGGACTTGAAGCCACTGCCACGCCTACGCGTTGGTTATTGCGGTTCACCCACCATTCGGCATCGCGCATGGTAGGGCGCACGCTGTCGGCCGTAGTTTTCCAGTATCCGCTGCCCGTGTTGGCGGTGTAGTAAAGGTAATATTTCCCTTTGTGCTTGATAACGTGCGGATTGTGAGTCATTTCGCCGTCCCAGAATTGAGTTCCACGTGCTGGCAAGGTTACATCCGAAAAATTATAGGGGCCAAATAATTTGTCGGACACTGCATGAGCCACTTCCGAATGTGTACACCAAGCATCAAAACCCCTTGACTTTGGCCAACGCGAGAAAAATAAATGGTATTTTCCATCGCTCCCCTTAATAGCACCGTTACACCACACATTGAAATTGTCCATCTTGAAAATGTTCTTTTCGGGATGTTCAGGAATCAACTTTGTAAAATTGAGCGATTCATTGTTTTGCGCAAAAGCAAAAGAATTTGATACCAACATAATAAGCACTAAACAACAAAGGTTTTTTACTTTCATAAGTATATATGTGTTAAAACAATTACTTTATTACTCACTAATTTTCTCCAAAGCATCAATAATAGCTTGTCTGTTTGGATTTTTAATTTTAAAATACTGAATTAAAAATTCCATAATCTCTTTATTACCAACAACATACGCATCGCTTTTATTTGCTTTAAAAAAGAAACTGTGCTTTACGTCGGGAAGTATTATTGCTTTTGCTATGCCTCCTTTTTGCATAATGGAATCGGCAAAAGCAATACTTTGTTTGTAACCAATGGTGGGGTCGGCATCGCCATGAATAAGCAAAGTGGCGGGAGGATTTTGCAAGCTTCAATTTTTTGTGATGCTACAGCCGACAACGGAGTGCCTGCCGAACCGCCAGAAAATCCCACTTTACGGAAATCACATTTAAATCGTTTTGCATTTTTATACGCATAATTATACACATCCATCACATCTTGCAATGCTTTATCGAAATCGCCATTTTGATTTTTGCAACGGTAGTCGACGCCCACAAAAACCACTCCCAGCGCATCGCAAAGCAAATCAGCAGAACTTAAATTTTGCGAACCAGGTGTAACTTTGGCAGTACCATGATCCCAACCACCACCATGTACATAAAACAAAACAGGGAACTTCCCTTTCTTGCTTGGCATCATTACTTCAATGTCAATGTTGATACTATCAACGGTTTTTACAGTTTCGCGAATGATTGTAATATTTGACTGTTTATTTTGAAATTGAGAAATCGTATCATTTTTTTGTGCTGCAAAAAGTTGAAACTCTGCTATAGCAGCCCTACCCAAGGCATCGAACTTGATACGGAATTGACGAGCTTTAATTGGATTTTTGAATTCAATTTCTTTATTTTTACCAATAACCGCACCGCTTGCCGCATTGAGCCACATTCCTTTGTGAAGGTATTCGATACTAAATGAAGTAATAGGCGAATATGGTCGCCATGGTTTGGCCGAAATATATTCCTTTACAACAACGTATTTCACTAATTGTGGTTTGCCAAAGTCAACCGCTAACCATCCACCTCTTGCCCAAAGTTTGCTATCAGGCCAGTGTTGCGAATCGAATTTTTTGCCAATTATAGCATCAGCACCTTCTTGATTGCGCCCTGTACTCCAAAAGGTAGTTTCGTTATTGTCGAAAGCAGCCTGTGAATTGTGCATAAATGCCGGAGCAACCGAACTAGAAGCACTCGAAGGCATATTGTAAGCCAATGAATTAGTTGTTGAAGGCGGATAAATGGGCGCAATATCCATGACTGATTTATCGAAAGAGAGCTTAACAACGCTAACTGCGGTATCTTGAAGCTGCTTTGAAATAATAAGTTGAATTCCATTTCGAGATTGCTGGAACTGAATACGCTTCCCTGACAAAGTAGTGGCAGCTTTTATTTTCAGTAACAATGCAGGCAAAAAAACGGTATCGCATTTCTCTAAATTTGTGGCATACACATATATGGCATTCTCTTTGCGAGTGGTTGCAAAAGTATTTGTTGCTACAAACGGACCACCACGCGTACCGTATACCGCTTCGGCATGGCGATTAATCCATGTTCCAATTTCTTTCAGACGCAATCTGAATTCAGGCAAAATTTCGCCAGTGGGCTGAGGACCAACATTCAACAATAAATTTCCATCGCCCCCAATGGTATTAGCCAAGGTACTAAGAGCCCATTTAAGAGATTTCGGTTCATCGTTGTTTATACATGTCCAACCTTTACCCAAAGTTATACAAGTTTCCCACGGAGCCGAATTACAAAAACTTCCTACAAACTGCTCAGGTGTAGCATAATCGCCCCATTCACCAATAAAGCCGTGCGACTCATCGGGATGCAAAGCCTCTAGCCGATTATTGATTAAAACATCATTTTGCAAGTTGTTAATCAGTTCGTAAGTTTGCTTTGGATAGGCGGGATTAGGGCGACCATCATAATCAATCCAAACTAGTGGAATTTTACCGTAATTGGTTAATAATTCGGTTATCTGCCGATTCATTCTTTCGACAAAAGCGTCATTTGTTTGCGGGTTTCGGCAATCAGGATCTTTCCAATCGCCAGGCGAAAAATAGAAACAAAAAGGCATATTTGCTTCTTTGGCGGCATCGGTTAGTTCTTTTGCCACGTCTCTACCAAAAGGAGTATTCATTATGTTATGAGGCGTGGTTTGCGTATTCCACAAACAAAAACCATCATGATGTTTCATCACACAAACAATGTATTTTACGCCCGATGATTTTGCAATTTGTATCCATTCCTGTGCATTAAATTTAATGGGATTGAACCGCAGGTACAAACTATCGTATTTTGTCACACCATAATTGGCACGCGACCAACTAATTTCCTGTCCCGTAAGCGATGCAGGCCCCCAATGTATAAACATCCCAAAACGGGCATCACGCCACCAGTTTAGCTTATCCGTTTTAGTTACTTTATTTTGTGAAGTAAGGACTGTGAAATTCAAAAGTAATAAAACAGTCAACAAGAGCAATTTAATTTGTTTCAATTTCAATTCTAACATTTTACATTCTATTTAACACAAAGTAATATTTCCCCGAACCCACATTACGCACCACAGCATATCCGTTTTCTATCGTATATTTTACTTTTTTACCGTTATTGGTCAATGTGAAATCAGGAGCAATGGTAGGTATGTAAACGGTTGTAACGGTGTTTGAAGGCAAGGTTACATTGAGTTCGAACGATTTGCAGGGCTTCATTGTGTACGCAGCTTCAATACAGCCCCGGATGGTAGGAATTTTAGCTTCGGCCTGTAAAATCCCTGCTGGTTGCGGACGGATATTGATTTTGCCAAAACCCGCTTCGGCAGGTTCAATGCCCAACAATTTTCGGGGCAAAATATGCACCGGTGCAGCACTCCAAGCATGGCTCCAACCATTGTTCACTTTGTATTTATTGTCCCATGCTTCGGTAGTCATGGTAGCACCTACCCGTATCATATTCAACCAACTACGGTCAGTGGCATCGGTAATGAGACTCATGGCATAATCGCCCTCACCATTGTCGAACATGGCTTCGAGCAGGTAATTACTGCTGTAAACGCCACAAGCCATGCGTTTGGATTTAATAAAGTAGATAACCGTTTTTTGATGTTCGGAAGGCACCAATCCAAAGGCAAGTGGATACATATTGGCATGGAGCGAGCTGTGTTTGGAATCGATACCATCCACATAAATACCTGTTTCGTTATTGAAAAAATGTTTATTGAAGGCAGCTTTCACCGAATCGGCTTTTGATGTCAGAAATTGCGCTTCATCGGTTTTTCCAAGCACTTTAGCAATTTCAATCATGTAAATGAGCGATTTGTAGTAAAACGCATTGACAACCGTATTGTAGGTTTTAAATTCATAATCGTCGGTTTCGCCACCTTTAAGTGTACTCATATTGCCATGCGGCCAATCTACAATATCCTTCAGCCCTCCACCATTGTAGTGAATTGATTTCAGAAAGTCTTTTGTTTGCAATCCGGTACGCGTGCTAATCAACCCTTTATCGGTTTCGAGTGCCATCATGGTTTTTGCTTTCAGGTCGTCGTAATAATTGGTTATTAAATCCGTATTTCCGGTATACATATAATCCGCGTAAGCCATAAAAATGCTGTGCGAAATCCACTCGGTAGGCCATGTGGCATGATAAATAAGATTTTCGGTACTGTAACGCGCAATGGCAAATTCGCGGTCGATGGCGTAATGTCCCATTTGCTGAATGTAGCAATCGGCTTCGTACATCATACGTTCTCGTTCGCTGTTGGCATAGTCGCCGTTGAAGGTATTGGCAATGGTGGAGTATTTACATAGGTCGTAAATGGCATTTACATCTACATTGTTGCTTTTAAAATTGGCAGCTTTTTCGTTGTAAAGCATATAAAGTGTTTTGTGGGTAATATCTTCTACCACAACATTTTCGAGGTTAGATACTAGCTCGCAAAACCTGAACGGTGCCACTTCGGGCATTTGAGGCGACATGGCCTGACTGTGGGGATATTTTGGTACAAAACGCGGAATTTCGAGCGTATAATTATGTGTGCCGGGTTTTATTTTCAGGCTGTACGTACGAAAAATTACACCTCCACCTGGCTTTTGGTCGATAGAATCCCCCACCCCTTTTTCGCCAATATTAATTTTGAGTAAAAAAACGCTATCAGTAGAAATTATTGGTTTCCATGTCAGTTTCATTTCGAGCGTAGCAAAAGCCGAGCGACCGAAATCGAAAAATTGCACGCCGTTGGCACGAATTGCTTTACGTACGGGTTTTACGGGGTAATAAGTGAGCGGATGCCGGTTTTCAAACGTCCATTGCTTTTGCCCGCTACCCAAATCAAGCTGCACCCATTTGCTTTCGCCTGGCCATTTTTTTGTACGGTCGAAGTCGCCTGTATTGAATTGTTGTGGTCGGCTCCAGTCACATTCACCACTTTTTTTGTTGAAGGTTTTTACTTTCCAATAATAGGATTTATTGGATTGAAGAGCTTTCCCTGCATACTTTACATTGATGGACTGCGAAGATTTCACTTTGCCGCAATTCCACACATCGGGATTATTGGCCATGAGCAATTCTGCCGACGAAGCCACCATTATTTGATAGGCTTTTTGCATGTCGCCCTGCTTATTAGAATTCACAATCCAGCCAAAGTCTGGATTGCGCTCGGTAATAACGGAAAGTTCCGGATGCGAAAGTAACTGACAAATTAAACCGGATGGGGCATTGTTTTTAGCATAAGAAAGTTGCAGAAAAAAAAGAATGAGAAGAGTTAGTTTTGTTTTCATGGTATTAGTGAATCATTTATTTACCCCTGAGTAAATGACTGCAAAAATAGTGTAAAATAATTGCTCCTTTAATGAGATTTGAAAAAAACACATATTGATTTTACAAAAATATTAAAATAATTCCAGTTACAACCATACATAATGATATTTTCTTGTGTACGGAATAATAACAAATTCCAGTTATTAGCTTTCCTTAAACCATAATATCTGGTTCAAATACCCTAAAAAACGGCATTTTTAGTCCATTCAATCTTTGGATATAAGGTTTTATTTATTTGTAAATATTGGAAAAGTGTATGTTTCGATAGTTAAATTCATCGGAAAAGTGTATATTTTGATAGTTATATTTATAGGAAAAGTGTATTTATTGATAGTTAAATTTATCGGAAAAGTGTAATATTAATTTTTATTTCTAACGGAAAAGTGTATATTTGCACCTTGAATCATAAAAATGTACAGCTATGTTGTTCCGCAAAATTGAAAATTATATAGAAAATCATCTAAAGTCTAACTCTAAAAAGATTTTAATATTGGATGGAGCACGTCAGATTGGAAAATCATTTAGCATTAGGCATATAGGACAGAAACTCTATAAAAACTATATCGAAATTAATATGGAAGAAGATAAGCTGGGCAATAGAATATTTGCCGATGTTAAAACGGTAAATGATTTTTATTTGGCTTTAAGTGTGGTGGCAGGCAACCGCATGAAAGCAAAATCGGACACTTTGATTTTCATCGACGAAATACAAGCGTACAATCATTTACTTACCTTATTGAAATTTTTAAAAGAAGATGATAAATATACCTACATTGCCAGTGGTTCCTTGTTGGGAGTAACATTGGCAAATACCTCATCTATTCCGTTGGGAAGCATTGAAATAAAGCACATGTATCCCATTGATTTTGAAGAATTTCTGATAGCAAATGGTATTGGCGAACTCGTTTTGGAAACAATGCATAAATACTTTGACGAATTAAAACCACTGCCTGATACATTACACAACAGAATACTAGATTTGTTTAAAAAATACTTGATTGTAGGAGGACTTCCCGACGCGGTAAAAACATTTGTTGAACAGCAAAATGTTATGTTGATACGTAAAATACAGGATGATATTTATTCATTATATGGTATAGATGTAGCTAAGTATGAAAAAACACATTCCAAACTAAAAATTCAAAGAATCTATAAAATGATTCCCTCTAATTTGGAAAACAAAAAAAAGAGAATGGTTGTCAGTGATATAGATGGGAAAAAAGGTAAAAGAATGGCTGATTATGAAGATGAATTTGATTATCTGATTTCTGCCGGCGTAGCTTTAGATGTAAAAGCAATAAGCTCACCAACTTATCCTCTTATTGAAAATAGTGGCAAAAATCTACTTAAACTTTACCTCAACGATGTAGGCTTATTAACCGGCTTATTTTTCAAAAACAATATTACGGCCATAATGCAGGATATAAAAAGCATCAATCTCGGATCTGTTTACGAGACTGTTGCGGCACAAGAACTTAAAGCCCACGGCTTTAACCTATATTACTATGACAATAAGAAAAATGGCGAAGTTGATTATCTTATCGACGACGCTAATCGTTTATCAGTAATACCTTTGGAAATAAAATCAGGCAAAGATTATTATACCCATAGTGCTCTGAACAAGCTTTTGGAGATAAAAGAATACAACATTCATCGTGCTTATGTATTGTCCAACGAGCAACAAGTAATTCAAAAGAATGGCATCGTTTATATGCCCATATATAACATCATGTTCTTCAATTCGGGTTCTGATGTTGTTAGTGAATTTTAGATTACTTTCTGATAAAATCCAGCAAGAAAACATCATTCTCGCTAATATACAATTCTTTAGTCAGCTTGCCATCCGCTTTTACCTGCACCATAACATTGAATAAAGGTGCACCACTGTTGTCGGTTTTGATTTTAGCTACTTGTTCGCGGTTCAAATTCAAGGGCTTTTTCATGTCGAGAAAATTAGTATAGGCATCGTTGGAACGATAACCCACACGGTAAATTTTCAGGTTGTAAGTTCCTTTGGGCATTCCCGAAACCGAAACTGTAACTTTGCCTTTGGGTTTGGCCGGAAGATCCTGAATATAGTACTTTTGGTTATGAACCGAATCGCCCGGGTGCGTGTTTGTAAAATCCCACAAAAGCAATTGCATCCCTTTTTCGTTTTTGCAAGCCCACGATGCCGAATCGGTATTTACAAGTTCTGTTTTGCCAAGCTTGTTGAGAAACTGATAGGCGTAAAAAGCCGGTTTGTTAATTCCCTGAATGGTCAACAATCCGAAACCGCCATGGAAAGCTCCAAATCGTACACCTGCTTCTTCGAAAATATCCGTAAATACCCAGTACGACATGGAATTTGCAGTATTGCCCACTTCTTTTAATTTTTGAAGAATGTAAGCAGCCTGATGGTAACTGTCGTGAACCGGGTCGGCAGGCGTGTAGGATGAGCTCCATTCGGTATAATGCAATTCGAGATTGGGTTTAAAGGAACTTTCAATCTGCTTGTGCGAATTGATGACATCGCCGCTCACTGCATTTTTATCTTTGCTAAGCACCGTTCCTCCTCGACCAAATTCGTCCAAAAATCCCTGTTTTACGCCATAAGTATGAGTGCTAATAAAGTCGATAGGCACATTATTCTCCTTGCAATACGCTATCATTTCGGGCACCCAAGCAGCACCGGCAGTAGCCGGACCACCCACACGATAAGCGGAATTCACGCTTTTGATGGCTTTGACCGAATGGTTGTACAATTTGAAGTATTCGACTTGTGTGCCGTGCCAAAAACCATCGAGATTAGGTTCGTTCCATACTTCAAAATACCAGGTTTTAACTTCCGTTTCGCCATAACGTTCGGTAAAATGCTGTGTGAGAGCACGAATCAGACCTTCCCATTTTTGGTAATCGCGGGGTGGCGTGCCATTTCCTTTCCACCAAAAAACAGTAGTACTGCCACTCGCCAGCCCTCCGGGCATAAAGCCAAGTTCAACAAAAGGCTTAATGCCAATACTTTGCAATGCATCGAAAAGTGCATCCACATATTGGAAGTTATATTCGGGCATTCCGTCCACTTCGCGATAAACACCCATATCGTCGCTCAACAGACCATGCATACGGATATATTTGAATCCGCACGATTTGGTTACATAGCGTAATTGCTCCTGCCAGTCGGCACGCAATCCTTCGTTGGCACGCCCTGCACCTACACATTCGTTGAAAAAAGTGTTTAGCTTGCCTTTTTCGTTGTTGTAATTTAGGTTTACAGTACGGTTGTTTTGCGAAAAAAGCTGGGGTATGGATAATACACACACCAAAATGAATACGCAAAATTGTATTTTTAATTGATTTTTCCCGCTGCTTACTTTCTTGTAAATCATTAGTATTTTATGTATGTTTGGCTTTTTAAAGAGCTTATAAAAAACTATTTCAGATTCAATTTTTTACGCAATTCAATCAGTAAAGCCGCATCCCTGTCGCGCATTACACCTTTTCGGTTTGGTGGACAATTGATAATCAATATATTATCTTGTGCCGTGGCTCGATTGTATAATTTCTCTAGTTCATCTATCGATTTATAAGTAGTATCCTCCGTATGATAGAACCATTTGTTGCTCATACAAACTGTTGTTTCCCACGGCATATAGTATTGTTTACCGTCGTGAGTAAAGTTTTTTGGGTCGGGGTTGGATGGCAGATCTGGATCACCCAAGCGGAAATCGGTTGGAAAATAGCGGATAGGGAATCCTGCTTTTTGATGATAAGGGTGGGCTGTTTTATCAATATTGTAGGGGAAACCAATCGACCAGTTTATACCTACTTGACAGCCAGGTTCAGCTTGTTTTATGGTTTGGTAAATTTCATTCACGTTCCAACGATAATTCTGTTTTACCCAACTCCCATCGAACCAAAATTCAACTACAGGTGTTATTTTCTTTGTAATAGCAAACAACTCTTTGAGCTGATTAATCATGTATTGATTGTAAGTAACATCTTGTAATGAGTCTTTTACATTCCCGTTTTCTTTTCTATCCCATAAAGAATAATACAAACCTAGTCCAATTTTGTGCTTTTTACAAGCTTTAGCCACTGCTTCCACCACATTGGTTTTATTGGGCGACGAAGCTACATCATAAGTTGTATATTTACTGTCCCAAAGGCAAAAACCTTCATGGTGTTTAGTAACCAGAATTACATATTTCATACCTGCATTTTTAGCTGTCAACACCCATTGGTCGGCATTAATAGTATCGGGTTTGTAGCTTTCTACCGGTTTCGAGCCGTCTGTCCACTCTTCGTTATGAAAAGTATTAATTCCAAAATGGATAAACATGCCATATTTTCGATTAATTTGTTCCAATTGTCCTTTCGAAGGTTTATCGGAAGGAATAGGCTGATACATTTTTTGTTGCGAATAAGCTGATTGATATGCAAATAAAAGCAATGTAGCTAAAAAAAGGAGTTTTTTCATTTTTGAATTTTGATTTTTTTTTATAAAATTAGGCTGTAAATTTCAATTGCAAAGATAGTTTTTTACACCACACAAAGATACAAAAGCAAAGACAGTAGTTGGGTATAAATTTACACCAACTACTGTCTGAAAAAATAACAAAAACTAATTTATACCTATAAAAACCTAGACTAATTAATTTAATTGTGAAGACCAACTTTGAAAGAATAAACCTTTTCGCCATTGTTTACACGTAGAATATAAACACCATCGGTTTGTTGAGATTGGTTTAATGTAGCTGATACAGCGTTTGTAAGCGTATAATTACCCACATTTGTACCATCTATTTTGAATAACGATGCTTTGCCACCTTCAATGTTTCCATTGATATAAATTACTTTACCAACCGAATAGGCTTTCACTTCATTATCAGGATTGATATTTAAGCCCGTAGATGAAGCTGGGACGCATTTTTTAACCCAAGCAATAAAATTTGGAGTTGAGTTAGCTTCGCCTAAATCTTCGGCCCATACGTGAGCTTGACCCCAAACGGTTGCAAAATCCACATCTTTAACGGCCGCATCATTTTTGAGTGAAAGAGCCAAGTTTATTTCGGTATTCAGGGGTGTATCGCTTTGATTAATACCTGAACGAATTCTCCAAAATGGTGCCACATCGCTGCTTGTTGTACCTCCGTTATTGTAGTAGGTAGTATTGTTAACTAAATAATATAGCGGCGAATAAAGCATTAATCTTTTCTCCACACTATTGCCCATAACATCAACATTAGTACTTGCCAAATCGGCTGTAAATGAAGCAGAATAACTTGATGCATTGGCACTTACGGCCTCTCCTAAAAATTTATCAAAATGTCCTGCAACACCTGCAATTCCGAAAAGTGTATTTTCCAAAGCGCTCTTCGAAGCATAATTGTCGAACGCCCCTAAGCCTTTTGTGGCTTTTTTGTAGGTGGAAGCAAATGAATAAAGTGCCGTATTATCTGTAGTTGAATAGGTTGCTACGCTGGCATTGTTTATAGAGTTGTGATGTGTAACTGACTCATTGATAACGCTCATTATATACTCGTAGTACGAACCACTTTGGTAATAACCATTGTCGGTGGCTGTTAATGTGAGCGCATTGCCCGTTGTTGGGTGTTTTAAACCTACTGCATTAACGTAGGTAGCAAATTCGGCAGCAAGCGCTTTGCTGATATTAGCATCGGCAGTTGCTAACCCAGTGCGAGTCAATCCCATATTCCATTCGTGAGCAGCATCGGCTTGTTCTAAACTTGTTACGGGACACCAGCACATGCTACCACAAATATCATCTTTGTAGCCAGTTACAGCGCCAATGGCTGTGAGGTATGCATCGTAACCACTGTTGTTGCCAGATGCACCAAAAATAGCACTTTGCGCACCACCGCCACTCATTCCGAACGAGAAAATGCGGTCGGTATTGCCTGGCACTGCATTTTGCTCTGTTTGCAAATAGCGGTAGTAACGTGTAGCAGCTTTCAAATCGGTTACGCCCAGTGGTGCGCCATGCGTTCTACCACGACAACCAGGCCACAAATAAACATAACCAGCTGCCGTATAAGTAGCCACAGAGGCTGTATAATCCGATGGTGCCGACATGGCAGCATAACCGCCTGTATTTACCGGAATAACAATTGGTGCCGATGAAGCAGTATAGCCATTTACAGTTGCTGTTGGATTAATGGTACAGGTATAAGTAGCGCCATCTGAGTTGAGTGTGGCATTCATAAATGCACCTGGCACAAAAATACCCATTTGCTCGTAAGTAGCAGCAGCAGGTGTTCCGCAATAATACACGCCTACCATGTAATACACATTGGAAGTGGAGTTGAATTTCCATTTACCATTAATGGCCGTTTTAAAAGGGATAGTAACCGATGCTCCGGATGTTGTGGTTCCGCCACCACCACCTCCAGGAGGTTGTGCAAAAGTAATTGCCGACATTAATAATACAACGAGAGTAAAAACATTTTTTTTCATGATGCTTTGTTTTTGATAATTTATAATTGGGTTGAATTTTTTATAATGGCATTTTTGCAATAGTCCATAAGAAATTTTCAAATAATTTTCGCCCTGATATCGAGGTGATTATTAAATACACAGCAAAAATAGCAGTAATAATTACTGCTATTAAAGGAAAAATAGTTGAATTGTAAATATTGGACATTGAACTGACATAAACTGCACTTAAAATAAACAGCAAGTCATGTCTAAAAGGAATTTATAAATTTCACTTAGACCTAAAAATATATTTTATCAACACAATTAGTAGAAGCAAAATGGTTATATCAAATACGTATTGACCAATCATATAATCGGGACGGAGGATAAGTAAAGTGGTAGAAATGACAGCCAAACATGTAAGTAAAATGGCCACGGCCAACCTTTGTCCAAAGTGTCGAACAACCTTTCCGAAGGACTCTTGCTCATTAAAATTCATTTCAATATTTAGTTTGCCTTGTTTCATATTGTACATCACTTCATTTATTTGATCTGGCAATTCACTCACCATATTAATATATTGAGTGATTGTATCGTACACATTGCCAGCTATTTTGCGCGGGTCGAAACGCTTCATTAGCAATTTTTTGGCATAAGGCAGAATTACCGGTCCAAGATTGAGGTCAGGATGCAAGTCGCCAGCAAACTTTTGAATAGTAGCCAAGGTTTTGGCCAACATATAAATGCTGGACGGAATTTGCAGTTTGTATTTAATCATCAAACTAATACAATCTTGAATGACTTTTGAAAAATCGAGTTTATCAAATGGTAAATACGAATAGCTTTTGAGCAACTGATCCAATTCAAATTCAAGGTTGTCGGTTTCCTTGAAAAATTTAATTTCGGCTAACGCAATAAGCGCCTTAGCAAGTGCTTTGGGGTCGTTGCGGTAAGTGCTTAATGCAAACGATGCCAGAAAGTTAAGGTGACTTGGCTTTAAGGTAGCCACCATACCAAAGTCGATAAATGAAATGACATTATTTTTCATTATAAAAATATTGCCGGGATGTGGGTCGGCATGAAAAAAGCCATGTTCGAGCACCATTTTGAGGATAATATCCGCACCATTTTGAGCAATAATATGAGGGTCGAGTTCATTTTTACGCAACTCTTCAGGTGAATCGGGCGTAATGCCATCAATAAATTCCATCACCAAAATGCGCTTTGTGGTATATTCAATATGCACAACAGGTATGTGAATCCGCTCATCATCTTTGAACATCTCGTTGAACCGAAGCATGTTCGAAGCCTCGTTGTAATAATCGAGTTCTTTCATAATGGATTGACCAAACTCGTCAACCAATCCATCAACATTGAGCACGGCCAAATCGGGATAACTTTTAATGGCGCGCTTTGCCAAATAGCGCATTAAATACAAATCTAGTTTTATACGGTTCTCTATATTAGGACGTTGTATTTTCACCACTACCTGTTCACCAGATTTAAGGCGTGCTTTATATACTTGACCAATGGAAGCCGATGCGAGGCATTTATAATCAAATTCGCTAAAAATCTCGTCAATTTCTAAGCCCAATTCATGCCTTATCATACTAATAGCCACATCATTGTCGAATGGTTGTGCGCCCGATTGAAGTTTTTTCAACTCATTACGAAATCGCTCGGTAATAACATCGGGTCGGTCAGCCAAAATTTGACCAAATTTAATGTAGGTCGGACCAAGCTCTTCAATCGTTATACGTATTCTTTCGGGTGTTGAATAAACCTGACGCTGTGTTTCGGTTTTCTGGCGTGTGAATTTGCGTAAAAAATGGCTCGAGTTCACCCAACTGCGCATAGCATGTTTGATAAGCACAAGTATAATTTGCAATGCTCTTCTTAACTGCAAATAGCCAATATAAATTCTTCTAAGTCCAAACATGGGTGTTTATTTTTTTGAAAGTAAATCAATTTTTTCTGAAAGCAAATTGAGAGTTGCCTTGAGGTCTTTTATCTCGGCTCTGAGTTCGTCATTCTCTTTTTTGTGGGCGTTTTCAAACAGATTTTCCAACAACAAATACTCTTTCAACTCCTCTAACTGATTGAAAAGCAGGTTATTCAAATCCGATATAGCCTCTGGATGTTGAAACTTGTCGGTGAGCGCTTTGGTAAGCATCTCTTCAAACTCCTCACGTCGCATAATGCCGTAAGAAAGCCCCATACGTAAAAGTATTTTTGCTGCTGATTTCATCTGTTTTAATTTTACAATCGACGCATAAAACGAGCATTGAACAAAGATTTTTGATTCATCTTCTTTTCCAGTGCTCGTTTCATGCGTAAATAATAAGCGTTTTTACACCCCAAAGATAGTAATTTTAAATTTGTTTTTTTAGAAATGAAATTAATTTTGCAATATTTTCATCGGAATCAAATTCTCTTCCACCATGTCCTGCCCCTTCAATCACATCTAATTTTACCTTTTCTGTTCCCAATACAGCCGACAAAGCTTTGTAGAAGTTGTGGTGTTGCATAACAGGAATATTTCTATCAGCAGTGCCATATTGTATAAAAATGGCAGCATCATCTGGCGTGATATAATTCATTGCGTTGGTTATTAAACACTTATCAGTATTTTGTTGTACAGCCCCTCCAATTAATAACGATTCGGGAGAGTTGGTATCGTTTGTTCGAATATTTATACCTTGCTTTTGTGCCTGTTCGTCCATCGACAAAAAGTCGATAGGCCCAAACCAATCAATAGCAGCTACTACGCGCGACGAAAAAGTAGCATTACCTAGTTCAGCGCCTTCGAGTTCGGCTACATCGCCTGATGTTGCTGCTAAAGCAGATAAACATCCGCCGGCAGAACCGCCCCAGCTAATAACTTTCTCCGGGTCGATTTTGTACTTTTCGGCATTTGCTCTCAAAAAACGGATAGATGCTTTTACATCTTGTATTTGAGCCGGATAGATAGCTTCGTTGCTCAATCGATAATTGATACTTGCTACTATAAAGCCTGCATCGACTATTTTCTTAATTGTTGATTGATCCATAAATCCCGCTTTATCGCCAAATTTAAAAGCTCCACCGTGAATATACACCACTACCGGACAATTCTTTTTAATTTTTTTCGGCTGATAAATATCCAACTTTTGAGCTTCGGACACAGTAGCATAAGCCACATTGGCGAAAGTAGGCTGAATTGATACTTTCTCCATATTGCCGCCAGAACCACCAGTACCACCGGGACCTCTGCCTTGTCCACCTGGTCGGCCACCTTCGGGGCGACCACCACCAAAACCACCTTGCATTCCACCACCTCGCATACCACCTTGTGGAGGCTGTGCACAAACAAAACTAAAAAATAATAGCACTGATAACAGTGAAAAGATTTGCTTTTTCATAAAACTAACAAGTTTTGTTGTAAAGAAACAGAATCACACATTGTTGCGCGATTATGTTCATTTACGAATTTTTTACTATTGATTATTTGAAATTATGCTGCAAATTTAGTTCAATGACAAAATGAATAGTTGCAAGACTTATGCGAATGGGCAAAAATATATTCTGAACTGTAATATATTAGACTTGAATATAAATTTATGTAAAGGCAACCGTTCTCTTTTATTTCTCCGAAAACCCAACTTACCCATCCAACGGATTATTTTTCAACCCAGATTTTCCTCCGGTTTTGGCGAGTGAAATTTCTCTGCTGATGATTTCGGTAGGTAAACACACAAAACCAGTAGCAGTATTTCTTGAAGAATAAACTTTAAAATTGGTATGCAACTCTCATTAATTAAGTCATTTATTCTAAATCGAATTTATAGCATATAGTGGCAAATTTATCATCCATTCTTCCTGTTGGTAGTCGGTAAGCGATGTCCGAATTGCTTTAACTGGTTTGTACTTTTCGCAGAAAAATTTAAAACTTAAAGCTCTTATATTTGTGCCTGATTTCACTTCTATTGGAATAATCTCTTCTTCATTTTGAATGACAAAATCAACTTCTGCTGTGCTGTTTTCGTTAGTCCAATAATAAATAGCGTTATCCTGATTGAGCAGAAGTTGTTGAATTACAAAATTTTCCGTTAATGCTCCTTTGAATTCACTAAAAATAGCATTGCCGTCGATAATTGTTTTTAAAGGTAACTTTGCCATTGCCCCGAGTAATCCTACATCATTGTGATAAAGTTTAAATGCCGATAAATCCTGATAAGCAGCAAGTGGCATATCGGGTTTTGAAATTCGACAACATTGGTGTAGCAGCCCACAATCAATTAACCATTGAATTGCCAATTCAAATTCTTTAGCTCTGGCACCTTCTTTTATCACACCATAAACGAATTTCTTGTTCTCTTTCGATAGCTGTGAAGGTATTGATTTCCAGACCATATTGATACGTGGAACAATTTCTTTCGGAGCATGTTTTGAGAAATCATTTTGGTATGACGTCAGAATTTTTTGCTGTATTTGCCGTACAAATCGAAAATCTCTATGTTCGGCGAAATGCGAAACTACCTCAGGCATTCCGCCAACAAATAGGTAATATCGCAAATAATTCACAAGTTTATCTTTAAAAACTTTGATTATTTCCCAATCACGATTTTCAATTAAATCTGCCAAACGTGTTTCGTCCAACGCTTTCAAAAATTCAGGAAACGATAAAGGCTTCAGATACAAAAAATCAACTTTTCCAACTGGAAACGATATGTTTTGGTGTAAATTCATTCCCAACAGCGAGCCAGCTGCAATAACATGATACTGCCCTGCATCTTCACAAAAATACTTCAAAGCAGTAAGCCCGCCTTCAGCTGTCTGAATCTCATCAAATACGATTAAGGTATCATCCGGATTTATCTCGGTCTTGGCTAAAATCGACAAGGATGCTAAAATGCGTTGTATGTCAAAATCGGCTTCAAAAAGGTTTCTGATAACCTTCATTTTCTCGAAATTGACATACACCATTTGCTTGTATTCTTGCTTCCCAAACTCCTGAATTAGCCAAGTTTTTCCAACTTGACGCGCCCCTAAAATTATAAGTGGTTTGCGATATGCACTTAATTTCCATTCATTCAGCTCTTTAATCTTATCTCTGTACATTTTTCTCGACTTTAAAACGCTGCTAAAGTACACTTTTCTCGACCATTATGCAAGGATATTTACATTTTTCTTGATATAAATATTTTTTCTTATTGTAAGATGTTGTAAATTAATAACGATTCGGGAGAGTTGGAGTCGTTGGTTCGAATCTTCATACTTCGTTGCTCAATCGATAATTGATACTTGCTACTATAAAGCCTGCATCGACATTTTTTTTTATAGAAGGTAAATCCATAAATCCCGCTTTATCGCCAAATTTGAAAGCTCCACCGTGTATATAAACCACTACCGGACAATTCTTTTTAATTTTTTTCGGCTGATAAATATCCAACTTTTGAGCTTCGGACATAGTAGCATAAGCCACATTGGCGAAAGTAGGCTGAATTGATACTTTCTCCATATTACCGCCAGAACCACCAGTACCACCGAGACCTCTGCCTTGTCCGCTCGGGCGACCACCTTCGGGGCGACCACCACCAAAACCACCTTGCATTCCACCACCTCGCATACCACCTTGTGGAGGCTGTGCACAAACAAAACCAAAAAATATTAGCACTGATAACAGCGAAAAGATCTGCTTTTTCATAAAACGAACAAGTTTTGTTGTAAAGAAACAGAATCACACATTGGAGTGCGATTCTGTTACTTTACGAATTGTTTACTATTGAATATTTGAAATTGAGCCACAAAATTAGGCTGATAACAAAATGAATAGTTGCAAAACTTATCTGAAAGGTCAAAAATGTAATCTGAAGTGTAATAAATTTTACTTAAAGGCAAATATTAAGCAAAAAATTGATATGCAAAGATTAGTCTTTAATGCATCTTACTGTTAAACCGTTTTGTTTAGCTATTGAACCATCTGATATGGATGAACTAGTATTCGAAATTGACCTATATACTGCATTAACGGTACCATATTCACTCGAACTCCACCAATAGACACTACTGCCTAGCAGTTTAGCTATACAACTATTGTCCCTCATACCATTTGCAATTGCTGAAAATCCTGATTCATTTGTAGCTCCAGTATTTGGATTAAACCAATGCTGAGAATTAGTAGATTTAAGCTTACCTCCTGCTACAGATGCTAGGCCCAAATAAGTGGTTAAAGTTGCCCACTCAGCATCCGAGGGAATATGCCAACCTTCGGGAGCTATTTTGCGACTGTCATTAACAGCATACCAGTTATAAAAGTAGCCTGAATTTGTGGAAATTGCAGAGCGAGTTAATGAAGTCCAGATAAAGTTATCTTCAACATTTTCAATTATCTCTCCGTTTCGGTAGCGAGTAGTTTTAAGATCTTCAACCATCCAAGTTTGTGTACCAATAGTAATTGCATGATAGGTATTTCCATCAATATCGTAAACCCTGTTATCGGGTGTAGTAAAACTCACTTCATCGCCATAAGATATTCCTACAGAATTGGTGGCATAAGCACGAAAATAATAGGTGGTTAAATGCAATGGAGCAATGACATTGCTTGAAAATTGCCCTCCCGAATAATTTATTGTTCTGTTGTTATTGATTGTTGGATTAGGATTGGTACTCCAACATACACCACATTCGGTAATTACATCGCCCCCAGTGTTTGTTATATTACCACCAATTACAATTTTATTTCCTAACTCAGCTATTTTTTCAGTAAGCACTTTTGGTAACTCATTGCGTACACATCGTACGGAGTAACCATTTGTATTATAATCAGCTAACAGTTTATTGACAGTTTTGGTATCATTTATTAAAATCCACCAGGGTTTACTTGTCGTAACATCGTAATTTGAACACCACCAATTGCCTGAAACTCCAACATTACTAAATGTTCCATCATTGCTACGACTGCCAGCTTGAAGTGCTGTAAAACCAGTTTCATTAGTTCCGGCATTTAAATTCTGCCCCACTATCCAACCTGTGTCTTTTAGTTTTGTGGCTGCATCACTTTCGCCCAAATAGGAAACCAGTGTCGACCAATCGCTATCTGTAGCCACATGCCACCCTGCAGGAGCTAATTTACGACTATCATTAACCGCTTTCCAGTTGTATAGGTATCCATACTTTTCTATATTGGTTGAGTCGTTGTTATAAATACAACGACCGGCTGAAGTTAATCCTGCCCATGCAGAGTTTGATGTTGCAATAGGTATGGCTTCACCATTTCGGAAACGGGTGGTTTTCAGATTTTCAACCATCCATGTTTGTGTTCCAATTTTAACTGTACGATAGGGATTCAAATCAATATCATACACATAATCCGGCGATAAAGGTCCTTCGAATTTAACGCTATCAATTGTACTAATAGGAATTTTGACTGACTCGTATTTACTTTTAACAATACACAATGTGTCGTATTGCTTTTTTTCTTTTCCCCAAACTGAAACTTCTCCATAAGTATACGAATTGAGAGTTGCGCCCGTATTCCATTTACTTACAGTCTCTAAACGAATATATCGGATGGGAGGTACATTAGCTTTGAAAAATAATTCGTAGCCATCTTCCTCTATGTATTTTTTATCTAAAATAGTTGGTGTCAATCCCGATTGTCCTGAGGGAGGAGCAAGTAAAAATCCTTCTTCGGGGCTTAACAGCACCCATGCATCCGGCCCAGTTGTATTGGTTGTTGAAACAGTTGGGCTTGTAGAGCCCCAAACACGTATGTTTTTGCCAAGTGACGAATAATCATACCCTGAACGGGCATAAATTTTCATACGTGAAGGTATTACCCAACCTTTTCCGGTTGAATTATCGGCAGTTCCATTCAAATCAAATGTTATGCTAGGGGTTTTATTTCCACCGGAGGCTGCTGAATAGCATTCATTAGACCCTACAGTAGCACCCCACTTATTGTTCCACAATTTGTCTATACCAAATGAACCATTATATTCTTGATAAGGGATAGTTGTATCACCATTCCATTTTCTGAAATTCTGTTTATTTAGTTCAATTTCAGTAGCGGTATAATCTAAAAATCCGGGTAAAATTTTCAGACTATCGGTTTTTGCCAAACGGATTTTTGTTACAGTTGCATTTTTATTGTGAACGTATAATGTATCCTGAGCCATTAAACCATTGTAATTTAGCAGTATATACAATACAATTAATATCTTTTTCATCTGTTTATATTTGTTTTATTATTAGTCAGATGGAACTTACAAAACAAAATTTAATCATCACCCTATGGGTCAAAATTGATTAAATTTTGTCATGTTCGTTTCATATCATTTCCTGTTTTATAAGATTATTTTTTAACTATCTTTTTTGTATTAATTATACCTCCACTTTGCACCTTACAGAGATATATACCATTTGCAAACTTGGCCATATCAATCATAATTGATTTTTTGTCAACAGCATTCATAATTTTTGTATTATATAAAACTTTACCTTCTAAACTTAAAAGTGATATTTCCACATTTGCACTATGAGTGGCTGGTATTTCAACTGTCAATAATTTGCTGGTCGGATTTGGATAACTTATTAAAGTTCCTGATTCTTTTTTTACAGCACTCATTCCTGTGCTAATATCTTGGAATTCAGCAAATAAAAAATTTGCTGAAGTAATAGTTTGTAAAGTTCCAATCTTTTTATTGATAATTAAATCATTGTCAGAAAAGGTAATTTTTCTGATTTCTTTCAATTTGTAACTTGTTTTAGTTCCGCCTTTTTCGTTAATAGTAATTGACTGCGAGTGTAGGGAGGCATATCCGAAAATAAGTAACCCTACCGAAGTCCAGAATAATTTTCTCTTTTTCATTGGCTGTTTTTTAATGTTAATATATATTTAATATAATTCCTTTATTTTGCAAAAATACTTACTTTTTCTACTTTACCACAAACCCAACTTTCCCCTCTAATGGATTGTTTTTCAGTACAAATTTTCCTCCGGTTTTGGTTACAAGAATTAGTTTGCTAACATTCTCAGTTGGTAAACAAACCCAACCGGCGGCAACATTAACTGTAGAATAAACCTTCAACTCCATTTTCGACCAGTCCATTTTGTCGGTGGATTGAGCTAAAGCGATATGAGGAATCACAGCTCCATCGCGTACTAAAATGATTGCAGGAATTTGACCTGCTTCTATTACGTTCCAACCGGCATTGTAGGTTTTACCACTTTGATAATCAATCCATTTACCCTTGCCGGGCAAATACACATTGCGAGAAGTGCCTTTTTCGAATAGTGGCGCAACAAGTATGTCCTGCCCGAAGAGGTATTCGTCGTCAATGAGCCATGCTCCGGCATCGTCGGGATATTCGATGCAAAGGGCACGAACCATGGGCAGACCGGATTCGGTGCATTTTTTAGCTTGTGCGTAAACGTAAGGCATGAGTTTGTATTTCATTTCGGCACTTTCGCG
>JFJP01037634.1_pt1 | contig 25215 bp, 17 predicted proteins | sample 431651 | NCBI WGS metagenome assembly JFJP01 (sample SAMN02602958, study PRJNA72255) | Microbial mat metagenome, whole genome shotgun sequencing project. | biome: fresh water; feature: sink hole; material: water; isolation source: purple microbial (photo- and chemosynthetic) mats found in...
GTATCAAAAAAGTCGCTCTTAAACATAAGCATTCAAGTACTATAGAATTCACAAATTTTATATTTGAAATTGAAGCATCTACTAAAGTACTTTTAGAAATGACTAGACATAGACACGCTAACTATGCTTGTAAATCAAGTCGATATACTTTGAATAAAGGTGAAATCATATTTGAATCTACAGGTGATGAAGAAGTCGATGCTGCTTTAGCTACATGGAATAGTATTATTACAGCCTTTGTAGCTTCTGGTAAGTCTAACGAAATAACATCTTTGATGCTTCCACAGGCTTATCAATACAAGTGGCAAGTACAATTCAACGCAAGATCATTAATGAACTTCTTTGAACTACGTAGATCAAGAGCGGCACACTTTCACATTCGTGAAGTAGCAGTGACTAGTTTCAATTTTCTTTAACCTCTTTTGTGTATAATTATGGTTAGAATACAAAAATAAGGATCCAATAACTAATGAAAACACTCCCAATTGAAACTCCTAATCCCCTATTTGGACTATATTTATACCCAGAAATAAAAGAGATTATGGAACAACAGCAAGATGTAACTTGGACTGCTCAGGAAATACCTGTAGAGAATGATATTCATGATTTTAAATCTGTAATGTCACCAGAACAACTACATCTAAATACTATTACCCTACAACTCTTTGTAGAAATCGAACAAAAAGTTGGAGACATCTGGGCAAAAATCGCTAAATGGTTTCCACATTCTGAAATCGAAGGTGCTTGCACTGAAGTAGAGCGAATGGAAAAAGCAGTTCATGCTTTCTTCTATCAAAAAATGTCAGATGTTTTAAACATCGATCCGGAAGAAACCGCAAAAAATCAACAAACTATACAAGTATTGAGAAATAAGTTAAATCTGATAGAATATATTACATCTAACTTAGACGAAAATAAACCATTGTCCTTAGCTACAGTAGCGTTAGTAGAACAGGTATTGTTATTTAGTAACTTTGCCATGTTAAAATCGTTTAAAGCTAACGGTAATAACTTAATTAAATATACACTAACAGGTGTAGATTATGTAATTCAAGATGAGCAAATTCATGGAGAGTTAGCAAAAGGATTATTCCTTACTTATCTACAAGAAAATGAAAGATTCAATTTATATGATCTTACTGGACTACACTCTCAGATACTTGAAGTAGTTCACGAAATCGTATCTCATGAAGATGCTGTAATCGACTATACCTTTCCTGGAAATACCGCTATAAACGATATTACAGGAAATCAGCTAAAGCTATTCATACGCTCTAGAGCAAACTGGGTACTAGAAAGTATAGGATATGATCCGTATTATACTGTTGAAAACAACCCTATTGGAACTTGGTTCTATAAAGGAACCAAAGGTCTTAAGACTCATGATTTTTTTGCGTCAGGAAATTCACAGTATCGTAGAGGATGGAAATTTGATAACTTTACCAGAATTCCGTTTATAAAAGGAGATACTAATGAATAAATACGAAAGATTAAGTCATCAACGTAAACAGTTTCAAAGAGACGGATTAATACCTGAATGGATGTCTACTGCTAGTTTCCAATTACTAACAGAACAAAACTACCTAGACACAGCAGAAACACCTAGAGATATGTATGTCAGGATCGCTAAAAGAGCCGCAGAATTAACGGAATTTACAATCCCTTCATATTTAGGTTATGACTCTTGGTATGATGCTTATATCGATGTATTATGGAAAGGATGGGTATCACCGTCTACTCCTATTCTAACGAATATGGGTAACAATAAAGGACATCCAATTGCATGTTCTGGTACTAATCTAATGGATAATATCAGAGATTTTTATACAGCAAGACGAGAAATAGCACAACTAACTCAACGTGGGTATGGTACTTCATGGTGTTTAGACGCTGTAAGATTCAGAGGATCTCTAATATCTAAAGGTGGTACTGCAAATGGTATCATGCAACCAGCCCAAGGTGTAGTTGATGATATGAAAGAAGTATCACAAGGAACTAGAAGAGGATCCGTAGGACAGTATTTAAACGTACTTCATCCGGATTTCGATGAGCTTTGTGATCAAATAATGTCTGATGATACAGGATGGAATATCGGATGGAACATCACAGATGAATATGCAGATCTATTTAATAAAGATTTAGATAGAGCTGATTACATATGGAAGCGATTACTTCGTACAAAGATGACAAAAGGTAAAGGCTACTGGTTCTTTCTAGATAAAGTAAATAGATACAGACCTAAGATGTATGTAGATAGGAAATTCTATGTTAAACACTCAAACTTATGCGCTGAAATAGCATTAATGAATGATAAAGATCACTCATTTACTTGTGTACTATCATCTATGAACGTATCAAAATACGATGAATGGAAAGATACTTATGCTATTCAAATTGCAACATTTTTACTAGATGCTGTAATGTCTGATATGCTAATCAAAGCAAAAACAGAACCTGGTTTTGAAAGAATTGTAGCATTCACTGAAAAATCTAGAGCTATTGGTCTAGGTCAATTAGGACAATCTACATACTTTCAGATTAAAAATTGGGAGTTCGGTGATTTCCAATCTATCCAGTTTAATCAAATGCTTATGAAAGAAATGGATAGAGAGACTCTTGCAGCGTCAAAGCTATTAGCTAGAGAAGTAGGTGAACCAGAATGGATGCAAGGTTATGGAGAAAGATTTTCTCATAGACTAGCTTTACCTCCAACTAAATCTACAGCAATTATTATGGGTGGTGTATCTGAAGGTATAGCACCAGTATATGCAAATGTATATGAACAAGATACAGCAGGCGGTATGATTTATAGAATCAACCCTCCGTTCTTAAAGTTAATGAAAGAGCGTAATATGTATACCGAAGAAGTAATGAGACGTATTGCTGAAGCTCAAGGATCCGTTCAAGGAGAAGATTGGCTTACAGATCATGAAAAAAAGGTGTACAGAACTGCTTTTGAAAGAAACCAAGAAACAATTTTGTTAATGGGATCTCATAGACAAAAGATTATGTCTGAAGGTGGCGGTGGACAAGGACAATCATTGAACTTGTATATCACAGCAGAAGAAACAGAAGAAGAAATATCTAGACTACACGATATTGCATTTAGAGATGAATTTATACACTCTTTATACTATATCTATAGTACAAACGAAGAATCTACCTACAAAGTAGATAAATCAGAATGTTCAGCCTGTGAAGGCTAGGCATTCTACTACTAAACATAAAAGGAAATAACCTATGAAACCCGAAGAAGAAGTAATTCTAGAAGCTGTAACTAGTAATGATGCTGGAGAAGATACTACAATGACTGTTGATGAAACTCTTAAACAAAGAGGATCACGCTATGGCTCATTTAAAAACCATGCACATATATCATTGACATTACGTACAGCTATATTTTCACATTATGGACAAACACATCCGCAAGGACCAAATCTATCACCTTCTCAAATAGAAGCTCTAACAATGATCTGTCATAAACTAGGCAGAATTGCTAATGGAGACGCATTTTACGATGATTCGTGGAAAGACATTGCAGGATATGCTGAGTTGATCGTTAAAGAACTACAAGGTATTGAAGTATGACAGAAGCTGAAATAGAAAAAACAATTCAGGACAAGAAGCTAACAGCTTTACGTCTTACTCCACAAGATATAGACAACGCTATTGAGTATGCAGAATACTTTCATGTACCTAATACTACAACTACTATATGTGCTCTTGTATTAAAGAATACGTACGTTGTTGTTGGTAAGTCCGCAGCAATCTCAATGGAAAATTTTGACGAAACGTTAGGAAAACAAATTGCATTTGATAATGCTAGAGAACAAATATGGGCTTTGGCTGGATTTGCTATAAAACAAACACAATATGAAGGAAAACTAAAATGAGAAAAAAACCATCCCTATCTACTGAGGCTGAAAATCCTTGGGAGAATACAATACCAATTATCAAAACAAATTTCCATACTGATGCGTATGTATGTGACAGTATAAACGAACCATTTGATTATGCTGAACTATATCATACGTTACACAATGCTAATGAACATGAAACTTTTACTCTTCATATCAATACCCCAGGCGGTATGATTGATTCAGCTTTCATGGTAATTGATGCTATCAAAACATCTAAAGCTACAGTAACAGCACACCTTACAGGTACAGTTGCATCTGCCGGTACTATGATTGCACTTGCTTGTGACAAGCTTACAATCGCTGATCACACATCATTCATGATTCACAACTACAGTGCAGGCATGATGGGTAAAGGTCATGAGATGAAAGCTAGACAAGAGTTCACAGATAAATCTCTCAACGATGCGTTCAAGACATTCTATAGAGGTTTCCTAACTGATACAGAAATGACTGAAGTAATCGACGGTAAAGATATGTGGATGGGTAAAGAAGAAGTAGTTGCACGTTGGGATACAAGATGTAAGTTACTTCGTAAAGAAGTAATTCCTAGAATCTCTGATAAAACAACTAAACCTAGCGAGTAATCATATGGAGTATCTAATATTAGACACAAACATATTACTACTAGATGCAAATAATTTACTTACTTTAGGGAAAGACTATATAATAGTCTTACCTGAAACTGTTATTGATGAATTAGATGTTAAAAAAACAGATGACAAACCAGATCTACGATTTCAAGCAAGACAGTTTGGACGAATATTAACCAATACTACTATTGTTGATATTTTAGTTACAGATACTCATGCTATTGTAACTCGACAGTATGAAGATGTTACTATTAAAACTATCTCACTAACAAAATACGATGTGTTTGACGATTCTGAAGTTAACATTAGAAATGATCGTAAGATACTTCAAGCTACAAAATTCTTTGCTGACTTAGGTCACAAGGTAACATTTATGTCTAATGATGTAATGTGTAGAGAACGAGCATTAGTATATGGAATTAATTCTATAGACTTAAAACTTGTAGAAATTAGTGAAGATAAGTTCACAAAACAGTTAACAATACCTTCTAGTGTATTTGTTAAACTACACAATATGCTTATCCTTGATGTAGATCCTGAATACGTACCTGCTAATTACAATTACATATTCGCTGATGAAACTACAGGACAAACTAAACTTGCTAATCTACGTAATGGAATGGTAGATGTATTAGGTAAAGATACAGAAACTGAACTACGTCGTCAAGATGTAGCTCCAGCAAACTCTGGACAGCTGTTCTTAGCTCGTGCCATACAAAACCCTAACATTGATATTGTTGTCTGTGAAGCCTCAGCAGGAACAGGTAAAACATTAACTGCTTTCTCTAACGCTTTGCAATTAGTAAAGAAGAAAGACTACAATCAAATTATTTATATCAGAAACTCTGTGGATGATGTTGAAAAAGCTGAAGAGATGGGCTTTCGTTCAGGTAATGATGAAAAAGTAGCTCCTTACTTTGGACCTGTAGATGATACTTTAGATTTTATCGTAAGAAACAGATATAAAAGTTCTAAACTAAAAGGTAAAGCCTTTGAAGATTTTGTGGATGAACAAGTCGAAGAAATGAAACTTCGTTACTGTATCACTACAATAACTACTCTAGGTTTACGTGGACGTACTTTTAAAAAAGGAACTGTAATTATTATGGATGAAAGCCAGAACCAAACAGCTTCTTCATTTCAAAAAGTACTTACTAGAGTTGGTGAACAGTGTAAACTGATCATCATGGGATCAAATAAACAAATCGATCATCCGTATATTACTAAACATACAAATGGTCTATCTGTATTGTTAGATGCTTGTACTAAAGAACAAACTAACGTTAAACTTTATGCAGTACCTCTTACAAAAATATTAAGATCAAACATTGCAGAATTTGCAGAAACTACATTCTCAAAGGTAAAAAGATGACAAAGTACGATACCGTCATGATAGAAACTGCTGTGCTATTTGCACAACAATCCTACTGTAAGAAATTACAAGTAGGTGCTGTAGCTGTTAGAGATGGTAGAGTACTAGTTACCGGCTACAATGGTACTATAGCAGGAACAAATAACTGTTGTGAAGATGAAAACTACAAGACTAAAGATACAACTATACATGCTGAACAGAATCTAGTATTCTATGCTGCTCGTAAAGGTATCAGCCTCGAAGGCGCTAAAGTATACATCACACACAATCCCTGTGAACAGTGCGCTAAAGCCATGGCTGCAGCCGGTATCTCAGAAGTCATATATAAAGACTTTTACAAAAGTGACCATGGCTTGAAATTTTTAAAAAAATGTAGAATTAACTACAGACAACATAAAGGATAGTCAATGCAAAATCCAATTAAAGCTGTGTATCAATGGCAAAAAGATGCAGGCAATCTAGAACATGCTTATAACGATTTTCTAGAATCTAGTTTTCAAATAGAAGAAGCACTTGAAGGACTTACTTCTTTACCTGAACTAGGAAAACAACTTGAACTCCATGAAAGATTTCATGATTGCCCAAAAGAACTTTCAAGATTTATAGTATCTTTAGGACATCAAAAACCATGGGTACTAAATGATGTAGATCGTTTCGATAAAGCTATTGATGCTATCGTATTCGCTATTGGATCATTAGGTAAATTAGGTTTAAACCCACAACAAATACAGCAAGGTATTCTTGCAGTAAATCATGCAAATACTCAAAAGCTAGGTATGCCTAGAGATGAACATGGTAAACTTATTAAACCGCCTGAGTTCGTAGGCCCAGAAGTCGTATTACAAAAAATACTAGACCAAAGGAGTTAACATGGAAAAAGAATATAAAAGAGTATACGATTATTTATATAGTGTACATAAAGCATCACCAACTGTTAAGGAGGTACTTTCATATATGCAAATGTCTGACTATATAGAAGGAAAATCGTAATGGAATTTTTACTTATAGGCTTTGCAACAGCAGCCAATCTTATTGTTATTAAAATGAAAGTTGAGAGTAAACGTTATGAAGATGCTATTTTTGATGCACTACTTCTTGTACTGCTTAGTGCAGTTTTTGGAGGTTCATACGCAGGGCTTGTAGTTGGTACTATAGCTTCTGCATTTATTAGTGCATATTTATACGCTAGTCCTCCAAAATTTTTCAGCGGTGATAACGGATATCTTAAAGAGTTTTTAAGAAGGACTAAACGAAAAGGATCTAGATGATTCAAAATTTAATCAAGTCAGTAGGTATAGTATTTACTTTCCTACTGATAGCTTTTCTCGCAATCATATCTATGTACTTAATCTATATTTTCGGTATAGGGTTATTTATTATAGGTTCAATCGCTATAGTATTTTACTTTCTCCAGGACTTACGGAATAAACGTTAAAGTCTCTGGTTTAAGTACTGCTGGTGTTATCATTTCCATGATTTGGTCTAGCGGACTGTGGAATGGTAATACATCACCAGGACCATAGCCGAAGTTAAACCAACTTCTAGTGAAGAAGGCTTGATCTTGGATTGTCTCCACATCTACCAAGTATTCTTGTCCTAACAACAGTGCTAGTGCATTGATAGGATACTTGTACGTACTTGTTGCAATTACACGCTGTATATTTTTAGTATACTTCGTAAACATAATTGCACCTACACGATTTAAGTACTCTTCTAATCTAGAGGCTGGTTTGTTATAGTTTACATAGTTTTCTAGTAAGCTATAATGACGAATAGCTTCTGCTTCTTTAAAGAATGCTGCTTTCTGTTTCTGCGTAGTTAACTTAGCATTGCCATGTTTATCTACCCACCATGAAGGCAAAGGTCTATCGCCAGAAGCTTGTCTAATCTCCATACGCTTTCTACGTCTATTCTCAACATCCCTAGCAATCAAATCTGACATCTGTAATACTTCTTGGTTAACTTTATACCAGCTAGTTTCAGAACTTAAGTACATCCACTGTAACGGAGTCTTAACAAATGTAGGCATAGGTTTTAGTTTTTCATCTATAATCTGTTTCCATTTGTTAGTACTTTCTACATCCATTGCTTCAACATCTTCAGCAACTGCTTGATACAAACCAATCTGCATAAGTTCATCAATAGGACTTTTACTGTTCTGAGTTCGTAGCATAGCAAGTCTATTCTTCTCATCAGGTTTAATAGTCTTTGAAGTTTCTTTTATTTCAAGTCTAGAAATCTCTCTGTTATTTTTAATATACTTTCGTATATCTGCAAAACTCTGCTTGTAATCCATAAACAATGTTTTAGGATTTACCTCTCCAGTCATAATAGCATACACAACATTACTAACTATATTTCCTACAAGGATAAAAGGCATCTTCATTAAAATGCTACCTTTAAGTACTTTTATAGCTTCTATCCACATAGTCTCTGCCATACGAATAAGACCTTGTATAAATGCCGGAGTTATATATTTTAATCCCGGGAAATCTACAATACTTAAATGTCTATACCCAAAGTACATATGCATCAAGTATCTAGGTACAGCTAATGTTTCTTGAGGATGTTTTTTAATAGCATTCTTAAATGACGGTGGTAATACAGCGTAAATTTCTTGAGCTTCCTTATTAGTAGCTTTCGGTCCTATCAATATGTATTCCATTCCTGTCTTACCTACAGTAGATCCTGGAATCCAATCCTCTTTCATTACTTCTAGTATGTGATCAAGTACTCTTTTGTTATGCTCATTAGTACCAGCTTTATCAATACTGTTACCAAAAGATCTGGCGAGTACATCACTTACTTTTGTGTCTTGCCCTAGATACTTCTTCTTTGATGCCTTGTTCATCATATAACGGTAATCAGTTACATTCCCAAACTCATCCATTATCGGTGCCATAACTACATTGTCATTCGCATTGTAAACGTAAGTACCTTCTTCCATACTCTTAAGTACTTTTGTACGTTCTCTATCTAACCTAATCTTTGCTAACTCAATCTTTTTTTGAGCTAATGTACTACCTTCTTTAAAATATATATCTGTAATAGATGTACCTTTAACTCCCATTCTAGTCATTCTAGTTGCTGCTCTAAGTCGTTCATTAGTAACGAATGTTGTAGCTACATAGATACCCATAGGTACTGATCTATCTGCTCCATTCTTCAGCAACTCTTCTTTTAATTCATACCCTCTAGCTTCCATAGCAGACTGTTCACTTATAGGTGCAATCTCCATTGTAATCTTATCATCAAATATTTCTTTGCTATATCCTTTGATCATCTGGGTAGTATTGCCTTCAAATAGTGTAGCTTTAGAATCATCTATAAATCCTTTATGGATATGTACTAAATTCTTTACTCCACGTCTACCCCACTCTACCCTCATTAACTCTGCAACTTGCTTCTTCTGTTCTTTGTTTGAGTATTTCAAGGCTGTTAGTGTGGCAACTGTATCTATTTCTTTCATTAGTAATCTTCCACGATTACCTTTTACTTTTTTAATTTCTGATGACTGTAATCCTCTAGCTATGTTCCATGAGTTAAAGTTCATTCCTGTACTTATCTCACCTGTAGCCATATATACACCTAGTACATGTGCTTGGTTAATATGCCAATGTCTATGTACACTATCCATATCTTCTAATCTACTCTTAGCCCAGTTAAGCTGTTTTTCTAGCTCAGCATCATCTTCTAACATACTACGTATTTTCTTATTGGTATATTGTTTATCAAAAAATATACTTTGTATATCTGTATCTACAAGTATTGCTGTTAAAGCTTCTTCTTCAGTTTCTGATAGTTTAGTTTCCCCAAATCCATCTAATACTAATTTTTTAGCTTCAAGTATTACTCTGTTTCTAGCTTGGTCAATCTTATCTGAAGTTGTACCTAACCATTCTACTGCTTTCTGCATTTCATTAGTTTCCATGAATGCTCTTCCCCAGTCTCTTAACATACCTTCAGGGGTTACACCCCAGGCAGACATAACATGACCAAAGTAGTTTCTATACTCTTTGTTATTCATTATTACCCATAAGGCTTTAGCTGTCCATGGTATACGTTCAGCCAGTGTTGCGTTTGCTGGTAGATTTGCAATCGTAATATTTTCATCTTTGAATTTATTGATTACTTTATCTATAGCTTCGCCTATCATTTCATTACCGCTTTGAATACCATCTGTTATTGTATTTACAATGTTCTTTTGCTTTACCTCATTTAACTTATTGTTATTGATTTCTGCTAAAGCCATTGTCAACTTCATAGCTTGTTCATAAGCTGTCTTCTTACTATCGTTAAACTCATAGTTACCCATTATTAAATCTACTAAAGAGGTAAACCAATCTACAAGTACTTCTAAGATATTCTTAGTTTCATGCTTAGGCTTTAGGTTCATCAGCTTTAGTTTTTCTGATAGTATAGGGTTTGTCAATGCATGGGCTATAAATTCTGCTCTTGCTTCTTTATTGGTAAATATATACTGATACAACTCTTTAGCTATACGTTCTTCACGAACTGCGTCTATGCTTTCTTTAGGCATAAGCTCTTTCCAAGTTAAACGATCCATTACAGATTCCATCAAGTAATCAAGTTCTTTAACTAGCTTAGCAGCTTCTCTGTTTATAGAGGCAGATTCTAATGAAAACTGTGTTATTGCGTGTACGATTTCATGTGCATATATTTCTGCAGCACCCATTTCATTATTTGCTTGCTTAGCTACATTTGAAAAGTATACACCTATCTTCGTATTACTCGCTATACCACCACGTCCTTCTACATCTTTACTTACATATACGTCCATCTTTGTGAAGAAATCAGATCTTAATGTGCTAAACAATGTTCGTAATTGACTCATGTGTTCATCAGATTCTTTTTTACCATCTGCTTCATGTAACTCTTCAAGTAGAGCTACCATTCTTTCAGGATCTTTGTGTATGTTCTTTTCGATATCTTCAAAGCTATTCCATGCTTTATTAGCACCTTGTGTATTACCATAAGTAGCTGCTACATGAGCAAACTCTCTGATACGTGTATCTAAATCTACATTATCTAATTTAATGAATTTAGAATTAGCCGGTATCTGATATACTTTATTAGCATCTTTATATGTGTAATAAGCTGTACGACCTACTATTCTTTCTATAGTAATAGGAACTACATATCCTGTAGATTCACTTTTAGTATTCTGTATCTTAGGCTTCTCTTTATTTAGTTCTACAATAAAATCTTTTTTAGTACTTTCATAAGAATCTACAATGTATTCATATACATCATCTTTTGAAGAAGATTTTACTGCTTCGTCTCCTAAGCGTAAGTCTTCAACTACATCTTTCATAAGTGATTCTAGTAGTTTAATCTGAGCCATAGTTAAGTTATGTTTATCACGTACATTTTTTAGTATTTCATTTTTATTACAAGCCATTACACTTCCCTATGCTATCTTCAAATTCTTTTGCTGCTTCAAATGGTATATTACCCTTGTCAACCTGTTCCTGTAGTTTACTACTTTTCAACTTAGGCTTTCCTGGATGTTCAAATACACCTTCAGACATACCTGCCATGTGCATTACGTAGGCACCGTCTTCATCCAATATTTCTTTAAACTGTTTTCTACCTTTGATAATCTTTTTTTGTTGAGCTTTAGCATCTTTTAATGCTTGCTTTACAAAGTCTGATACAGAAAGTGTTTCCCACTTACCATTTACGTTATAACTATTAGTTGCGTTATAAGCTTCGTCATTAGACTTGTTTTTTAATACACGTTCTAATCCAGCTACTATTTCATCTATAACACTATACTCATCTGACATATCTATAAATTCTTTATTGTACTGTCTTGTAACCTCATTTGCTAATAGCAATGGAGGCATAACCGCATCATGGATTGATGTTGTCATAGCACTTTTATATTCACTAGTCATATGATTTAATGTTCTACCCATTAATGCACCATCTATAAAGTGTATTGGTACAACTGAACCAGCACTTATAGCTGCATCAAACTCTTTAATCTTATGCCAGATGTTTAATGTCTCTTGACTTTCACCAAGGTTCTTTTTAGCCCATCCTTTTGATAACCACGTCTTAGCACCTACACTTTTGTCGGGTGTACCTGATTTGGTTTTATATATAGGTATTAACGCTTTCATATCATCTTTAGTGAATGGTCCCTTAATTGCCGGGAATGCATCTTGCATAGCCATTAATACTTCTAATTTACCTTGTACTGTTAATATACCATCGTTAGCTGCTCTTTTGTCCTCTAAAGCTTTTGTATACTCTATGTTGAATACTTCAAACATACCTTTAAAGGAGTTGTTAATTACAGCTTGTATATCTAAGAATGGTTTAAACTCTTTAGTTAATACTGTTTCTAACTTACTACCATATGAAGCATTTATAAGAGTACTCAGCAATGTATGTAGGTTATGTTTTTTACTATTACCTAACATTATTCTATCTGCAGGTACTTCTTGAATTGCTTTACGTAATTCATCTACAGTAGTAATCTTCTTACCGTCTACCTGTAGTTTACCTGTACCAATATTCATATTTAAACTTTTAAATAATTCTTCAATAACAGTTTTCTCTTTATTAGCTAAAACTTTCTCTAATATATCTGTAGCTAGTTTATTCGCTAGTGATATTCTAATACTCTTAATAGAAGCACTATAGTTAAAGATCATGAAAGGATTCTTAAACAATGTACGCAAATCAGACTTAACAGCAGTTCCGGCTATATGCTTAGGCAACATTCCATAAAGTATATCCCATGTACTTTTACCCTCAGTACCATGTCCTTTACGCATATCAGCTAAAACACCTGCATAGTTTACAAAATCAGGATAAGCTTGCTGTAGTTCTTTACTGCTTAATGAACTCTCTATTAGTTTTGAATCTATATCTACCATTTGTTCTGCTGCTGTCTGGTATGAATCTCTGATCTTACCATCAAGGATATCATTCATACTTACTTTAGGTTTTGTATCTAAATAGTCCAATAGTTCTTTATGGTCTTTCTTAAAGTCAGCCCATGATTCTCCACCGGTAAACCCGTTAAACATCGCACTCATTTTAGCATCATCAGCATTTATCAATACTTTTGGTATTATACCTACTTTAAGTGCGTATCTTAACGTTCTTCCTATAACCGGCATCTGTGCTAACTTAATAGCGAAACCTGAAGTTACCGCATCGAACTCTGCTGTAATTGAGCTAGTTATGCTTGTATCATTATTTTCAATCTTCTCTAGTATACTAAACGCTTGTAGCGCATGTGTAAAATGTTCTACTTCAATCTTTATGTAGTTATCAGGATTAGTGTTATCTTTAACGTTAATACGTAATTCACCTTTCTTCATAAATATATTACGTATGTCAGCTATTTTAGCATCTTCTATAATCTGTATATCTTTAGGACCTTCATAGATTATCTCTAATTTACTATTCGCAGTACCTTCAAGCAATCTTTGCATTTGTGTATAGAATTTGCTACTCTCTTTTTTATCTGTAGCAATACCTAAACCTTGTGCTAGTGCGTAATACATATTTTGTTGAACTACTTTAGGATCTACATCAGCTTTAGCTTTTAGTTCTGTGTTAGACTGTCCTACCCAATCCGTAACTGTAAACTGAGGTACATCTTCTTTATAGCTAACACCATACATTACTTTATGCTCTTTAGGTGTTACTATAAATCTATGTAGCTGTTTGTCTGTCTGAGGATTAATTGTATTACTATCCATCATATAACGACCGTTCTTAGTATAGAACCATTCAAAGAATAAACCTACATCTTCATTATCAGTATACTTATCTTTTAGTAACGATAATTCTTCTATAGATCTTTCTATATCCATATTGATTGCAGGTTGTATTTCTCTGCTTTCGTATGATAATGCTTCTAGAGCATCCGTATTTTCCATATCAATCCAACCAAGTAAAGCTTTGATATCATCCTGATTATCAAGTACCTGATTTACTAATTCAAAGTTTACACTATACTCTTGATTCATTAGATTTTCTAATGTTGTCTTAGCTTCTTCTGCAGGCTTAAACCCAGATATATCTTTTGATATAGTATTCTTACGTGCTTCTTTAGTACCTTTTCCTATCTCTACATCTGAAGGTTCTCTTCGTATAGTAGATACATCAGGTAATTGTTCTTTCAATACTTCAAATGATTCTTTGTATTCTTCTATAACATCATCATAGATATCACCAGGAATCTTTACAAAACCTACAGTAGTTCCAGTTATATTCTCTGCACTGTCATCTAATGCACCATCCCTACCTAGTAGATGCATATATTCTTCTACAGACATTTCATCCATATCGAATACTTTCATATCTACACCAAGTAGTATAGCATACTGTCCTAAGTCAGCTATTAATCTATCATACTGTTCTGTATCTGCTACTTCACTATTTGCTTTACGCTTAATACCTAAGTGTTTAGCTATAGCTTTTCCCATATCATCAGCTAAAGTTTTCTTTAACATACCATGTTTACCAAGATCAATAGCTTCTCTATTACCTATAGAGTAAGCTTCTATTCCGTGCATTCTAGCTACGTCTTCTTTAGTCTTATACTTATCTGAGATCATTCTACCGTTGATCGCTATCTGTTCTATTACAGCAGTTGTCATTGCTGCAACTACGTTATCATTAAGTACTGTCTTATCGTTAACTTCTTCCATAAGTAACATTCTAGCAGGATCGTTATACAATGAATAATCAAATAAGGTAGCAAAACCTCCGGCTTTTTTATGTTCTTCTTTAGTCTTAATAGAAGGATCTTTTTTAGTATTACCTTGTACTACATCTACGTTAGGAGCTGTAAATACTTTTTTAGCATTATTGAATATTTCATAAAGCTTAGATCCCATATTATCTACAGGTAGTGTATTAAACACTGTAGGCGTACCTTTAAGTTCAACTATCTCATTTATGTCTAGTGTTAAAGTCATACCTATTTTCTTATCTGTAATACTATCTCTATATCTTTTAAGACTTATACCTGTCTTTTTAAGTATGTTCTCAACAACCTTTTTAGCTTCTGTAATATGTCCATATTCTTTACTTGTAAGCAATGCGTTTATAGCATCTGTTTCAGATATACCGCCTTTATCTTTAGCTGTAGCTAGAATACCTTTCCATTTACTAAGCATATTTACTTTAGCATTAACATTACTAATATCGTCTGTAGCTTTTTTAACAGCAAGTTCTTCGATCTTCTTTGCTACTGTTGAGTAATCTTTGCCTACAAGCCATTTCTTATTTACATCGGCTATATCCATACTTGTTAGTTCTGAATCATTGTCTACCATAGCTTTTCTATAGCCATTGCTAAGTTCTTGTACTTGCTTTTTTATAGCACTTGTAGAAGCTTTTATCATCTTATCTTGACGTACATCTTCTGTATCTGTTGCACTATAATACTCTTTAGCATTAGTAGCTGCTTCTTTAAAGGAAGTATCTTTTTTAGCTTTTGTACTTATATCATCTATTTCAGATATGTCGTTTATTAATGCTGCTATACTTAGTGTTAAATTACCATTAGCTTTTGATTTAGCTTTTGCTTTATCTGCTGCTTTAGCTTTTACAGCATCTATTTCAGCTTTCTCTACTATAGCTTTTTCTTTTGGTTTATACACTTTACTATCAGCATCTGCTGCTGAGTAAGTATGTCCAATAGTTATAGCAGTTCTTATTGCTACCTTTGCTTTGTTATCTAATTGACTATCCATTACTATAGTTGCTCCAGCTTTTTTAGCTTTTACTATTTCATTTATAGTTGCTTTATCTAACTTGTGTACATAACCTTTTATATTTCTGCTTTTTGCAGGAGTAGAACTGTTTACAACTACTACATCTTCAGAAGTATATTTTTTAGTATTTACAAGCTTACTATTACTTGCTACTTTTTTATACTCATTCCACTTATATCCGTGGTTAGTATCAAGTATAACTTTACTCACATCATGTTCGCTATACAGTTTTTGATCATTATCTCTAAACTTTTGATTCTTAGGTTTTGTTGCAGCCGGTACTGTGATACCTCCATCAAATCCATCAAGAGTAACATTAGCTTTAGTAGTTTCTTTACCGATTGTAACCATACCGTCTTCAAGGTTTGTTAATACTCTACCTGTAGCATCTGATATTTTTTTAGCGTTAACTAGACTTTGTTGTATATCTTCAAGACTATTTACTTTAAATTCTATCTTATGTTCTTTTTTACGATTGTTACTTATAGGAAGAATACGCTTAATACTTGTCTGTGTAGCTTTTACACCTGCTTCTCTAGTCTTAAGTATTGTCCCTAATTCATCAATAACGCTGTCTACTGCAGATTTATACTCTACTTCTTTATCGTAGAAACTACCCATACGGGTACCTAGTTTTTGAATCTTTTTAGAATTCTTTTCAGGATCTTTCATATAGACTTTAGCTTCTGCTAAATAACTTGCTGCTCCACGTTTACCACCGATAGCTTCTTGTTCTACAGTAATTAAGTTTTTAATCTTAGTAAGACTTTCAGAAGATATATTATTAATTTTTGCAAAGCTTTCTAATTTAGGTTCAATAACATCATCTAATGTTTTACCTTTTAGTACAGTAAGTAAGAAACTTTCTGCATCAGCAGTACTACCGAATTTAATAGGCTCATCGTTTGACATATCATCAAATGCTAATGTTAATGTCTCTTTACGTTTAGCGTACTCTGCTTTAACTTCCGGGGATAATTCGTCTGAATCTTCAAAATCCTCTACTCTGTTTTGTAGTTCCATAACACTTGCTAGTGTACCTTCTATACCATCATTACCGATCTCTACATCTATATTTGCAATATCATCCATTGTAGGAGCTACTGCAGGAATATCTGTACCTACTTGAGGGCGTGTACTATTTCTAGTTTGTTTTCTACGATCCATTTCAGCTTTAAGCTGTTCTACTGACATTCCTGTAAAGTTACTTATAGCAGCTTTTGTAGCTGTAGCAGCTGATGGAACACCACCTGCAGCCATACCAATCATACCAGCTTCTAATGCTTCTCGTTGTTCTTTATCTGTAAGTTCAGTATTCATCTTACTAGCATCAGTTGCTTTATTCTCTAATACAGTCTGTGCTGTTTCTGTAATACCTTCTACTGCCGCTTTAGGGGCTATTGAAGCAATCTCTACACCTACTGCAGTTAAACGATCTCCGAACATTCCTATTACTTTATTCTGTACACCTTCAGGCATACCTTTCATCATAGTAGACAAACCTTTAGCGGATCCTAATGTAACCTTATCACCAAATCTATCAAGTAATGTACCTACAGTGCTTAGTGCGGCAGATGTTATCTTGTCTTCATCTGATAATTCAATACCTGCTTTAGCGGCACTATCTTCTAGTTCGTTTAGGTTACTTGCTATGTTAGCAGATACAACTCCACCTAGACCGAATGGGTTAGCCATTACAACCATTTCAGGTAAAGACTGAGTAAATGCTGTTATTGAACGTGTATCGAACATGTGACCTACAGCTTCTAGGTAATCACCTTTTTCTACCATGTCTGCAAGCTCTTTACCAAAACCTTGTACAGAAGATGTGTCATAACCTACAAGTTCATCATACTTACCTTTTTCTCTCCAGTCTTGTTGTTCAGTCTGTATCTGTGCGCCTTCTTCTTTTAAGAAACTACCAATACTTTTTAATGCACTTTCAGATACATTACTTTCTTCAGAAGCAGGGTTCTCTTTGTTATAACCGTTCTGCCATTCATCTAATTTTTCAACACCTTCTCCAGCTAGTTCTACTAAACTACCTACAAGTTCTGCTCCTCGTGAAGATAGGTTAGCGTATCCACTAGCCATTGCTTCTGGTAGTTGCATACCAGGATCTGGTTTAAAGTCAGCAAATGATGATCCACCACTTTGTCCATGCTTTGAACTCCAGCTTTCTGCTCCCGGAAGTAGTTCTTTCTCAGCAAGTATATTATTCTCAGCTTGAGTAAGTTCTTCTGGTGTCATACCTCTAGTATCACCAAGTATACCTGATACATCATTATAGTATTCACTAACACCACTTGCATGAGCTAATGCTTCAGGAGCCATAACATCAGGAAATTGTCTATTTTCTAGTGCTGTTTTATTACCATGTACCATACCTTCTAAAGCAGTAGCAGTTTCGTATGGAAGTAGCATATCCATATAGTTCTTTTTTAAGTCTACACCATTCTCACCAGCATCCCACCCATAACCGTTTTTACCTGTGTTATAACCTTCAGCTTCAGCTTGTCCTGGAGTATACCTATAATCAGAGCTAGGTAAATCTCCTCTAGCCAATCCTACTTTAACTACATTAGGATCATCTTTTGTTCCGTACATGTACATACGTCTAGTATCTCCGGTGAATTCTTCACCTGTAACGTTAGAGTATACTTTACCTGTAACTGGATCTTGACGTAATGATTTATCAGCAGCATCACTAAAAGCATCTTGTAGTTGTGCACCACTTAAGTCATTCCACACTTTGTTGGCATTACTTTCTAAAAGTCCGTTACCTATTTCTGAATAGGTATTATTCTGTAGATCAGCTCCTTGAGCTAACTTACCAAGACGACTTACTTTCTCTTCTTTTCTATTTGCTAATAATGAAGTTTTATCTGATGTTAATGATGTAGGTTCTGGAAGTAAAGTAGGCCCATTTAGCCTATCGTTAAGTTCTGCTTCTGCGATTGCTAAATAAGGGTTACTTGCCATATATTAATTCCTATAGGTATATTTTATTAAGGTATTATAGTATAATTCGTATAAAGACCGGCTTTACACGAAAGTACTTAAGCCCCCTTTTTATCCATTTTTCGTAAGTACCATAGTCCGGCTTGTGATGCAGCGAAAGCGGGATCTGTTTCAAGTAATGTAGCTACTTGGTCTTTGCTCATACCTTGTAGTTGTTCTCTACTATAACCTACAGCTTTTTCGTAGTCTTTACCCATAGCGTGTCCATAATTTTGTATATTATCATACGCTGTATTTGGCTCTACTTGCCAAGCACTTCTAGCTGGACCATTAATTTGTTTATTATACCTACCACCCATTGATTCATGTAATGCAGTTTGGTACAATAACTCTTTCATCTCATTTGGAGCAAAGCCTCTACTTTGTAGTTCACCAGCAAAAGCTGGCATTGACTTATCTATAGCTGTTCTAATTTCAACTTCTTTAGGAGCTTTACCATATAAGTCTTTTACGTGTTGTGAATAAGCAGCTTCTTTTACTGGATCATTTGTAGTTTGGTACATTTGACTCCACATCTCTTTATATTTATCCCCGTTACTAGGTATAGTATTCGTTACTGCATGAGCTAAACCAGCTTCTTTAGCTCGTTGTTGCTGTACCGGTGCACTATCGTCACCAAAGTATGTTTGAAACATACGAGGGGAGGTTAAGGATGACTCTGTATTCATCTGCTGAAGATTTTTCATATACTCTTGTGTAGCTAATCCTTTAGGATCAACAGCATTTACATCATCACGTAGAAACTGCTTTAGCGTATTCTTAGGGTTTATGTTTAATGGGTTATTCATATTACTCACCTAGCAATTCTATTTGTTTTTTAACATAAGCTTTTACATTAGTGTATCCAGCTGCTGTTGCTTCTTTTACTAACTCTTGATAACGTTTTCTATTCCCGCCTTTTAGGCTAGAGAATCCTTCTTCAATTAAGTATAGATCATTCTTAGCCGATTCTGTTGCTGCACCAAGATCAGCTGCTTTAACATCAGCTGCTTTCTCTGCTTTTAACGTACGTGAACCTTTTAATAATTTAGTAGAATCTGGATCAGTCAATACTTTACGTACAGCTGTAGCTGCTTCTTTTGCTGATTTTATTCCTGATTTTAAAGCCCCTCCAGGACCTACTAGTGATGAACCTATAATAGCTATTTGCTGTGTAGTAGGATTTGTAACTCCAGCATTTTCTAATAGTGTTACAGCTTTAGCTGTAGTATCTTTCGAAAAGTCTGTAAATACAGAACCTTTTTGTTCTCCAAATAAGAATTCATCTGTACCCATTTTAATTACATTATAAGGACTTGTTGCAATATTCAAAGATTCAGCTGCTGAATTAGCCAACAAACCAAGCCCTGCTTTTACTGCTGTTGGTTCTTTACCTTGACTTACTGTTTCTTTTATATGGTTACCTAACTTTACAGCACCAGAACCTATAATATCTCCTAGTACTTCATAACCAGGAACTACTTTCGGTTTTGGGATAACTCTATCTGCAGTACCGAAACCAACAGGTAATGAGTGTTGAGCCATATCTACAGGTGCTACTTTTGCAACTGCTGCTTTTGTTTGTTTATCTACAGGTACTACTGTAGGTTCTTTAACTACTTTTGCAGTATTAGTTGACGATGCTGTGTTTGTAGCTGCTTTAGTTTCTGCAGGTTTATTAGCACTTGCGTATTTACCCATAACACCTGCAAATAATGCGTCTGCTTGTGCAGCTTTAACTGCATCAGGATCCATATTTAATAGACGTAATTTTTCAGCACCTTTATTATAAGCAGCATCATATGCGTTAACAGTAGCTGCTACTTTAGCTTTATAACCAGTAGCGTCAGCGTATCCGCCTTTTTTACCTTTAAAAGCATTTTCTTCTTCTTGTATATATTTTGATATAACAGTATTATCGAAAGAAGTACCACTAGCACCAGCTTTTGTAGCTCTACTTACAGCATTTTGTACAACTACTAAAGGAATTCCTTTTTCTTGTGCATGTGCATATACGTCTCGTATCTTAGAAGCATCTGCTCCTAACCCTAAAGGTGATACTTTTTCAGCATCTGCTTCCTGAGCTAATGTCCAGTCTTCTAGTTTATAACCAGAACCACTACCTTTAGAACTTTTATTACTTTCTTTATACTCTGTCTTGCTACTGTCTAATTCTAGTTTAGTTTTATCAGCAAGTAACTTTGCATTAGTTTTTTCTATCTCTTCAATTCTTTTTTGAGCTACTGTTTTTTCAGCTGCTTCAGCTTGAAGTAATTCTTGATGCATTCCAAGAGTAGGTAGTCCACCTGAATTTCGTACAGTCTCATTAGCTCTACGAAGTACATCTGCTTCTGACTCAACTTGAGATGGACTATTACCGGCAAGACTTCCTAAGCTTAATTGAGTAGCCAAACGAGTATCAGCTTCTTCTTTTGTAATTGGTTTACCTTGCGAATCTACATACTCTGACTGTAGATTAAGTGGTGTACCTTTAACATCGGAAGTTACAAGCTCGCCTTTATCGTTATGTCTAGAAAATACTCCAATATCATCTATAGCTTTTTGCTCTAGTGTGTTAGAAGGATTTAACCAACCACCAATTTCTTGTTTTGGTTTACTTAATTCTCGAAGAAATAAATCAGTAGAGTCACGTTCTTTTATACTTCTGTTATATAAGTCGATTGCCCTACCGTCAGAGGCTATAGCTCTAGCTTCTGCCGAATTCTTAAACTTCATACCTTCTTCGTATCTACGTTTATCTTCTGCAAGAGCAGCTTCTCTTACTAGTAGTTCTTGCTCATACCTACGTTTGTTTTCATCATCAGATTCTTGTTTAGCAAACATAGCCTGTACGTTAGTTAACGCATTCATTAATGGGCTTGTTGCATCTACAGGTTGTCTGAATGATCCAAAGTCTTGTCTTAAAGGCATATATAAATCCTTATACTACAGTTTTTGGTGCGAATGGAGATCCTGTTCTAGGAGCTTGTGCTGTATTAGCAGCTAGACCTTGAGCTTGAATCGGAGCAGTACCACCAGCACCGAAGTCTCTAGCTATATCTGCTTGTCTACCTTTAGCTTGATCAAGTAAGAATCCGTTTGTATCGTATTGCTGACCTAGTAATTTACGTTGCATTTCTGCAGTTTTCTTATTATCAAGATAACCCATAAAACCAAGTCCAAGCTGTCCTATACCTAGTGCACCTTGTACTCCTTTATATCCGCCTATACTATCCATCCAACTAGTTGTATCGCCCCTCATACCTAAGTTTGATGTATCAGCACTATTACCTATACTTGCGTATGCCGGATTTGTTTGGTATAATTCACCTGCTGCCATATCTTATCCTTTATGTAAAACTTTACATTTATTACTTTTAGTATACCATAAATATGTTTAACTCTTGTTGAACTTAGTTAGGGTATATGTATTCTAAACTGTTTTGACAGCGCCATGTACCTGTTGTTTTAAAGTACCTATCCGGACCTTCTCCGGTACCCAATTCAAAATCATTAAAGAATGGATTATAGTATCCTTCATACAAATCAGAAGTACTATAGTATACTTTATCTACACTACCTTTGTACAATTCATATTGTTGTTTCATTTCATCATTCTTTTCTTGCTGTGCTGTTAAATCACCTTGTATTTCAGCCATATCTTTTTCCATAAAGTAGGAAGCTACCCAGTTTACAGCAGATACTGTTTTGTTGAATATATCCATTAAGGATAATGTTGAACTACCGAATATCATTGTCTTAGCTGTTTCAAACAGTGTTTTTAAACCTACTTCAGAAATAGCTACATCCTTTATAGTAGTAGATGTTAATTCTATTATTGCTTCATTTGTTACTTCTTTCCCAGCACTCTGTAAAGCTTCTGTAGCTACTTGTTTTGCTAAAGCTACCTTTAATGCTCCATATATAGATATAACACCTACAATAGTACTTACTACTCCTAGGAAGTTTATAACTTTTCCTATATAAGCAGCAAATCCATGCCATCCTTGCTCTCCTGCAACATAAGCTAATCCAGTTAACGCAAGTGTACCTACCGAAAGTACTAAAGCAAATGCTGATGAGAAAGCAAATATAGCAGAAGCTTGACTCATACCTGCTGCAATAGCTGCACCGCCTGAGAATATAGCAAAAGCTATTAATGCTACAGCTAATACAATAGCAATTAGTTCTTCATACCATTCAGCTTCTTCTTCTGTATAGCCAGTCTTAAGACTTTTACCAAAGAATTTTACAAACTCTACAGCTTTCATATTTTCTATACCGGATACTTTTACATACGTACCTCTTTGGCTTAAACCACCACTAGCGTCTATATATACATTATCCTCTACGATAGGTACTAGATCTTCATACATATTTTTTAATGAAGCATTTATACTATTTTCTGTAGAAGATACTGTACCTTGTTGTTGTCTTGATACTAATGTGTTATAATATAAACTAGTATACATACCTGTAGGGTTATTTATATTTTCTAGACGTAATTTTATAGTATTTACTAAAGTACTTATAGGAGTATCGACTAAGTTTACTACAGCTTTTCGTCTGTACTTTATTTCTATATTAGCTTCTAATATAAGACTAGATAGTATACTTCCAGGCTGACTATAGTTAAAACTTCTAAACTGTTGTGCTGTTTCTCTAGCACCTATTTTTTTACTTTTAACAGTAATTTGTTTTTCAAATAGAAGGTCTGAAGTATCTAGTAAGGCTACTCCTAATAACCTATTAACAGGTACACTATTACCGGTAGCAGGATCATGGTATTCAGTAGTAAAAGATATAGCTTCAGTTTCAACTGATTTAGTCATAGCTATTATCTCCGCATCTGTAATACTAGCAGCGACAGGTTGCATAGGTTTATATATAGCAGTAGCTACTTGCCATTCAGATTCTGTACCTACTAAAGGAGAATGCATTTCTATATAATATTTTACTTCTTCTAGTGTTAATATATAACTCATCTCGTATCGTTGCCAATACACATAGTAGTTTTCTACACCATCCCAATCTTCTTTTTTAAGATCTTCGAGATTCATATTCATAAGTTTAAATAACTTACGAGTAGCTACACTATCAATTACGCCTTGACCTTTAATATATATAAACAGTTTGTCTAAAACTATTGTTCCACTACCTAAAGTCCTTTTAGGCCAATGGCGAAGTACTATGTTTTTAATACGTAAAGCATGAGTAAACTCTTGTATTTGTGGGGTATATCTATCATGTACTATATACATTAAAACCTACTTAGTATTTAAATACACTACAACTTTCGTTATAGTGTAATTCCGTCTGTTCCACCACCTTTAGTGTTTTGTACAGATCCATCACTAGAATTTAAGTAGTTAGCTGCTAGTGTCCACTTACTTAGGTATGATGTATAATCTATACCACTTGCTTCTGTACTAAGTAACATACTGATCATTGTTGCTGAACTATTAACTACGTGTTGTCTCATGTTATCATCAAAACCTTGTTCTTGTCTTTCAGCTACACGTGTCTGCCAGTATGTAAGCCCTTCTTTACCTATAGCAGTACTACCTGTAGTTGATACACCTAACATCCCATCCACATCAGTAGTAACATCTACATAGCCATGAGTTCTAAATGACCCTGCGTATGCTCCATAAGTGTTAGCTTGAGCTTGTCTTATAGTTTCATACTTAATACCTTCATTATGGTATTCTATGGATGGTACTATTACAGTAGTTTCGGCAAGATCATGAGCATCAATACCAAAGTCTCTTTTAACTTCACCTTGTATCTTCCATCCTTGGAATCTTTTAAGTAGTATTTCTGCATCTGTATTTTTAATATCAGATTCCATTTTAGATACTGAGGCAGTAATAGCTTTAGTTTCTTCTCTCATCTTAGTTAAGGTATAAGGAGCCAATCTGTCTTCTACAGCTATCTTCATCGCTGAGTCCATAGACTGTGCGGTAATACCATTAACCATATTAGATATAGTTTGAGCTACTATTTCACCTTTCTGATCACCTGTAATATTAGCATCATTAAGTATCTGAATAAGTGTTTCTTTAGCTTTTAAATATACACTATCTACTCCTGTAGAAGCTTCCATCAAACTCTTAAATATATCTACTACATCTGGTGCTATACTGTCTACTATTTCTTGTGTATATACTGTTGCCATGCATTTTCCTTTTTTTGTTTAACTTATATTTTATTTATTATCAGTAAAATATACTATAATATTATAGTATTATAGTAGAATTATATTATTCTCTATTATATCGTAACAAGGTTCTATATTCCCTTAATCCAAAACCTATATCTAAGTCAGAATCGTAAAATATATAACATTGAATACCATTAATTATAACAGTAGGAATCATGTATTATTATATTACAACCTAGAGCCATGTATATTCCTTTGTTTGATTAATTATTACATCTTATATATGATATCATCCACAATGATACGTACAAGCTATCATTTTAATATTTGAATTTTCTTTTGACCAATCTACTGATTCTAATGCTTTTGAAACAGTATAGTTATGAAGTAGATCATCGTC
>JFJP01037614.1_pt1 | contig 25214 bp, 44 predicted proteins | sample 431651 | NCBI WGS metagenome assembly JFJP01 (sample SAMN02602958, study PRJNA72255) | Microbial mat metagenome, whole genome shotgun sequencing project. | biome: fresh water; feature: sink hole; material: water; isolation source: purple microbial (photo- and chemosynthetic) mats found in...
ATTTGATCTAATTGCTAACAATTATACTTGGATAGCAAAACTTGGTGATGTTGGATATTCTATTTTACTTAAATCTAATAAAATAGTAACATCAGTTCGTAAGTTATTTGGAATGACTTCGCATTTTTCACTGTCACAATATGTTAAGTATAGTGTTAAACAAGCAGTAAGTTTTATTTCAGATTATGAAGATGCTGTTGTTGAATCTATTAAAGATAGACACGTTGATGGAGTCGTAACTGGTCATATTCATCATGCTGAAATTCGTGACATTAATGGATTAACATATATCAATTGTGGTGATTGGGTAGAAAGTTGTACCGCAATTGTTGAAACCTTAGAGGGTGAATTGAAGATAATAAATTTTAAAGAGTGACTAAAATGAGAAAAGGTTCTGAATGTTCTGGGTCAAGATTATTTGACACTTATCATGGTATGCGTTATCATGTTGTTGATGATAACAACAGATATTATCTTTGTGGATGTCATAAACCATTTCGTATTAACTCACACATTCGTGGTATTAAACATCCTTTCGTATTGCACAGAAAAAATTCATTCAGATTAGATATTATTCATAAACAAGTTATATTTGAAAAGAGGTTAGGCATATGAGTGAAATAGTTGGAATTCTTGAAGACAAAGATATACCAGATAACGTCAATTGGTATGATCTTGTTCTTACCAAAGAAGGTAAATTGCTTTCCAAAAAATGGAATTATGATGAAGTCATTAGTGAAGGGCATTATGACATTTATGATGTGACTGATGACCCCTACGAATATTTGGACAAACAAATTGAAATTGAATATGGTGCTACTCTAGATCATCTGTTTAACATCGTATCAAAAGAAGTTGATATTTTGAATGTGATATATCGCACTTCATGGATCAAACCATTCATTGAACATTGGAACGAAGTTAAGAAAGATTATGTTCCTCTTCCACATGAATATCATCCAGACAATGTTGAGTACGTCGAACTGTATTGGCATTATGAAATGAATGATGAATATGTGGGATGGAATGACATGCCACAATTTCATGGTATTGGATGGGAACTTAAAGAAGATAAATGGGAATCATGGAATAAAGAAGAACCTGTATACAAAGCAGGGTACCGTATCTCTTGGGGTATTGATTTTATGCCCTTGAATGAAATTTTGCATCTACCTATCAAACTCAATGAAGAGTTTAACATTTACAAAGATACAAAGGAATGGACACCTGGCGACCCAGCAAGTCAAATTTTATTTGCTGCCAAGAAGAAATATACATTGGGTAATGTGATTGAAGGAACATTTTGGGAACTTAGTTTTTATGGCAGTCCAGAAAATAAAGCAGCACAGAAAGAACATTTGGATGGTATTATGGATGATTTAGATTTAGAAAATCATTCTGTTGAGGAGTTGATGGAGCAAGGTAAAATTGTAGAAGTTGATTGCAAGCTGTTTGAACGTACTGACAAACTCTTCTCAAAAGAAGATCTGAATGATGGTTTTATTAATGACGGAATAGGATGGGAGAAAAAACATGATTGATATTGTTGATTTTAAGCAAAAATTAAGAGAAAATATTTTAGATGTAGAAATAACAAGACAATCACATAAAGAATATAGAGTGTGTACTCTTAATCCATCACTTATTCCCGAAGGTCCTCAGGTGGATCGGTTAGAAAGAGAATCACCAGGTCCGATGTTATTTGTATTTAATGTTGTTACAAAAAGAATCGAACCTATACGAGTGGAATTTATTACACAATATACAGTTAGAGAGTGAGGATAAAATGATTGATAAAAATGATCTGAAAACAAAATTACATGAAGGAATCGTGCGAGTCACGTTTACTAAAATGAACGGTGAAGAACGAATCATGGATTGTACTTTAATGGAGACATTGATACCATCAACTGATTTGCATGAAAGCACACGAAAACACTCAGATGAAGTACAACCAGTTTGGGATGTTGAAAAAGCAGCATGGCGTTCTTTCCGTTTTGATTCTGTAATTTCATATTAAGGAGTAATTATGACTGTAACAACTAAAACTATTGTAGTACCTTCTAATCCTGCTGATATTAAAGCGATTAAAGATGCAATGCGAGAATGCTCAGATTGTATGGTTCGTATTGATGGTGAAAAAGATCAGATCAAGGAAATCTTGGAAATGCTTAATGAAAAATATGAATTACCTAAATCTATGCTTTCTAAGATGGCAAGAGCATTTCATAAATCAACCTTTGATAAAGAAGTGACTGAGCAGGAGGATTTTCAAGTTCTTTATGAAACAGTAATGCGTTAATAATCAATAACTTACGATATTGATTGACATATAAAATAGTCCCGTTATAATGATAAATATTGAATTACATTGTAACGGGATGATTGATATGATTGCCACATTTAAAGAATTTTTGATCGAAGAAGAAGAAGCGCCGATTGAAATCAAAACCAAGGATTTTGAGATTCCTGAGCATAATATGTCGTTTCTTGATGCTAAAATTGAGAAACTTAACAAAATTGCAGCAAAATTGAAATTGTCACCCATTGTGGTAACAAAAGGAACACCTTTTGTTAAAATTTTTGTTGATCGTCGTTTTGAAAATCCCGATTTGCCTGGATACGATGATAATGGTTTTGAATTGAAAAAGACTAAAATCAATATGATCCCAGTTCATATTGAAGGTGAAGCACCTAAATTGAATGGTTGGTCATTTATTGGGAAGCGTCAGCCACTCGAGGGATCTTCGTCAATATTAGCGAAAAGCGCACCTGGTAACAAACTTCCTAAAAAATATTCTGATGATCATGATTTGACTTGTGATCATTGCAAAAAACGTGCTCGTCGCAATGAGACATTTGTTGTCAAAAAAGGTCGGAAATATATGGAAGTAGGGCGTTCATGTCTCAAGGATTTTCTTGGCCATGCAGATCCTACTAAATATGCAAATTTTGCAGAAGCTTTATATGACATTGAAAGTGCATTTAGCAACATGTCTGACCCTGATTACGAGGGTGGTTATGGTCGTGTAGTTTCTCTTTTCGGTGTTAAAGATATTGTTGCTGCTGCAGTGCATTCAATTAAAAAGCGCGGATTTGTATCGACCCAATCATATGGGTCGAATGAATCTACAGCAATGGCAGTAAATAAACATTTGAATCCTGGTCGTAAACCAGCTTCTATTTCTGCTAAAGAATGGTTTGAAATGAATAATATTCCTGTAACTAAGGAAGATGAAAAAGAAGCAGAAAAAGTTATTGCATGGATGAAGAATCATCCTAAAGCAGGAAAAGAAGAATTTTGGACAAATATAAGTAAAGCAGCTAGTGCAGAAAATACATCACTTAAAATGACTGGTTATCTTTCTGCAGGTGTTATGATGCACGAAAAAGAACAAGGGCTTCTTGTTAAAAAAGAAGGTATCATGAAAACTTTGAAACAGGAAGGCGCCGGCAAAGTTGGCGATAAAATTAATATTAATGGTTTAGTGATTAGTTCATTTGCATATCAATCTCAAGGTCAGTGGGGTGGTACAAAACATATTGTTACTATAAAATCTGATGATGGTCATTTGATCAAAATGTTTACATCATCAGGTGATTCTGGTGTGAAAAAAGACGCTCGTGTTAATATCACTGGCAAAATTGGTTCTGTTGAACCAGAAAAATATGATCGTAGCCCATTTAAAGATATGATCATTACGACAATGGCGCCTCGCAGTCGTATTGAATCTATCCCTGATGTAAAAGAAACTGATGCACATTATCATGTTGGTGATAAAATTAAATTCCGTCGTGCTGGAAAATCAGATGGAATTGGTATCATTGTAGCAAAACCAGTATACGGCAAATTTGAAGTTGGCCCTGTTTCAGGTAAAGCAGCTACAATACATGTTAATCATGAGGATATGATTCAAAAGATTTGACGAATAATATGTTATCGTGACATAATGATTTTGTGATTTGACAGGAGTTTATTATGGCTAGAAGTAAAAAGTTGCAAGCAAAAGGACGAGCGATTCTAAAGGCGAAATCGTCTATACATCCTCCAGATTTTAATATTATGGACTATAAAATGTCTATGGTTAGAGCGCTTAATCATTATAGTGCTAACGTCGATCCAAAAGAGAAAACAAAATTTGCTTTCCAATATTGGAAAACTCAGGGAAAAAATATAACACCTTTAAAAAATTTACCAGATTCATGGTTCAGTACAATAGGTGCTGTCGCTCACATGGCGATAAGTGATATTCCGCTTCATGAGCACGATTTGATTCGTCTTGATAATGCTTATAATCAATTGGTTGAAATAGCAAATGCTAATGTTGTTGAGACAGAAAGTGTTTCTGTAGTAACGAAAAAAACAAAATCAGTACAAGATTATATCAATGATGCTGCATCTGAAATGATCGGTGAAATTTTTGAACATTCAATTGATACATTAATTAAAACTGGTGACATTTTAGATGTCAAAACATCTTTAACATCTAATCAAGTTAAAGCGCCTGTTGCAAAGAAAATAGCTGAATGGGCAAAGGTTAAACTTAATGAATTCAAAACTGCTAATGATGACAAAGAACTGACAGAAGCATACGGTGGTAAGCGAGTTTTAAATAAGATCATAGGATACATGGAAACAGTTATAGCCGATTGTGGTACGATTGCTCAGATCGCTAAAACAACTCGTGCTCCAAGAAAACGTAAAGAGAAACCAGCAAGTGTGTTAGCAGCAAAAATGAAATATATGAGAGAATTTATTGAATTTAAATTGAAATCAATAACACCTGATAAAATTGTTGGTTCAGATCAAGTATGGTTGTATAATACAAAATTGCGTAAGTTGTTTAAATATCAAGCTTTGGATGGTTATACATTGACCATCAAGGGAACAACAGTACAGAATTTCGATCCAGAAAAATCGGGAAGTAAAATTCTTAGAAAGCCAGAAATTCAGTTGAACGATATTAATACTATGTCTAAAAGACCTATTAGTAATTTGTTTAATGAAATTAAAGCTACGATGGGTAGAGCAACAGGAAGGGTAAATGAAGATTATATTATTATCAATGCATTTTTATAATTGAAAGGGAATACATGAGCACAACTACACAGACTATCAACGATCCAGATGTAGCACGAGCACAAGAAACTGCTGCATTTTTATCACAAGTATTACCGAAAGAAAAACCTAGAGGACCAGGACGTCCTAAGAAAGTAGAAGTACTTACTGAAGGAAAAACAGTAAAAAGTCTTGATGCACAACAAGAAATTTGGATTGCTGCTATTAGTGCAGCAATGACAACATTGCAAATTCGTACAGCAAAAGAAGTTGAAAGATGTCTTCCTATTGCTGATGCAGTTCTTGAAGAATTCAATAAACGGTGGAAATAAAATGATTATAGTAGATTTGAGTCAGATCATTATTGCTAATTGTATTGTCAATAATAAAGAACTCAAAAAAGATCCAATTGAAACTAAAAATTTCATTAAACATATGGCATTCACTACTTTACTATCATTCAAGAAAAAATATAGTTCTGAATATGGTAAAATGGTGCTTGCTTGTGATTCAAAGTCATATTGGCGGCGAGATTATTTCCCAGCATACAAAGGGCATCGAAAACACTCGCGTGATGCTGATACACTTAATTGGGATTTGATTTTTGAATCGATCACTGAAATCAAAAATGATCTTCGTGCTAATTTTCCATATATTGTTCTTGAAGTAGACGGTGCTGAAGCAGATGATATTATTGCCTGCATGACAAAATATCTTCAAACGAATGAAACAGTTCAAGAAGGTCTGTTTGATGGTGAAGCACAGAAAATTATGATATTATCTAGTGATGGTGATTTTGTTCAATTGCAAAAATATCCTACAGTAAAACAATGGTCACCGTTGCAGAAAAAACTTGTTAAACCAAAGGGGAAAGTTGAAACGTATATAATGGAACATGTATGTACTGGAGATTCAGGTGATAATATTCCTAATATTCTGACTAATGATCAGTGGGCAATTGATAGATCAAAAAATGATGAAGCAACTAGACAGACACCTATGCGTAAAAATCGACTAGCGGAGTTTGTTAAGGATGGAATCAATGCTTGTAAAACAACTGATGAAAAACGCAATTTTATTCGCAATCAAACATTGATCGACTTTGATAAAATTCCAGACACCATATATAGTAATATCATTGATGAATATGTAAATTATAAAATAAAAGGCAGTGCAATGAAATTGATGAGTTATTTTTCAAAAAATAGAATGGCACTTTTATTTGCTTCGATTGGAGATTTTTAATTTTGAATGACATTATTTACACCTATCAATTTATATCCACCAAATTATGAATTATTATGGAGACCCGAAATGGCTAAAGAAAAAATAACAGAAGGTAATGCAAGACATGCTTTTGAGTTTTTACAATTAATCAATGATGCAGAAACTGAAGAACAAAAAATAACATTCTTGAAAAAATGGGGTGCGAGTGTTTCTCTTAGTATGCTTCTTTCATTGAATTTCAACGAGAAAACAAAACTTGATCTGCCTGGAGGAATGCCTCCATATAAACGTGATGAAGAAGTTAATGCTGATATGAAAACACCGTTGGCATCACAAATTGGTAGATTGAAAGCGTGTTTAGTTGGTTCTGGTATCAAACGGTTAGATCGTGAAAGAGTATTTATTCAAGTATTGGAAATGGTACCTGCACAAGAAGGTGACATTTTATGTGCAGCAAAGGATCGAACTTTAACTGAGTTGTTTCCAAATGTTACTGCTGAATTGGTAGCAAAAGTTTATCCCCGTTATGTTCAAAAATAAAGAAAAACAGTTATATTTTGATATTGCAATTAGAGTATCACAACAATCATATGCGCGCCGATTGAAAGTCGGTGCAGTTTTTGTTGCTGATTCTGGTATGATTTCTATTGGTTACAATGGAACACTTCCAGGACACGATAACAATTGTGAAAATTCATATGAAGTAAAACACAATGAAGTGTTACAAGGCACTGATATGTATGATCCAAAGACAGGTAAATATCATCGATTAATCACAAAAGATGGCGTTTTACATGCAGAAGAAAATGTAATAGGTAAGCTTTTAGAAGAAGGAGTATCCGCAAAAGGTGGTTCATTATTTTTAACTCATGCTCCATGTATTCATTGTGCAAAACTTATTGCTAGAGCTAAAATTGCTGAACTGTATTATTTAAATGAGTATCGTTCTAATAATGGTTTAATTTTCTTACAGGAAGCGGGGCTATATGTTGAACAGTATATTTCACCAGAGATTTGTGATAATTGATGTAATAACAGGTAATATAAAATTTTCAACTAAATCAGAAAAAATAGCAAAAGAAGTTTTTGAAGCATGGAGAGAAAAAGGAAAATATCAATTGGTTCATTTGTAAAATACGATAAATAATATAAGGGAACATAATGCCTAACTATGCATACAGATGTAGAGAATGTGGTGAAACCTGGGAAGCCATGAACTCGATCTCAAACAGAAAAATACCCGAGGCTGATCCCTGCCCAAAGTGCAATGCACAAAACAGTGTAGAACACTATATAGATGGAGCTCCATCATTGGGAGATCCGGTTCGATTAGGTTTCACTCGACCGAATTCCGGAATGAGAGAAGTTCTGCAAAAGGTGCAATCAAAGTCACCCGGCGCTGAAATAAAGGATTATTCTATGCTAACGAGGGTATAATATAAGAAAATAAACTACATAAAAGGCGAATATTTGATAGTATTCGCCTTTCCTATTTTATAACTAATAAGAGGATCATTTATGACCCAACAAAAAGCTCAAAGAGAACAAAAACCAAAAGTTAGAGCTGTACGCCAACCAAATAAAGATCATTTAAAAATGGCGTTTGAAGTAAAACCGATGACTGAAGCACAAAGACAAATGATGTTTGCTTATGATGAGGGTATGCATGTTATTGCACACGGATCAGCAGGCACAGGTAAAAGTTTTGTCGCATGTTCTCTTGCCCTTGAAGATTTATTAGCTGGAGATGTTGAGAAAATTGTCATTATACGAAGTGCAGTCGAAACCCGATCAGTTGGATTTCTGCCCGGTTCATTAGATGAAAAAGCAGACCCATATAAAATTCCATATAAGCAAATTATCAATCAGTTATGTAACAATGGAACTGCATGGGATATTCTTGCTAAAAAATATATGATAGAATTTATTACTACTAGTTATGTTCGTGGTTTGACATTAGAAAATTGTGTAGTGATTGTCGATGAATATCAGAATTTAAATTGGCATGAAATGAATTCAATTGTAACCAGAGTAGGCAAAAATTGTCAGTTGATTATCATAGGTGATAATAAACAGTGCGATTTAACTAGTAAAAGAGAAGCAAGTTGTCATGATCAATTACTTCGGGTTACTGCTGATATGCCAAAATGGTTTGATTCAGTACATTTTCTCCCACGAGATATTGTTAGATCTGACTTTGTTAAATCTTGGATTATTACATCTGAAGGGATAGATTTATGACACCAGAACAATTATTAAAAATATGCCCATCAGTAAAAAATTCAGATAAATGGGCATCACTTTTAACTATAGCATTTGAAGACTATGAAATTAATACAACAAATAGACAAGCAATGTTTCTAGCACAAACATTACATGAATCCGGCGGTTTTAGATTTTTGAGAGAAATTTGGGGCCCTACTCCATGGCAAGTAAAATATGAAAATCATGCTGGGTTAGGTAATACCCAACCGGGTGATGGTAAAAAATTCATGGGACGCGGCCTGATTCAATTAACTGGAAGATATAATTATCAAAGATTTTCTGAATGGGTTGAAAATCCAGAAATATTAGAACGCCCTGAAATTGTAGAAGATCCTGGAATGGCTATCATTTCTGCTATCTGGTTTTGGATAAAAAAAGATTTGAATAGATTTGCAGATGATGATAATATAAAAGGATGTACAAAGGTAGTAAATGGGTCTAAAATGCTTGGTCTTGAAGAGAGAAAAAAATATTATGAGCGAGGTAAAGAAGTTTTGTGATTTTTGGTCGAATGGTAAATTCAATCATACATGGTTAGATTCTATAGAATTGACTCAAGTCAATTCTGATACGGGTAGATATTATGTAACACCTGAGGGAAATCATTATCCCTCAGTTACTACCATTTTAGGAAAAGCATCTGAGTATAAACTTAAAGAATGGAAAGAATCAATCGGTGAAGATGAAGCGAAACGAGTAAGCAAACGTGCAGCAACAAGAGGCACAACACTACATGAAAATGCTGAAAACTATCTTCTCAATCATCGTATTTACATTGAAAAAAATAGACTGATTGATATATCTCTGTTCAAAGGGTTTAAACCTATTTTAGACAGAATAAATAATATTAAATTACTTGAGTCACCTTTGTATAGTCACTCTCTGAAAATGGCTGGAACAGTTGATTGTGTAGCAGAATTCGATGGTGTGCTTTCAGTTATAGATTTTAAAACTACGACCAAATTAAAGGATAAACATGATATTGACAATTACTTCATACAAACCAGTATCTACAGCATTATGGTACATGAAAGATATGGTCTTAATATTAAGAACCTTGTGGTACTTATTGCTAATGAGTTTGGGTTGCCTCAAGTATTCATTGAAAACCGGAAAAATTGGTTTCTAAAAATAAAGGAATTATTATGATCTTTGACGCAAATATTTTTATTGAAAATAGTGGAAATATTAAACATTATTCTGGAGTTCAAATAATTGGAAATCCAAGTTATATGGAACTTCAAGCACTTGATGGTAAAATTTTGGAAAGAATTACTCGTATAAAAATATTGACATTTGATTTGCATAAAATCATTATCACTGGTGAAAAAATTACTACATCGAGCGGTACTATGCCAGAATATGAAGTACATATATGGACATTATCAAGATGTTCAAAGTAATGGAGAAATTGATTGCCGTTAGCAGATTACAAATGCGAGAAATGTGGTTTTGAAAAAGAAGTTCTTACATCAAAAGATTATATTGAAGTATGGTGCCCACATTGCAATTTGCCGATGCAAAAACAAATATCAAGATCAACTAGTTTTCAGTTAAAAGGTTCTGGTTGGTACAAAGATGGATATTCAAATAAACCGAAAGGGAGAAAATGAAAAGTTTAGATCTAGCAATGTTGAGTGGCCTTAATAAAAAAAGCGATAAATTAAATTCATTTGCTCTCATTTACGATGAAATCGATAATGAAGTTGCTAAACAAATTACACAGTGGGTGATTGAAAGTAATTTTACTGATGATGAAGAAAAGCCTGATGTTCTCAATCTTTTAATCAACAGTCCTGGTGGTTCATTGACTGATGCGTTTGCAATAATCGATATTATGAATAGTTCTCATATTCCCATTCGTACAGTTGGTATGGGTCAAATTGCTTCTGCAGCATTGATGATTTTTATCAGCGGTACTAAAGGTCAAAGAATATTAACACCAAACACAAGTATTCTGAGTCATCGTTTTAGTGCGGGTTCAGTTGGTAAAAGTCATGAATTGTTCGCTGTTGCAAAAGAATATGATTTGACGAATCAACGCATGATCGAACATTATAAAAAATGTTCTGGTCTTAAAGATGCTGATATTCACAAATATCTATTACCACCTGAGGATGTTTTTTTGACTGCCGAAGAAGCACTAAAATATCATTTATGTGATAGAGTAGCAAACCTAAAATAATCAATAGGTTATAATATGTATTGACTCCTTCGATGGCTCATGTAAAATGAATTCATCGAATACAGGAGTCAATCATGACATACTTCGTTATTATGAACACCGAAACTGAACAGCTTTATCGCAAGCCTGATCATTATAGCCCGGCTTCATATAAAACCTTGCAAGGCGCGAAAACTGCCTGCACAAAACTCAGATCAAAACTCAACATGTCTGGCCGCAATGCGCCGTATGTTGTTATGTCCAATGAAGAATTTGAAACCAAGCATGATTCGATGGTTGCAGTTTATAACCGAATCTCTGGTGATGGCAAAACTCCAATCTACATTCGTCGTAGTGAGGTCGGTGGTTGTTGTGATCCTTCTACCGAACTTTATCATACAATGTAATCAATGACTTACGGTTGGTGTTGACATTCAGTGCCAATCGTGTAAAATGAATTCATCGATTAAAGGAGATATAAATGTTCATTCGCCAACAAATGAAATTTTCAAAAGATTTTAACACTGATTATCGTTGGGAGATGATTGATATGTCCTGGAATGATTTTGAACTGTTTTGCAATTACTACGGAGCGTAATATGGTACCGAAATTTAATTCAATGACTGATATGATTGGATTTTTGCGCGCTTTGCCCGCTAATGCCAATTATCAAGCAATGCTAGAAAAAGATTTTGGTTATAATGTTCCTGCTGATGCATTGGCATGGCAAAAGGAATACTTTTTCAAGTATTTGGTGCAGGGCCAATATCGTGGTTTGTCTGGTGTTGAACTCGAAAAATACGCTATTGATGGCACTCTTAAAATCAAAGATCGTTATTATGTCGATCTGAAGGAAGCGCCGGTCGCTGTTGCAGTACAAGGTGCAAAATTTGCACATACTGGCCGCGGTCGTCCGCAGAAATATACAGGTGCTGACGGCGAAGTAAAATTTCTTGAACATCGTAATCAGTGGGTGGTTTTCCGTTCTGGTAAGGTTGCGGTTGTACGCAACAACAAGGAAGCCGCAGTTCGTTTTTATGCAAAGAAATTTGGAGTTTAATATGGAATATGATAAACGCCATGGTGGTCCTTATGACCGCGGTTCTGCAGACTCGTATTATCGTCGCGGATCGTGTCCACATTATTTCAAAGATGGTACTTATCAATCTGAGAAAGTGGAACGCACTGATATGACAGATGAGGAAATCAAGGCCTATAAAGCAGGTTATAATGACAATGAAGCTGATATGAATTTCAAGGATTGGGGTTAATCATGTCGTGGATGGAAGAAGCAGTGCGTGAATGGGTGTGGAATTATGGCGCTGATCACCCTGATCAGCCATGGTTGCTTTGTGATTATGATGTTTGGTATCCTAATCCCCATTTCGTGGGTGACCGTGGTCCCCATCCAGAAGATTATGAATATGGGCCGAATGATCTCATGACTGATACTGAAGCAGATGCAGCAAGAAATACAGATGAGAGTTATATTGGCGAATATAATGATGATAATGAAATGTCATTCAATGCATCAGATTTTATGGACGATATGCCATTTTGAAATTTATTGTCTGTTATGATTTTCCACGCTCACACAAAGGTAATCCGAAACCTCGTGGTAGATTTATTGAGCGAATCAAATATAATTATTCAACAATAGAAGATATTTTCGGACATGTGCATTATTTGGGAAATCATTCTGTGCAATGGAAAAAGTGGCAACATGCTGAAAAGAAATTGTTGAATAGATATTCACCTAACCTATATAAAATGATTCAACTTGGAATTAAACGAGAACGACTATGAGAAAATTGGCTAGTATTCAAAAAATTATTGACATCCAACCTATTCCAGATGCCGATGCAATTGAAGTTGCAACAGTACATTCATGGAAGGTTGTAGTCAAGAAAGGTGAGTTTAATGTTGGTGACATGGTGATTTATTGTGAGGTGGATTCTTGGATTCCTACTGAACTGGCACCATTTTTGTCAAAAGGCGAACCCAAAGAATATAATGGTGTAAAAGGTGAACGTTTGCGTACTGTACGTCTGCGAGGCCAAATTAGTCAGGGATTGATTTTACCAATTACAGATGATTATTCATTCACATATAGTGAAGGTACAGATGTAACTGATCGCCTGGCCATTCAAAAATATGAACCACCAATTCCAGCATGTTTGTCTGGAGTTGTGAAAGGTCCATGGCCATCTGCAATCCCAAAAACTGATGAAGAGCGTATTCAGAATTTAACAAATGAATATTCTGAATTGCGTACCTATGTTTACGAAATGACTGAAAAATTAGAAGGTTCATCTTGTACTATGGGTTTAATCGATAATGAATTTATTGTATGCAGTCGTAATCTCAATTTGACAGAAACTGAAGGTAATACATTTTGGAAGATGGCACGTAAATATGATGTTGAAGCAAAAATGCGTAATCTTAATCTGAACAATGTAGTGATTCAGGGTGAGTGTATTGGCGAAGGAATTCAAGGCAATCATTATGGTATCAAAGGGCAGGAATTTTATTTGTTCAATGTATATAGTGTTGTTGATGGTCAATATGCAAGTCCTACTCATCGTATGAATATTACAAATAGTTTAGGATTGCTTCATGTCCCAGTATTGTGTCATGCACCATTGGATGCATTAGAATGTTTAGGTGAAGATAATATCGAATCTGTTTTGAAGTACGCTGATGGAAAATCATCTATCAATCCGCAAAAAATGCGTGAGGGTGTTGTATTCAAACAATTGAATGGCCAAAAGCACTTCAAGGCTGTGAGTAATCTCTATCTCATTTCAATTGGTGGTTGATTTTTAAACCAATTCATAAAATTACCAATAGCCATTAATTTTTTATCACATATTCTAGTGACTATTAAAGGTTTTGGTTTTCTTAATTTTTGTTTATGTTCTTCCGTTTTTGGGGTTTCTTTTAGTGCATTAGATATTTTTTGATTATGATCTATGGAATTAGTCAATCCTTTTCTGTTAAATTTTTTATTGAGAGGTTTTTGTTTCATTATTTCCGAATGCAATGGTCGTTTTGTATTAAGCATTTTTATAGATTGTTTTTGTTTTCTTTCAATTGTCCAAGATTCTTTTCTTTTTTCATTCATGTTTTCACGATATGTTTGATCATTCCAATTTTTCTTTGATGAAATGCTAATTTTTTTTAATTCTTGTTCTGAAAATATATGACCAGGATGTCCGACCGGTGCCCCATCAGTTCCATTTTCTTCATGTAAATTCAACCATTCTTTTGATTCTACTATATTTTGTTGTTTGGAGAAATTTAATGCAAATTCTTTACAATCTTGTTCATCATAAAACAAGCAATACCATAAATTTACGACATGTTCTTTACCATGTTTATTGATATGTCGTTTCCAATGAACTCCAGATCCAAAATATTTTTCTGGATTTTGAGTGGTTTTACCAAAATACAATTTACCAGTAATAATATGCTGTTTGATGTAAAGAAAAGTTGGTTTATAAATATTGGTGCTGGTCATGGAAATTCCTTTTTGTAGAATGACTAGAGCCGATAGATGTGCCAACATCGTGATCGGCATTATTATTTATGTTAATTGAAAAATGGAGGATGATATGAATGTAACTACACATTATGGATCTTATGGTTCTGAATTTCAAGTTGATGAAGATGGTAATCCTCTCGAAAAGAAAGTAATTGTAAAACGTCGAGGCCGCGGTCGCCCTTGTAAAAATGAAAGTTCAGAGGGTAGTCAATTCAAAGTCGATGATTATTTTTACACATGGGCACTTAAACGATTCTTTTTAACTTAAACATAATCCGCCAGTAGCTTAGTGGTTAAAGCAGCGAACTCTTTCTAGCATTTGATAAAATCGAGTGCTACTAATAATTCGTTGATCGTCTGTTCAAATCAGACCTGGCGGACCAAGATTCTTGTTTGCATATATATTATTATGCGTACAAATATACCACCAAGAGAAGATTATTATCTTCACGATGGCAGATTTTATTTGAGAAGCAAATGGTCCAAATGGCTTAGACTAAAAGCCTTGTTAGCAACCTTTATATTTGGTACCTTTCTCACAGCCAATGCAATGTTTTCAAACCATACCAAGACTACGGTCGTGGGGAAGGTTTTTGCGTTTGAAGAGGCTGCTCTAATAGAATATGTCCAGTCCACTAACAAATCTTTGACAGAAAAGGAAGCCATTGATATAATTATGTCAATGAGTAAATGGTCAAAGGAATTCAAGATAGATTTGTCATTAATTGTAGCAACTGCACAAACTGAATCTAGGTTTGATAAACATGCTATAAGTAGTGCCGGAGCACTTGGATTGATGCAAGTAATACCATCATGGCATCTTGCAAGAATTAAAAAGGCGAAAGAAGATGTAGGAACACCAGAACTTTTTAACATTGAAACTAATGTGTATTTAGGAACAGCAATTTTAAAAGAATGTATCCAAAATTTCAAAACAGTAAGTAAAGGATTACTGTGCTACAATGGCTCAATGAGTAAGCCTAATGGATACGATGAGAAAGTATTGAAAACAAAGAACACTATTGAAAGGTACGTTTTGCAAAATACATAATGGAGGATCAATGAATATTATTGGGTTCGAGCTTGAGTTCTTGTCACTACTTAATGAAGATGAAATTGAAAATGATTTACATAAAATGTTCGGAAAGAGGTTGTCGCAAAAAATTGAAATTACCACTGATTGCTCTATAAAGAGAGATAAATTTACTAGAGTAGAGGATTCGTGGAATGCATGGGAGATTATTACACCGCCTTTGCCACAAAATAAAGCAATTGACGTATTAAATAAGTTTCAAGATTATATGATGAGTACTATGACTGTGACAAATAAATCGTGTGGGTTTCATGTCAATGTGTCTGCACCTTCTATGAAAAAATTTGATTCTGCTACTCTAATATCAGTTGTAGATGAGTTCAAGTTTGCTAAAACTTATAACAGAGAAGACAATCCTTATTGTGTTCCGTGGTCATATTATTTTGAACAAATAGCTAAACGTATTTTGCGAGACAGGAAACTTGCTCTTGACAAAAAACGGACATTCAAGTATAATGCATTATCGTTGATAAAAGCAGCATCCAATGGAGAATATGTAGATGATGATCATGAGTTGAAATATGCTACTAACGTATCAAAGTTTTTTGATGAGAAGTATTTAACTACTAATGTAAGTAAATTGATAACTCATTTGCCATATGTGGAGTTTAGAATGTTAGGAGGAAAAAATTATCATCAAACTATGCTGTCGCCTTTAGTAAAAGAATTAAGTGAGTGTGTATCATTTGCCGCAACTGGACATAATGCGGTTGCAGTTAATAAGTACTTTAATCAATATATCTGAGGAGATTTTATTATGTGGAATTGGTTGAATAAAAAAGTTAAACAAGCTGATGATGATTGGGCGAATAAAGAAATCAAAAAGTTTGCAGACGATTTAGAAGCAAAACATAAAAAGGCGATTGAGTATCTTGGTGATAAATGGATTCTCAAAGGTGGTCAATACAACAGATCAAATGTATCATTGGGGAAGAAATGAAATACAAATATCATAAGGATGGCACATTGCCAGATGAGAATGCAGATCATATGATGGTGTTTGTATTTGGATCAAATTTGGCAGGTATTCATGGCGCCGGTGCAGCAAAGAAAGCGATGCAGTCATATGGAGCAGAATACGGTAAAGGAATAGGATTGCATGGTGAATCATATGCCATTCCTACCAAAGACAAAAATATTGAGACAATGTCTCTAGATGATATTTCAATGCATGTTGATTCGTTTAAGCGATATGCAAACCAGATGGCAAAATTGAACATTGAATTTTTCATCACCAGAATTGGATGCGGACTTGCTGGTTATAAAGATAGTGATATTGCACCATTGTTTATTGATTCACCGACAAATTGTAATTTTCCTAAAAAATGGAAAGAGTATTTAGAATGAAATCATTTTACAAAGAAATAAATGTGATGTTTGACCTTGAAACTCTCGCTGCTCGTGCTGATGCTGCTATCATTTCAATTGGTGCTGTAAAGTTTCAATTTGAAGGTGGACCAATTGTCGATACATTCAAAATTAATGTTGATGCTGCATCATGTAAAGCACATGGTTTGTATATCGATAAAGAAACTATAACATGGTGGGGAAAACAAAGCAAAGAAGCACGACAAGCATGGATGGTTGATCCTGTACCCATTGATGAAGCATTGAATAAATTTTCTGATTGGTTTGGGCCTAAATCACTTTTCACATGGTCGCATGGTGCATCATTTGACCAACCCATTTTAAGTTTCGCATACAAGAAGGTTTTGAATAAACCAGAACCATGGAAATATTGGCATGGTATGTGTTCAAGGACAGTGATGAATTTGGCAGATTATGATCTCAAAAAAGAAAGAGAATCAGCTGGAAATTATCATGATGCACTCGAAGATGCTAAAGCACAAGCGTTAGCAGTAGTGAAAGTTCTTGGTGGCGAACCTTTTTGATTTAAATTAACTCCAAAACCAAGTTCAGCATATGTTTTGCCTATACATGATTCATTAAAAGTATTTTTTAATTTTTCAGAATTTTTATACACTAATTTTGATAAAATTCTATTATTATTAATGCAAAAATTTTTCATTTTTGTCATAGAAAAATTTGGTTCTAATGCTGCAGGAGAATCGTATATTCCCCACGGTGTATGATAGAAATATTTGAATCTAGAATTATTTGAACCAACGTGTGATTTATTTTTGTTTTGGGTTTCACTTATTTTTTTACATGTTTCTGTTGATTTAATTCTACCCTTCATTTTTATAGATAGTTTTTTCTTTTGTTCGTCTGATATTTTTCTTCCGACACTGATTGGTATTAATTCTTTATTCAAATATCTTGGATCATTTTTTGGTATTAAAAAACATTTACCAAAATTGTCTTTTACTGCAACTTTATTTTTTGTTAAAGAAATTAATTCACCAGATAAAAATCTTGGATCATTGATAGACACCATGAAATGATTATCGAATTCGTCTTTAACTATAGTTTTACCAGTTGAATCAAATCCATTAGCAGTTTGTTTTACTCTGTTATAAAAATTAACATTATTTCCAACGTCAAATTTATAATGTAATCTAGATTCAAATTCACATGCTTTTCTTGATGATTCAAACATCATAATTATTTTATATTTAAAATTTTGGGGATGTTCTTTTTGATCTTGGATGAATTGTTTATCTTTACTAGAACTAAAATATTTCTTGCCGATGTCTAGATGAGGTTCATTTTTGCTTGATCGCTTGCCATAATAATGTTTGTTACTGACAAGGTTTGTTATTCTATAAACGTAATGATAAATATTGGTGCTGGTCATGGAAATTCCTTTCTTTAGAATGACTAGAGCCGATAGATGTGCCAACATCGTGATCGGCATTATTATTTATACTTTGTTTAATTTGACACTAAATATCTTGTGTAATATAATAATTTTATTGTAATGAGGGAGAAAATATGAGTACACGTTATCCAATTTGGATTTTATCGAAGGGTAGATGGGATTCCCGTCAGACAAGCAAAACTCTTGAAATGATGAATATTCCTTATCGTATTGCTGTAGAAGATCAAGAATATGATAATTATGCAGCAGTGATTGATCCAAAAAAAGTTGTTGCAATGCCTACAGATTTTCGTGAAAATCCTTTATATGCAATATCAGACGAAAATCATGCCGCTGGGGGTGGAATTCCAGCTAGAAATTTTATTATTGAAACCTCAAAAAATGAGGGTAATGAAGCATCATGGATTTTAGATGATAATATTAAATATTTTTTTAGACTTAATAATAACTATCGTACAAAAGTAACGTCTGATGCGACTTTTAGAGCTTGTGAAGATTTTGTTGATAGATATGAGAATGTTCAAATATCGGGAATGCAATATGTTTTTTTCACTCCAAAGACTGCTAAACGACCGCCATATTATTTGAATACTAGGGTGTATTCGTGCATGTTATTAAAACATAATCCTTTATATAAATTTAGAGGGCGGTATAATGAGGATACAGATTTGTCATTGCGTATTATGAAAGATGGTCATTGTACTATTTTGTTTAATGCTTTCCTTTGTGGTAAGGCAGGCACTCATTCAATGAAGGGTGGCAATACAGAAGAAGTATATAAGGTTGGTAATCAAGCAGAATTTGACAATCGATATACATTTGCTAAATCGCTTAAAGATCAACATCCAGATGTAGTTGAAATAGTGCAGCGATATGGTCGTTGGCATCATTTTGTTGATTATAGTAAATTTCAAAGAGAAAATAAACTCATATTAAAAGAAGGACTAAATATTCCCAAAGGATTCAATGAATATGGTATGAAATTTGCTAAATTAAATAAAGAAACTATCGAAGCAAAATACAGTATTGATAACACCATTGAACCAGAAGATGAAGATTGTGAAGAAATTTTAGGAGAAGATTAATATGGCGAAAATAATTCCGTTTGATGTAAATGATACTAATTTGTTTGTTTTATCTGGTGATGAAAAAGAGGAAACTCCATATGGTTGGGATAACATGCCAGAATTCAATCAAAAGGAAAAGAAGGAATTTCATTTATTGAAGGTACGATTCCGCAATCAAGAAGATTTGGATGCATTTGTTAAATTGTTAGATCAAAATATCAGCACAAAAACAAAAGCGATTTGGTATCCAGTGCTTGATCGTTTTGAAGATAGTTTGTATCGTTGGATTGATGGAGGAGAAAATGAATGATTAATCTTGATTATATTTCAAAGGAAAATTTAAAAGAATATTTGATTGAATATGGATACGATCAAGTATATCCTAAGTGTTGGAATAACAAACCTCAATATTGGGTGAAATTATGAATAAAATACTTGTAACTGGTGGTGCTGGTTTTATCGGAAGTAATTTGTGTGCTGAATTAGTAAAAGATTCAAATAATACTGTTTGGTCACTTGATAATTATTCAACTGGGTCTCGCGATAATCATGTGGATGGTGTGCATTATATTGATGCAGACACTACACAATTAGATGCAACATCATGGAAATTTGTTCCAGATATTATCTATCATCTTGGTGAATATTCACGAGTAGAGCAATCGTTTGATGATATTGCAAAAGTGTGGAAATCAAACAAAGATGGAACATTTGCAGTACTTGAATTTGCTAGAAAAATCAATGCTAAATTAATTTATGCTGGATCATCAACTAAATTTACTGATGATGCAATGGGCCCTAATCAATCACCATATGCATGGACAAAATCATCAAACACTCAATTAGTGCAAAATTATGGCGAATGGTTTGGACTTGATTATGCTATTACATATTTTTACAATAATTTCGGCCCAAATGAAATTTCAACAGGTAAGTATGCAACTGTAATAGCTAAATTTATACAAAAAATGAAATGTAATGAGAAAATTACTATAACTAGTCCAGGCACTCAATTACGAAATTTTACTCATGTAGAAGACACAATCAACGGTTTAATTCTTGTAGGTGAGCACGGTCATGGTGATGATTACGGTATTGGAAATTTTGAAGCATATTCTATAATAGAAATAGCTAATATGCTAGGTGTTGATTATGAATTAATCCCTGAAAAACAGGGAAATAGAATGAGTGCTAGATTATGTACTGCAAAAGTTGAAGCTTTGGGGTGGAAACCAACAAAATTTATTAAAGATTATTTAATTGCTGCGCGACACGATTACGAAAATCAACAAGTCCAAAATTCCCATTGAGAACTCGTCGATTTACATCTATTTGATACTGTTCCAGGTGACATATTTAAAGCTTTCGCTGCATCTAATCTAGATTTATAAATTATATTATTAATCACATGTAATTTACATTTTGTTAATGCTCTATTTCTTTTATGTGATTCTGATTGGGGCCCTTTTAATATTCCACGCATTTTATTTGATTTTGCTATATTTGATTCAATCGATTGAATCAAACCAGTTCCCCCATCACCACCGTTTGTTCTGTTTAATAAAATTCCTTCATTTAAATCTTCTCTGCCCCACCATTTAATTAATCTTCGTTCTAAAGCTAATGCGCCTACTTCGGTCAAATTCGTTTCTAAAATTTTTATAAATTTTTTGTTTTTAGGAATAAAAACACCAGAATGTTTTCCAGTTTTTGATGATTTAAATGCTCTATAACCTGTTCCTTTACCAATGTAATATGGAGTGCCTGCTTTGGCTGTTGATGAATCTTTGGAGCGAATGTATGCATAGACGTAATAAATATTGGTGCTGGTCATGGAAGTTCCTTTCTGCAGAATGACTAGAGATAGCAGAGACAGTAATCTCGTGGCTATCAAATATTTATATGTTTTTATTTTAATAACATCAACAACTTACATGATATATTGACTTTAATCAAGAAATCGATATAATGGATTCATGCAATAACGAATGACACACCGAATCCTGGTTAATTTGATGTGTTTGTGAATATCCTTTATCATGGAGAAAAAAATGACCAAAGCTCTTACCGTTGAACAAAAAATCGCCAAAACCCGTGCCACTCTGTCTGTTCTGTTGGCAGAAAAACGTGGTCTCAAGGTTGCTACGATCAAAGCGAAAGCGGCTGCAAAGACTGAAAAAGCTGCAACCGTCGAGGCGAAGAAATCCGCCAAATTTGCTGCGAAGTTGATGCGTGATGCAGCGAAAAACGAAAAGGCAAAAGTGCGTGAAGAAAAACGTACTGCTGTCGCTGCGAAGAAACAAGAACGTGAAACTAAACTTGCGACTCGCAAAGCTGCGGCAATGGAACGTCTTGTTCGCATGGAAGCGAAACTGCAAGAGAAGAAAGCCAAACTCGTTGCGGTGTCTGTGAAGACTCTGCGGAAGATGGGCGCCGCTGCCTAATAACGTAGCGGGGTGAAAATCCCCGCATTCAATTATCATTGAGGATAAAATATATCATGGCTGCAAAGAAAACTGATTTTTATAGCATCGTTAAAAATGTTCCGATTCCGCATGTGAGGAATTCTGCAGGTGATTCATTGCTTAAAGCAATGAAGGTTGGAGATATGTTTAAAGTGCCTGCAACTGAATTTAAACGAGCGACTTGGGTGTATCGTGCTCGAGTTGTGCAGGTAAAATTGGCTATGCGAAAAATTGACGAACATACTTTTGGTGTGTGGCGAATCAAATAAATAATAATATGCTCGGGTGGTGGAACTGGTATACACAACGGACTTCTACGGAACGGATTCAAATTATCGAGTCCGTTCAAAAAAATCCGTCGCCGCAAGGCATGAGGGTTCAAATCCCTCTCCGAGCACCAAATAAAGTGAGATTGATATGAATGTTCAAAGATTTTTGCAAGAAAAAGGATGGCAAGCTCTGACAGATGAGCTTGGTGTTATCGTGAAAGAATACGATAACGGTCTGCGAGTTTTGAACTATAATCAGATCGAGTCTCCGAAAAATCATCCTGTTGTAAATGAATGTCGAGGTCTAATTCTCAATGAAAATTTTGAAGTTGTGTGCCGTCCTTTTACTCGCTTTTTCAACTATGGTGAATCCGACACAAGAGAAACTTTTTCTTTTGCTGATGTTAGGGTTTATGAAAAGTGCGATGGTTCCCTCGTCAAAGTATATTTTTGCAACAAGACTGAACGGTGGGAAATAGGTACTCGTGGTTCTGCATACGCTGAAGTGAATCATGTATTCGGATTAAAGCAAGATTGGACTTTTAGAGAGGCAATTCTTGATGCAATGAATTTTACTGAAGATCAGTTTCAATTGTGTATGGCATCATTTAGTAAGAATTTTACATATGTAATGGAGTATATATCTCCATGGAATAGAATTGTTACTAGATACGATGTTCCAATGGTTGTACTGTTGGCGGTAATTCACAATTTGACTGGTGAAGAATTGGTTTAAGTTTACATTTATCAAAATGCCATCTTTTCATACTTGTCTCACCACCTATTTTATGACAGTGAGGACATTCGACTTGTTTATGTTTAAATCCAGTCATTTTTTCACTCATATGTTTATTTCTTTCAGATGTGTGATGTTTCCCATACATTCCGTTTCCTTCACCAGAAAGTTTAACACTTCGTATTTGTTTAGATTCTATAGAATGTTTAATTCCAAATGCCGGATGTTTTTCACCAAATTTTCCAGTCATAGGATTTATAATTTCTCCTGATTTATATTTTAATTTCAATGTTTCTGATATTTTTTGTTTATCGTTTTTTGTTGGTATATAAACACCATCTCTTTGAATTCGTAATTTTGCAGAAGTTTTCATTTTCTCGTGTGATTCGTTTGATATTTTTTTACGATTTTTTATTTTTTTACCAAAAACCCCATTTCCAAATCCAGATGTTGAACCACCATCAATTCCATTTTCAAATATTTGATTCGCCCAATTAACAGATTCTACAATATCATTTTGTTTGGAGAAATTTAATGCAAAATCTTTACAATCTTGTTCGTCATAAAACAAACAATACCATAAATTCACTACATGTTCTTTACCATGTTTATTGATATGATTTTGCCAATAAATACCAGAACCTTTATACTTTTCTGGATTTTGAGTGGTTTTACCAAAGTAAAGTTTACCAGTAACGGTATGTTGTTTAATGTATAGAAAAGTTGGTTTAAACATTGTTATTCCTGAAAATTGAATTGTTATATTATTTATAATAAAATTATGGAAAATTTAAAAGAAATTTGTGACAAATTGTTACATCATGGCATGAATGTACGGTTGCCGAAAGTGTATCAACTGTCGTCTGCTGAAGATTGCTTGAATGCAGTGCAAGATTTGCCATCGACTGAAGAAGGTTATGTAGTACGGTGTAATACGACTGGTAACCGTGTTAAAATCAAGTCTCCAGCATATGTTGCTTTGCATCGGTTGCGGGGTAATGGTGCGCCGACATTCAATAACATTGCAGAGTTGGTATTGTTGAATGAACATGAAGAATATTTGACTGTATTTGAAGGCGAAAGATTTTTGTTCCAACCTGTAGTTGATGCTCTGGAAAGAATGATGGAACAAATGACTCTTGCATATGATGAATTTCGAGATGTTGAATCACAAAAAGACTTTGCAATGGCAGTTAAAGATTTGTCATTTTCGGGTGTGCTATTCAAAGCTCGCAAATGTGGTGGTAATGTGATTCATGCGTTTAATGAAGTGACAATGACTCAAAAAATTACGTTGTTGAAAGAATTTATTTTGGTGATGAACAATGACTAAAGTTATTATAACTGTTGGAATTTCGTGCTCAGGTAAATCGACCTTTGCTGACGAAGAATACAAAAAGTGCCCGACTAAGGTTCACATTGTATGTCGTGATTGGATTCGGCATCAGATCCTTATCGACCGCACATTGAATAACGGTCTGAAGGGGTACAATCATCGTGGAACTTCCACTAATATCTGGAAGGTGTGGAAGTTTGGCAAAGATGAAAACCTTGTTACTGATATGTGGTGGGGAGAGTTTGAGTCTGGTGTAAAATCTAAATACGACACTATTATCTGTGCTGACACTAACCTTGACAAAGGTCGGCGTGATGCAATGATCAACAAGATGGTTTCGGATTATGGAATCAACCGAGATGATATTGAGGTACGAGTATTTGATGTTTCACTAGAAAAGGCATGGAAGCGTGATGCTGCTCGTCCTGATGGTGTAGGGCATCAAGTTATCTATAAGCAGTGGATGCAGTATCAAGACATGAAGAACTTTGGTGAGAAGTATGTTCCTGTTGCTGGGTCACGCAAAGCAATCATGGTAGATCTTGATGGTACTCTTGCACATATGGATAAGCGTAGCGCTTTTGAATGGTCACGGGTTGATGAAGATACACTTGATCCTGCGGTTTATGCTATTGTGCGTGGATTTTACATGCAAGGATATGAAATCGTTATCATGAGTGGTCGTGATTCTGTGAGTCGTGCTAAAACAGAAGAATGGCTGGAAAAGCATGATGTTCCATATTCAGCAATGTTTATGCGTTCTGCTCAAGATCTTCGGAAAGATTCTATTGTCAAAAACGAACTGTTTTGGTCATGTGTAGCACCTCATTATGATGTTGGCTGCGTGATTGATGATCGCCCGCAAGTTGTGCGCCAATGGCAAGCAATTGGACTTAAGGTAATCATTGTGGGTAATCCTTGGCAAGAGTTTTAAAATGAGACAAGCAAGAATGCTGCATAATTTTCATGCCATGATGGATATGGCACATATGTTACAGGCAAGGCGGGATTTCCTCACAAGGGCATTTCATCAAAAATGTCCCGTCTGCCGCTCTAATCAGATTCAACTTATTGATCAGCGTATGTTGGCAAAATGGAAATGTCGTGAGTGTTATCATGAGTTTAAATTTGAACCTTTGAAACATGAATTGACATAAACATGTCAATAATTATTTTCAATACATTAATCACCGATCATGCTATTGT
>JFJP01020396.1_pt1 | contig 25207 bp, 20 predicted proteins | sample 431651 | NCBI WGS metagenome assembly JFJP01 (sample SAMN02602958, study PRJNA72255) | Microbial mat metagenome, whole genome shotgun sequencing project. | biome: fresh water; feature: sink hole; material: water; isolation source: purple microbial (photo- and chemosynthetic) mats found in...
TCGAGGCGCTGATCCTCGACGAGGCCGACCAGATGCTCGACATCGGCTTCTGGCCCGACATCCAGTACGTCGTCGGGCACACCCCGCCGTCACGCCAGATGCTGCTGTTCTCGGCCACCTTCCCGCAGCCGATCCTCGACCTCATCTCGCGCCACATGAAGGACCCGGTGCACGTGCGCATCGCGCCCAAGCAGGTGACGGTCGAGCAGGTCGACCAGGCCTACATCGCGGTGGCGCACAACCGCAAGAACGACCTCCTCGACCACTTCATCGGGGTGCAGGATCCGCCGCAGCTGCTGGTGTTCTGCAAGACCAAGCACCAGACCGACCGCGTCGCCGAGGTGCTCAAGCGCCGCCAGAAGAGCGCCGCCGCGATCCATGGCGACCTGCCGCAGTCGCGCCGCGAGAAGACCCTGCAGGCCTTCCGCGACGGCGACCTGCAGTGCCTGATCGCCACCAACGTCGCGGCCCGCGGCCTCGACATCCCGACCGTCAGCCACGTGGTCAACTACGACGTCCCCGAGACGCCGGAGGAATACGTCCACCGCATCGGCCGTACCGCCCGCAATGGCGCCAAGGGCGTCGCGCGCACCTTCATCACCCCCGAGGACGGCCAGTTCCTGCTCGAGATCGAGAAGCACATCGGCCTGCTGCTCGAGGAAGAGGTGGTCGACGGCTTCAGCAATGATCCGGGCGCCGCCGCCAGCGGACCGAAGCGGATCCTCGCCGAGACCCAGCCGGGCACCTTCCAGCTGCTCAAGCCGATCAGCGGCTCGATCCGCCTCGGCCGCCGTCGCTGACCGGCGCTGCTTCCGTTGCATCCAGGATGGCCTCTTGTGCCATCCTGGTGAACGGTGGTTGCCTGCGGGGAACTGGCCATGTACCATGGCCCTCATGCTTCCCACCCGATCCATCCTGTCTGCATCGCTCCTCCTCCTGGCGGCCTGCACCGTCGGTTACGCCGGAGATGCCGCTCCGCCTGCCGATGAGTTGTCGCCTGCCGCCAAGCGGGCGCTGAATACGGCCGAGGAGGCGATCGCGAAGGCTCGCGCCACCTTCAGTGCCGCGGCGACCAAGGAGCAGGACAAGCTGCTGACCGCTCTGCAGCGCGAGCAGGAGGCGCAGACGAAGGCCGGTAAGCTGGAGGCTGCCCTCGCAGTCAAGGCTGCCGCCGACAAAGTGCGCAGCGGCGACTTCCTCAAGGAGCTTGATGCCCGCGCCGCCGAATCCGACGATCTGCTGGGAGACAAAGCCGTCGCCCAGACCCCGTCGTTGGCTCGACTGGCCGGCCACTGGGCGATGCATTTCGACTCGGAATGGCGCCGCCTGATCCGCATCGAACCGGATGGCAGGGTCAGCGTCCTGCGTTCGAACAACCTCGCGCAGGGGTCATCCTACAGCCTGCGCTGGGACGCCAAGGCGGCCGGCTTCCTGAGCGAGGGGCTCGGCAACATGCTGGAGCTCTACCGCATCGAAGGGGATCGGCTGACCTGCCAGCATTGGTGCGATGGCACCAAGTATCCCGCCGAGGAACCCAGCATGACTGCCGCGGTCGAACGCGCCCAGCCGCCCGGGCAGGGCCCGTCTCCGGGGCAGGGTCCGCGGCGCGAGGCGCGCTGATCGCAGCATGCGTTATCTCGGCCTGCTGCTGACCGCCTGCCTGGCGACGGCCCTGGATGTCCCGCTTCCGCCTGATCCGGAAGGCCTGGGCGAGCGTCTGGCCATGCTCGAATACCTGCGTGAGCGCGGGGTCAAGGCGCGTAGTGGCCTGAGCGACGCAGCAGTGCGTGAGCTCTACTCTGATGCATGGCAGGCCGATCCGGCGAATGGCGCCCGTCTGGCGATCCTGCTGCGCGATGACGCCGTCAGGAAGCGGCTCGAGGGCCTGCGTTCTGCCATCAGCAAGCAGTTCGGCATCACTCCCGGTGCGGATATGGGCGAGGACGAACTGAAGGCCCTGCTGGTCAGGCTTGAAGGCGAGAAGCGCGAGAAGGCGGCGGATTCGGTCCGCGAGCTGGCCGCACGCGGCGAGATGCGGCTGCAGCAGGTTCGCTTCAACGACGGCGGCATGCTGCTCGGCCTCTACGATGCCTCGACCAACCGCATCGAGGTGCATGAGGAGACCGGTCGCCGCGTCGGCGAGGTGCAGCTCAATCCGGCCTTGGTCGCCTCCGTCGTCGATGTCGTCATCCGCATCGCTCCGCCTACTCCCACGGTGAGCGGCCAGGGGACGGCGGGTTGCGATGGCACCTGGCTCACCGATGCCGAGCAGGCCCGTGCCGCCGCGGTCACCGAGCGTCGTCCGATGCTGGTCCTGTTCACCGGCAGCGACTGGTGCGGCTGGTGCGTCAAGCTGGACAAGGAGGTGTTCTCCACCCCGGAGTTCCGCCAATGGGCGGCGAAACGGGTCGTGCTGCTGAAGCTTGACTTCCCACGCAAGCGCCAGCTTCCAGCGGCCGAGAGCGCTGCGAACGAGGCCATGTCGAAGCGCTACGCGGTGAAGGGGTTCCCCTCCATCGTGTTCACCAATGCCGAAGGAGCCGAGTTGGGACGCTCCGGATACCAGGAGGGCGGCCCCACGGCCTGGACCGCGGCGGCCGACAGATATCTGCCCTCGCGTTGATACCGCCCGGCCCGTTCGGTCTCAATACTGGAACGGATCGAGCCGCACCGACGGGAGCAGGCTGGGCTTGCCGGTGAGGAACTCATCGACCGCGCGGGCGACCTCCCGTCCTTCGCTGATCGCCCAGACCACCAGGGACTGGCCACGGCGGGCATCGCCGGCGGCGTAGACGCCCGGGACGCTGGTGGCACGGGTCTTCGGGTCGGTCTTCACGTTGCCTCGCTCGTCGAGGGCGACGCCGCTCTGCTCGAGCAGACCGTTGCGCTTCGGTCCAAGGAAGCCCATCGCCAGCAGGACGAGGTCGGCCTGCCAGGTGCGCTCGGTGCCCGGCTTCTCCACCGGCTTGCCGGTGGACCAGTCAAGGTCGATGGTCTTCAGGCCGGTGACCTTGCCGTCCTTGCCGAAGAACTCCTTGGTCGCGAGGCTGTAGTGCACCTCGCCGCCGTTGGTGGTCATCTCCTCGACGCTGGAGCTGACGCGTTTGATGCGCGCCCACTGCGGCCACGGGTTGTTGCCCGGGCGGGTCTCGGGTGGGCAGGGCAGCAGTTCGAAGTTGGTCACGCTGACGGCGCCCTGGCGCAGGCTGGTGCCGATGCAGTCGCTGCCGGTGTCGCCGCCGCCAATGACGATGACCTTGAGGCCCTTGGCCCACAACTTCTGCTTCTTCGGGTGCAGGGCGGCGATGTCGGCGTCGCCCCAGTTCGAGCGGTTCGACTGCGGCAGGAACTCCATCGCGTAGTGGATGCCGTCGAGGTCGCGGCCAGGCGCCGGCAGGTCGCGCGGGGCTTCCGCGCCGGTGCTGATGACGATGGCGTGGAAGTCCTTCTTCAGCTGCTCGAATGTCACGTCGACGCCGACGTGGCAGCTGTAGCGGAAGGTGATGCCTTCGGCCGCCAGCAGATCGATGCGCCGCTGCACCTTCTCCTTGCGCAGCTTGTAGTGCGGGATGCCGTACATCAGCAGGCCGCCGGCGCGGTCGGCTTTCTCGAACACGGTGACGTTGTGGCCGGCGCGGTTGAGCTGCTGGGCCGCGGCCAGGCCGGCCGGTCCGCCGCCGACCACGGCGACCTTGCGGTCGGTGCGCACCGTCGGCGGCTCGGGCTTGATCCAGCCCATCTCGAAACCCTTGTCGACGATCGAGACCTCGTGCAGCTTGATCGTCACCGGCGGGTCGTTGATGCCGAGGACGCAGGAGTTCTCGCACGGCGCCGGGCAGACGCGGCCGGTGAACTCAGGGAAGTTGTTGGTCGCATGCAGTACCTTGAGCGCCGACTTCCAGCGCCCGCGGAACACCAGGTCGTTCCAGTCCGGGATGATGTTGCCGAGCGGGCAGCCGGTCATGCAGAACGGCACGCCGCAGTCCATGCAGCGGCTGGCCTGCGTGCGGATGTTCTCCTCCGGCAGGATCTCGATGTGCTCCTCGTGGTTGACGAGTCGCTCCGCCACCGGCAGGTACTTCGGCGCGCGCCGGGTGTGGGTCATGAAGCCTTTGGGGTCGCCCATGGGATGTCTCGCTGTGTTCCGGAAATCGTGGTTGGGATGGGGTTCAGGGCTTCTGGAGGCGGGTGGTCGCCTCCTTCTTGGCCCGTTCCGACAGCACGCGGCGGTATTCGCGCGGGAACACCTTGACGAACTTCTTGAGGATGGCCGGCCACTGGTCGAGCACCTGCTTCGCCTTGGGCGAGCCGGTCAGTTGCGCGTGGGTCTCGATCAGTCGCTTCAGTTCGTCGACGCCATCGGTGTCCTTGGTCACCTGTTCGAGGTCGACCATGCCCGCGTTGCAGCGGGTGGCGAACTTCTTCTCCTCGTCGAGGACGAACGCCAGGCCGCCGCTCATGCCAGCGGCGAAGTTGCGGCCGGTCCGGCCCAGGCAGACCAGCATGCCGCCGGTCATGTATTCGGCGCCATGGTCGCCGACCCCTTCGATCACCGCCTTGACGCCGGAATTGCGGACGCAGAAGCGTTCGCCGGCCATGCCGGCGAAGTAGACTTCGCCACCGGTCGCGCCGTAGAGCACGGTGTTGCCGACGATGGCGTTCTCGTCCCAACGGTAGCCGGACTTGGCTTCGGGCCGGACGACGATGCGCCCGCCCGCCATGCCCTTGCCGACGTAGTCGTTGGCGTCGCCGATGAGGGTCAGATGGATTCCTGGCGAGAGGAAGGCTCCGAAGCTCTGGCCGCAGGCGCCGCGCAAATTGATCGTGATGGTGCCATCGGGCAGTCCTTCCCGGCCGTGGACCTTGGCGATGCGGCCCGAGAGCATGGCGCCGACGGTGCGGTCGCTGTTGCGGATCGGCAGGTCGATGACCACCTTCTCCTTCCGCTCCAGCGCCGGCTTGGCCAGTTCGATCAGCTTGCGGTCCATAACCTTGTCGAGGTTGTGGTCCTGGCTGATGCAGCAGCGGGTCTTGACGCCCTCGCCCGCCTTGGGCTTCATCAGCATCTTGGAGTAGTCCAGGCCCTTGGCCTTCCAGTGCTTGAGCGCCTCGTCCATCTCCAGCAGATCGGTGCGGCCGACGAGTTCGTCGAGGCTCTTCACGCCCAGCGCCGCGAGGTGCTCGCGCGTCTCCTCGGCGAGGAAGGTGAAGTATGCGACGACGTGTTCTGGCTTGCCGTTGAACTTCTTGCGCAGCGTCTCGTCCTGGGTGGCGATGCCGACCGGACAGGTATTGAGATGACACTTGCGCATCATGATGCAGCCCATCGTCACGAGCGCGACGGTGGCGAAGCCGAATTCCTCGGCGCCGAGCATCGCCGCGACGATGACGTCGCGGCCGGTGCGCAGCAGGCCATCGGTCTGCACCTTGATGCGGCTGCGCAGGTCGTTCATCACCAGCGTCTGATGGGTCTCCGCCAGACCGAGCTCCCAGGGGATGCCGGCGTACTTGATCGAGCTGATCGGACTGGCGCCGGTGCCGCCTTCGCCGCCGCTGATCGTCACCAGGTCGGCGTGCGCCTTGGCCACGCCGGCCGCGACGGTGCCGACTCCGACCTCGGACACCAGCTTGACCGAGACGTTGGCCTCGGGATTGGCGTTCTTGAGGTCGTAGATCAGCTGGGCGAGGTCTTCGATGGAGTAGATGTCGTGGTGCGGTGGCGGGCTGATCAGGGTCACGCCTGGCATGCTGTAGCGCAGCCAGCCGATGTACTCGCTGACCTTGGCGCCGGGCAGCTGGCCGCCCTCGCCGGGCTTGGCGCCCTGGGCGATCTTGATCTGCAGCTCGTCGGCGTTGACCAGGTAGTGAGGCGTCACGCCGAAACGGCCGGAGGCGACCTGCTTGATCGCGCTGCGGCGGCGGTCGCCATTGGCGTCGGCGACGAAACGGCGGTTGTCCTCGCCGCCTTCGCCGGTGTTCGAGCGTCCGCCGATGCGGTTCATGGCGATGGCCATGGTCTCATGCGCCTCGGTCGAGATCGAGCCGAGGCTCATCGCGCCGGTGCAGAATCGCTTGAAGATGCTCTCGACCGGCTCGACCTGGTCGAGCGGGATCGGCGTGGTCTTGGCGAACTTGAACAGGCCGCGCAGGGTGCACAGGTTCTTCGCGCCGTCGTCGATCGCCCGGGTGTAGCGCCGGAAGGTGGCACGGTCGCCCGAGCGGACGCTGTGCTGCAGCAAGGCGATGACCTCGGGGTTCATCAGGTGGAGGTCGCCGTCGCGGCGCCAGTGGTAGTAGCCGCCGCGATCGAGGTCGCGATTCTTGTCGATCAGCGGGGCGAAGGCGACCCGGTGCTTCTCCAGCGTCTCGCGGGCGATCTCGGCGATGCCGGCGCCCTCGATGCGCGAGGGAGTGAAGGTGAAGTACTTGTCGATGAACTTCGACGACAGGCCGATGGCCTCGAAGATCTGCGCGCTGCAGTAGCTCTGCAGGGTCGAGATGCCCATCTTCGAGAAGATCTTGAGCAGGCCCTTGTCGATCGCCTTGACGAAGTGCTTCTGGTAGTGGTAGACGGCATCGTGCTCGTCGTCAGCGTGGGCGTTGCCGTCCAGCTTTGGCAGTACGCCGAGGTCGTAGAGGTCGTGGACCGAGTCGAAGGCGAGGTACGGGTTGATCGCGGTGGCGCCGTAGCCGACCAGCATGGCGAAGTGGTGGACCTCGCGCGGCTCGCCCGATTCGACGATGAGCGAGCAACGGCTGCGCTTGCCGGCGCGGATGAGGTGGTGGTGGATCGCCGCTACCGCCAGCAGCGCTGGGATCGGCGCGTGCCCCTCGTTCACGCCACGGTCGGACAGCACCAGGATGGTGTTGCCCTCGTCGACGGCGCGCTCTGCCTCGACGAACAGCTCCTCGAGCCGGACCTCCAGCCCGGCCGGGCCCTCGGCCGCGTGCCACAGGCATTCCAGGGTCGTGCCCTTGAATCCCGTGATGTCGGCCTGGCGCAGCTGCTCGAGCTGCTCATTGGTGAGGATCGGACGGTCGATCTCGAGCATGCGGGCGTGCTCGGGGCCGGGCTGCAGGATGTTGCGTGCCTCGCCGACGTACTGCGTCAGCGACATGACCACCTCCTCGCGGATCGGGTCGATCGGCGGGTTGGTGACCTGGGCGAAGAGCTGCTTGAAGTAGTTGTAGAGCGGCTTGGGCCGGGTGCTCAGCACCGCCACCGGGGTGTCGTCGCCCATCGAGCCGACCGGCTCCTGGCCGTCGACGCACATCGGCGCCATGATGAACTTGAGGTCCTCCATGGTGTAGCCGAACGCCTGCTGCTGCTGGCGGATCTTCTCGTGGCGCGGGATCGGCGGCTGCACCGGAGCAGGCAGCTGCTCCAGCTTGATCTTGTGCTCCTCGACCCAGGTGGCGTAGTCCGCGGCCTTGGCGAGGTCCTTCTTGATCTCGTCGTCCTGCAGGAATTTGCCCTTCACCGTGTCGACCAGGATCATCTTGCCGGGCGCCAGGCGCGCCTTGTGGCTGACCTTCTCGGCGGCGAAGTCCAGGGTGCCCATCTCCGAGGCGTAGAGGATCTCGTCGTCGGTGGTGACGAGGTAGCGCGCCGGGCGCAGGCCGTTGCGGTCGAGTGCCGCGACGATGCGCTCGCCGTCGCAGGCGACCATGTTCGCCGGCCCGTCCCACGGCTCCATCATGGTGGCGTGGTACTCGTAGAAGCCCTTCAGTCCGCGCGACAGGCTGGCCTTGGTCGACCACGCCTCGGGGATCATCATGGCGATGGCGTGGGTCAGCGGCCGGCCGGTGCGCAGCAGGAACTCCAGCGCGTTGTCGAAGCAGGCGGTGTCGGACCCGCCCTCGATGATCACCGGCTTGAGGTCCTCGATGTTGTCGCCGATCTCCGGGTGGGAGAGCAGGGCTTCGCGCGCGCGCATGCGGTTGATGTTGCCGCGCAGGGTGTTGATCTCGCCGTTGTGGGCGATCAGGCGGAATGGGTGGGCCAGGGCCCAGGTCGGGAAGGTGTTGGTCGAGTAGCGCGAGTGGACCAGGGCCAGCGCGCTGACCATGCGCTGGTCGGCCAGATCCGGGTAGTAGCGGTCGAGCACGTCGTTGATGAACATGCCCTTGTAGACGATCGACTTCGCCGACAGCGAGCAGATGTAGAAGAAGCGCAGCGGCGACCAGTTGTTCTCGGCGATCCGCTTCTCGGCGCGCTTGCGCGCGAGGTACAGCACCTGTTCGAAGCGCTTGGTCGGGACGGTCCCGCGGCCGACGAAGACCTGCTTGATCATCGGCTCATTGGCCTTTGCCGCCTTGCCCAGCACCGACGAGTCGACCGGCACATCTCGCCACCCGATCAGCTTGAGGTCGTGGTCGGCGCAGGCGCTTTCGAGCGCACCCATGCACAGTTCGCGGTTCTTGGGGTCGCGCGGCAGGAAGACGTTGCCGGCGGCGTAGTCGCCGGCCATCGGCAGGTCGAGTCCGCTGACCGCGCGGAAGAACGCGTCGGGGATCTGGATGAGGATGCCGGCGCCGTCGCCGTCGAGGGGGTCGGCGCCGGTGGCGCCGCGGTGGTTGAGGTTCTTGAGGATGAGCACGCCGCGCGCGACCGTCTCGTGCGACTTCTTGCCCTTGATGTTGGCGATGAAGCCGACGCCGCAGGCATCGTGCTCGTTGGCCGGGTCGTAGAGGCCCTGGGAGGCGGGGAGTCCGTAGGCGGTCAGCTGGTCGGTCATGGTGTTCTCAGGTCAGTGCGGAAGCGCGGGAGCGCAGGTCATGGACGGGGATCAGGGTGCGCCAGTCGGCGGGGCCGACCATCGGGCGGGCGGAATCGGGATCGCCGCCGGCGAGGAGGTTGCGCTCCCACAGGCAGGCGAGTGGGTTCAATCCGGTGGACAGCAGCAGGCCGACGCGGCCCTCATGCACCGGGACGTTGAGCAGCGGCTGGCCGGGGCGGCCGACGGCGAGGATGCCGGGGAAGCCGGCTTCGCGGCAGCGCTCCTCGGCCTCGCGCAGACGGGGCAGGGCGCTCATCGGCAGTTCACGCATGCTGGCTGTCACGGCGCCGGCGCCGAAGCGTGCGGCCTGTCCGACGCTGGTGAGGCGGGCGCGGATGAACAGTTCGTTGGGCGAGAGGGACGAGGCGTCGTAGCGCACCATGTCGAGGATGTGGGCCGGCCGCCCATCGGCCATCCGCAGCAGGCCGCCGAACAGCGGCTGGGTCGGTACCCCGCGCCGCAGGAGCAGCGAGGCGAGCGTCAGCGAGCATACGGTGCCGAGGCCGATGTGGTCGGCCGGTACGGCCCGGCCGAGGATGTCCTCGCCCGGGCCGGCGAGCAGCACGCGTTGGCCGACCGCGATCCCGGCGCGGAATACGGCTTCGATATCGTCGATCAGCGTCGGCAACAGCGACTGGCGCAGGACGTAGGCGTTGACCGAGACCAGCCCTTCGCCCGCTTCCGGGTCGAAGGTGAGCTGGCACATGGTCTCCTCCATGCGGTAGAGGATCGAGCCCAGCCGGCGGCTGGCGGTCAGCTCGCGTGCGATCTCGGTGCCGATCGCGGTGAGGCGGTAGCCTCGCCGACCCTCGCGATCGACCAGGCCCGCTTCGCACAGTTCGGCGCAATGCAGGCGCAGGGTGCGTTCGGACAGGTTGTGGCCTTGCGCGGTGAGTGCGTCCATCAGCTCGCTGGCGGTCAGCAGTTCGCGCCAAGGCTGGTCGCGCAGGACGGCCAGGATCGGTTGGAGCCGTTCGGCATGTTCGGCGACCAGGGCACGCAGGTCAGCGGGCGCATGTTCCGGTCGTTGCAGGATGTCGACGGAGGCGAGCATGAATTGCGGAATGTGTTGCCGGATCGTTGCGCAGTAAATGGGATGACAGGTGGATCGCAATGGGTGTTTCAAACTTTATATAAATACAAACTCGGCAACAAGTTGAACGACGATGCCGCGAGGATTTTCGTTCGAGGATTGATTTTTGGTCCAACGGCATCATTGCCGCTGTGGATCATGCCCGCTGGATGGCGATCGCTACGAGGTGGCCACCGAAGCCCAAGGACAGCTTCCACAGGCGCTTTGCCCCGCTGTGCAGGACCGCCGCCAGTTCGACGGCCCCGCTGGCACCCAGAGCGTGGCCGATGTACGGCTTGGCGCACCAGCGCGGGATACTGCTCCACGGCCCGTGATCGAGGCCGGCCTGCTCATAGGCATCGCCCGCCGCCGTGCCGGTCGCATGGCAGGCGATCAGATCCGGCTCAGGCAGAGCCTGCCAGAGGGCACAGAGGGCGGTCGTGAGGGTGCGCGGATCGGTGAACTGGGTTTCATGGCCGGCGTCGCCGAGGCGCACGCCTGCGACCAGTCGCCATGGGCCGTCGCTGCAGAGCGCGAAGGCGGCTGCTCCCTCCGCAGGCGCGAATCCGGTAGGGGCAGCGAAGGCCTGTGGTGGAGTCATCCCGCAGAGGACGCCGGCGTTACGGAAGCCGGCCATGACCAGCGGCGTCAGCGAGGCTTCGGTTGCGCCGACCAGTGCAGCATCCGCCTGCCCACGTTCGATCAGATCAGCCCCGGCAAGCAGGCAGGCGAGCCCGGTCGAGCAGGCCGCGGCACAGGCGCAGGGCTGGTGCTCGCCCAGTTGCAGCCGCCAAGCGATCCGCATCGAGACGGCTCCGGGGAAAGCTGCCGTCCAGATTGGCATACCGCTGGCGGCATGCTGAGCCAACGCCCCCTTGCTCGTGCCGATGCCGACGGCCAATCGGCCTCGTGGCAGCGGCACTGCTTGTGCCGCCAGCAAGCCGAGCGTCTCCTGGTCCGCACCGCAGGTCCCCTGCCAGCCCCAGGTGGGGTCGCAGGTCAGGGCACGTCTGCGGTTCTCGACCGCCCGCCAGGTGGACTGGGAGTCTCCGGCGGCGCTGATGGCGCTCCAGGCTCTGATCGACACGCGCTGGTAGTGGAGTGCGTGCACGGCTGCGTCGTATCGTGGTATGCAGACAGGTCATCCATGCAGGCTTCAACCTATTGATATGATGAGCGTGGGGGAGGCTGCGATCGTGGCACGAGTGTCCGATTTTCGGGACACAGTTGCCTCTGGACACGGTAGGCGTGGACGTCATACCGTTGCCCCATGTCCCACCGTCACCAGAACCTGATCCCCTTGCCCTTCCTGCCGCGGCGGTTTCGGGCCAACGCCTTGATGATCACCCTTCTGCTGGCTGGCGGTCTTCCCGCCGCCGATGCCGGGTTGGATCTCTTGGGCGATGAGCCGCCGCCGCCACCCGCTGCGTCCGGCGTCCCAACGGATCCCGAGGCGGATATCGCCCTGGCCAGGCGGGCACAGACCAAGGCCAGCGGTCTGATCCGCGAGGGGCTGGACAACGTCCGCCGGTACAACCAGGATCAGGCGCGCAATGCCACGGCCATCGTCGATGCCGCGATAGCCTTTGGCAAGGCGCGGGCGATGCTTCCGGCTGGCACCGATCCAGAGATCACCGCCGAGATCCAGGCCAACCTCTTCTGGTGCAAGAAGCAGATGAATCTGGAATCGCTGCAGGACTACGTCGCACGCAAGGGCGAGGATTTCTCGCTGGCGACCAAGCAGATGGACGCAGTTGCGCTAGCCAAGGTCGACCCGGTCCATGCCGTGTCGTATTTCGCCCGGGCCGAACGTTACGCGGACTCCTATCCGACCGAGTATCTGCAGATCGCCATCCGCTTCACCGAAGTGGCTGAGCGTTTCCCGGGATCGCCAGAAGGGACCAAGGCGAACCAACGCGCGGCGGCAGCGGTGCAGGCGCAGATGACGGCCATGCAGCAGGCCGCTGTGGCGGCCCGCGAAACCCGCTTCACCAGACCGGCGAAGGTGGTGCCCGGGGCGACTCCCATGCCTCCTGCGGCGGCTCAGAAGGAAGCGTTGAACCTGCTCAAGAAGACCTACGCGAAGCAGTACGCCAAGAAGGACGGTCCGGCCAAGGCGCGGTTTGCCTTGCGGCTGATCGATGAATCCAGCAAGAACAAAGCTGATCCGGCGATCTTCCATCAGATGCTCACCGAAGCGGTGCGCTTGGCTGGTGAAGCGGAGGCCTACGAACCGTTGCTGGATGGCGTGGAACGTCTGGCCGCCTCCTTCACCGGCATCGACCCCCAACTCGAAAAGCAGGCCGCCCTCAAGCGTCTCGGCAGCAAGCCGGTGGCCGCGGCCATCCTCAAGCTGACCACCGAGGCGCACGATCCAGCAGCGAATCTCGCCGTCGGCAAGTGGTATTGCTTCGCCGCCAGGCGCTGGGATGAGGGGTTCCGCCTCCTCGCCCTCGGATCCGACCCCGAACTGGCCAAGCTTGCCGATCTGGAGTTGGCAAAGCCGAAAGGCTCGTCCGAGGCAATGCAGTCAGCCGACGCCTGGTATGACGGTTCGCTGAAGCAGAAATCCAAGGATGACAAGATCGGCATGCAGACCCGCGCCATGCACTGGTACCAGCAGGCGGTCGTTGGCATCGATGGCCTTGCCAAGCAGCGTGTCGCGCAGCGCATCGCCGAGATCGACAAGTTCCTGCCACTCGATCCTGCGAACATCGATTGGGCAGCAGTGACGCCGAATCAATGGGACAAGCTCAAGGGTCGCGGAGCTGCGGTCAATGCACGCGTCGACCGTTTCGATCCAGGCATAGCCCTTGCTGCCGGCGAGCGCGTCCGCGTCGTACCGCACCCGGCCGACACCTGGTCGATCGTCTTCGACGGATGGTATACCGGCAACGCCCGGACCGAGTCCTGCGACTGGCGCGGCTACAACTCGGACACCTTCTATTATGGCCAGGGCGAGAACCGCCCCGGTGCCTTGATGGTGTGGGTCGAGAATCGCGAGAAGCAGAACGCCGGGATCATCGCCGGCCCCGGCCGAGTCTACTTCGCTCCGCACATCCTCTGGGCGACCGGGGATCGGGCCGGCTCCATCCGCGTCAAGCTGGTGCCGGTCGCTGACGACGAGTGATGCTATACGCGGAGATGGCAGACCCTTCGTGAGTCGTGAAGGCCGTTTCCTCGCCTGCTGCCGCAGCTACGGTGTCCGCCATGCCCATCGACCACGCCAAGCGCCAGGCGGTGATGCGCCGCTCCATCGCCCTCGGCCATTGCATCTGCGATCCCGGCAAGGGCTGCCCTTGCGACACGCTGAAAAATGACGATCGCTGCCCCTGCGCCGGCGAGACCGCGCCGGTGAAGCCGGCTGACGGGCCACTGCGACTGACGCAGCACGTGCGCAGCGCCGGCTGTTCGTCGAAGATCGGCAAGGCGCAGTTGCATGAACTGCTCGCCGGCCTGCCGGAACCACTCGACCCGCGCGTGCTCATCGGCTCGGCGGCGGGCGATGACGCTGGCGTGGTGCACCTGGACGGCTGCGACCGCGACCTGGTGCTGACCGTCGACGTGTTCACCCCGCCGGTCGACGATCCCTATGCCTTCGGCCGCATCGCTGCCGCCAATTCGCTGTCAGATGTGTGGGCGATGGGTGGCAAGGCCGAGTGCGCCCTGTCGGTGCTTGGGTGGCCGATGCATGACCTGCCGGCGGCCGCCTTGCGCGAGGTGGTGCGCGGCGGGCTCGAAGCGATGGCCGAGGCCGGTGTGCCGGTGGTCGGCGGGCACAGCATCAACGCTGCGGAACCGCTGTGCGGCTACGCGGTGGTCGGCAGCGCCGCACCGGGCATGTCGGTGCGCAACCAGGGGGCGCGACCGGGCGACGTGCTGGTGCTGAGCAAGGCGCTGGGCGGCGGCATCCTCGCCTTCGCCCAGCAGATCGGCCGCTGTCCGCCGGAGGCGCTGGCGGCCTGGACGGCGCAGATGTGCGCCCTGAACCGGATCGCGGGCGAGGCCATGACCCGGCATGGCGCAAGCGCCGGTACCGACGTCACCGGCTTCGGCCTGCTCGGACACCTGCTCGAGATCGCGCGGCGCAACCCGGTGGTGATCGAACTCGATGTCGATGCCCTGCCGCTGCATCCCGGCGTCAAGGAACTGGCCCGGGCCGAGGTCTGGCCCGGTGCGCTGGAGCGCAATCGTGAGGCTGTGCCGGCGCAGCACCTCGATCTCGCCGGCCTCGCCCCGGCCCAGGTCGCACTGCTCTTCTGCCCCGAGACCTCGGGCGGCATCCTCGCCTGCCTGCGCGCCAGCCGGGTCGAGGCCTATCGCGCCGAGTGCGCCGCCGCTGGCGTGACCACGACGGTCATCGGCCGCGTTGCGGCGGCGCATGCCACCGGTCTGATCCGAGCCGTCTCCGCCACAGCTGCGGCATGGACCCCGCTGGTCGTGGCCAGGGCGCCAACTCCAGCGCCGGTCGCAGAGGCCCCGGCCTGCTGCTCGGCGCCTGAAGCTGTGCAATCGACCTCAAGCCTCAAGCCTCAAGCCTCAAGCCTCTCTTGCGGCCTGCCTCCCTCCGCCGGAGCCGCGGCATTCGCCGCCTACATGAAGGCGGTCAGCGCGCCGGGCGCCCTCGACGCGAAGACCAAGAAGCTCATCGCCCTCGCCCTGTCGGTGGCGCAGCGCTGCGAGCCCTGCGTCGACATCAACGCCCGCGGCGCCCGCGAGGCGGGCGCCAGCGAGGAGCAACTCGGCGAGGCTGTTGCCCTGGGCATCGCCTTCGGCGGCGCTCCGACGGCGATGGCCTACAACCGGCTGCGGAGCTGACCGCGCAGCCGCCTTCGACCGTCGGCGGCGCAGGGATTGAGGCGGTGCACCGGGCGGGTAGGGTGGCCCCATGCTCGCCATCCGCCTCGTCGCCCTCTGCACGGTCCTGTCCATCTTCGCCTGGGGCGTGCTCGGCGAACGCCAGGATGTCCGGTCATTCGCCGACGATGGCATCCGCAGCGTGCCTGGCGGCAGTCTCAGCGAGGGCGAAGGCCAGCCGTGGTGGCCCGCCTCCATGTGCGAGGCGGCGGCCACCGACGCCCTCGTCCGCCGCGAGGACGGCCTCTACCACCTCGCCACCCTGGCGCCGGGACGCGCTTCGCTGAAGGACTGCGCGACATGAAAGTGAGTCCTGCGGTCCGCCGGTGGCGGCCGTGAAGATCAAACTCTGGCAGCGGTCGCGGTTCTACGCCTCGCTGATCAGCACCTGGGTGCTCAGCCTGCGCCCCTTCGTATCCCTGCGGGGGATCTGCGGGCCGGGCCTGCACTGCCACGGCTGCGGCCTTGCCACCACCACCTGTCCGGTCGGTGCCATCGCCTATGGCGGGGCGATGCACACCATACCGGCCTTCGCCATCGGCAGCGTGCTGGCCATCGGCATGCTCAGCGGCCGGCTGGTGTGCTCCTTCGTCTGCCCGTTCGGCCTGCTGCAGGACCTGCTCCATCGCATTCCGGGGCCGAAGCTGCGGCTGCCACGCTGGTGGCGTTACGGCAAATACGCCGCCCTGGCCCTGACCGTGCTGCTGCTGCCGGCGATCCTCGGCATGGCCGTGCCGGGCTTCATCTCGCTGGCCAAGCCGCAGGTGGCCAAGGCCGAGGACGGGAACCTCGATGTGACCATCACGGCGCGGAACCACGGCGATGCCCCGGTTGTCGATCCGGCCGTCGCGCTGGTCTATCGCGATGCGGAAGGGGTCGAGGTCGGACGCACCGACCACGCCTGGACCGGCGTGGTCCTGGCACCTGGCGAACGCCGCGAACTGCCGGCGGTGAGCATCCCCAATCTGCTCGGTGAGGCGGATCTCGCCGTCGAACCGGCCGAGTTGCGTCCGACCCTGGAGCCTGGCCTGACCTATTTCTGCCGCTTCTGCCCGGCCGGGACGCTGGAGGCTTCGGTGCCGGCCATGATCGAGAGCGGCACCTGGAATCCGACCTGGATAACCTGGGTCCGCCTCGGCGTCCTCGCTGCCTTCCTCGCCTTGATGTGGCTGGCGAGCCGTCCGTTCTGCCGTGGCCTGTGCCCGCTTGGGGCAAGCTATGCCCTGACCACCCGGGCGTCCCTGGCACGCATCGAGATCGACCACAGCAAATGCATCCAGTGCGGCGCCTGCGATCGCGTCTGCCCGGCCGAACTCGATGTCCGGCGCGAGGTCGGCGGCATGGAGTGCATCGCCTGCGGCGACTGCATTGCGGCCTGCGGTCAGACGGGCATCAAGCGCCGGTTCAGCCTGCGCTGAGGCGACGGCGCCAGCGCTCCGGCGTGGTGCCGGTGACCCGGCGGAACCAACGGTGGAAGCTCGGCAGGTTGCCGAAGCCGTTGGCGAAGGCGATGGCGGCGACCTCGTCCTCGCTGCCGGCGAGATCGCGGCAGCACAGGCCGATGCGCAGACGGGCGAGATACTCCCCGGCCGTGGTGCCGAAGCCGGAACGGAACGAGCGCGAGAGCGCCGGCGGGAGCATCCCGACCCGCGCCGCCAGCGCAGCAAATTCGATCGGCTCGCGGGCATGCTGATGGAGGAAGGCGGCGGCGCGGTCGAGTCGCGGATCATGGCGCCGCGAACGGGCCGGCGTACGCGCGAGCGGCTGCCAAGTGGAGGACGCCACCAATGCGTCGAGCAGGCGGGCGATGCGCAGTACCGGGTCGCCGGCGGCATGTACGGCGCGGACCAGATCGCCTGCTCCAGTCGGACCATGCAACCCGAGGCGTGCCCGTTCGAGGATGCCGGCGAGGCGCTCCGACTCGGGCACGGTGGACAGCAGGACAGGCGGGAACTGCACCACTACCGAGTGGACCCCGCCTGGGGCGCCAGGACGGCTCGACCACGTGTGGGGAATGCCGCTGCCGATGAGCACGACATCACCGGGGGCATAGTGCGCAACCGATTCGCCGATCGCGCGGATGCCGGAGCCCCGCTCGATCAGGGTCAGTTCGACTTCGGGATGATGGTGCCAGTTGAAGGGCCAGTGATCGCCAGTGAACTCAAGCGAGCGCAGGCTGCTTCCCGGATCGGCGACGAAGCTCTCGCGCTGTCCCTTGCCTTTGACGCTGATGAGCATGAATCGGTTTCGTTTCCCATAAAAAGGTTAATTGAAGACATTCATTCGTGAAGTGGCGAGTCGCAGGCCTGCGACAGGACATGCACGATGGAGTGCATGAGCACCGCCACCCGCGTCGTCCCCGCCACCGACCTCCTCGACCGCCCGTTCGCCATCGATGCGACGCATGTCGCGCGATATCGCCGCGACGGGTTCATCAAGCTGAAGGAGGTGCTCGACGCGACCACCCTTGACCACTATGGCCGGATGATCGCCGCCTATGTCGATGAGAACGCCAGGAACCTGCCCCCGCTGGAGTTGCGCGGCACCTACGGCAAGGCCTTCCAGCAGATCAGCAACATATGGCCGCATCACGAGGAGATCCGCCGACTCGTCTTCTCCAGGCGTCTGGCGCGCATCGCAGCCGAACTGATGGAATGCCGAGGCGTGCGCATGTACCACGACCAGGCCCTGTTCAAGGAACCCGGTGGCGGCTTCACGCCGTGGCATGCCGATCAGCAGTATTGGCCGCTGTCCAGCGACCGAAGCGTCACCGCCTGGATCCCGCTGCAGGCCACGCCGTTGGAGATGGGGCCGCTGCAGTTCGCCATCGGCAGCCAACGTCTGCCGATCGGTCGCGAACTGGAGATCAGCGACGAGAGCGAACGCTTCATCGGTGCGAAGCTGAGCGACCTGGCTAAGGACGAGACTGCCTACGACCTCGGCGAAGTCAGTTTCCACGCCGGCTGGTCGATGCATCGCGCCGGTCCCAACCGAACGTCGCGGATGCGCGGGGTGATGACGGTGATCTACATCGATGCCGACATGCGCCTGGCGTCGCCTGCCAACCGCAACCAGGAGGGCGATGCGCGTACGTGGGCCCCCGGTATCGCGATCGGAGCGGTGATGGCCAGCCCGCTCAACCCGGTGATGTGGGAGGCCTGACTCAGGCCTGCGGCGGGGCGTGCTCGAGCGCGGTGTCGTCAGTCGGGAGCACCGCGAGGGCGAGCACGGTCAGATCATCGCCGACGCCGCGTTCCTCGACGTAGTCGCGCACATCCTCGGCTACGCCATCGACCAGCTCCTGGGCGCTCGACTCATAGCGGCTGAGCACGCTGGCGAGATAGCGGGATTCGCCGAACTGGACGTCCTCTCCATTCATCGCCTCCAGCGCCCCGTCGGTCGACTGGACGATGATGTCGCCCGCCTCCAACTGCATCGAGGTCTGGTGCAGCGACTGGGCGAAGACGGCGCCGGTCGCCAGGCCGATGGCCATGCCGCGCCGTCCGAGGCGACGCATCACATCGTCTCGCGCCAGGTTGACCAGCACAGCTGGCTGGTGGCCGGCGCGCAGGCAGCTGAACACGCGGTTGTCCGGGTCGAGCACGGCGGCGAACAGGGTGATGAACTGGCCGGGCATCAGGTCCGGTTTGATCTCGTCATTGAAACGGCACACCAGTTCCGTCAGGTCGCTGGTCGAGCGGGCGACGAAACGGATGGTCTTGAGCGCCGTCGCCACCACCAGGGCGGCCTGCATACCGTGGCCGCTGACGTCGCCGAGCGCGATGAAGATGCGACCATCGCGCAGCGTGGTGACCTCGTAGAAGTCGCCGGCCACGCCGGCGTGCGGGCTGAGGTGCACTGCCAGTTCATAGCCGGGTGGCTTGGGCATCTCAGCCAGCATGTGCTGCTGCACCGACTGCGCCTGGACCATGTCCTCGCTGAGGGCGTGCTCGGCACGTGGTGTGGGCGCGCTGGGCTCCTGGGTCGCCTGCGCCGCTCCGTAGGCGCGTCCGCGGTTGAGCAGCTCCTGCATGTCGTGCATGCGTCCCGCTCGTGCGTGCGGGCATACCGCGAGCTTCTGCGCCATCTGCCACAGCGTGCGGGGCGTCAGCTTGCCGTCGGGACGTTCGACGCCTTGCATGACCTCGCCGCTGAAGGGGTTCATCCAGCCGCGATTGTCCTTGAGGAAGATGCGCAGTCGCGGTTCGGTGGGTAGCAGGCGGGTGAGGTCGAGACGCCAGCGTTCGGTTTCCAATTGGCTGAGTGGCAGGGCGCTGCCTTGGCGCCAGCCGCCTGACTCGGCAAGGTGGACGCGGGCCGCAGAAGCGCGGCCCTGAGGGCCGACCGGTACAGGCTCGCCGCTGAACGGATCGATCCACTGCGTCCCGTCGAGCGTCACGACCATGAACAGCGGATCGTTTTCGATCCGGCGCAACAGGTCTGGCGGCAAGGGCTTGGGCATGGACTTGACCGCGTGCATCGCCGTGTGTCCGGTTGCAGGCCGCGGCTTCTGCCCGCGCTGCGTGCCGGCGCGCGACAACCCGGCGCGGAAACCGGTACCCGTACGCTGCTGGCGCCGCGTATCCATGCGATCAACGATCGGCGATAGGCCGTTCGACCGCGAAGTGCCACGTCTTATCGCCGCTGGATCGTTCCGTCAGGGTCAGGTCGATGGCGAAGTAGGTCGCCGCAGCGCCGTCAGCCGTGGTCCCCTTGCTGGCAGCGATGACGCCTCCCAGCACATAGTCGCTGCTGTCGGATCCAGCGGCCAGCTTGTCTCCACCGCCAGCGGCCAAAGCCCCGGCGATGGCCTGGGTCAATTCGCCGACCGGCACGGACTGACCGCTGCGGTCGACGATGTCGCCCACGGCGATGGTCGCGGCGCGACCGTTGCGGTCGCGGAACTGGCTGGTCCAGGCGTCGCGGCCGGCCGCATCGACGAGTTGGGCGGCGACCTCCTTGGAATCGGCGGATCCCCAGATGCTGACCGGGGCGGCGGGTGGCGGTGGCGGGGGCGGGGGCGGTTCCCGGCGGCAGGCTGGGGCCAGGGCGATGGCTGGTAGGGCGAGGAAGGCGAGGATGAACGGCGCGAGACGCATGGGCGGGAGCATGCGGGCCGACGAGGGACCGGCAAGGCCCGGACCTAGCCTGTTCGGGACAGCGCCTCTCGCACCGCAGACAAGGATGCACGCATGCGCAGTCCGGATCTGCCAGGGCCATAGTAATCAGGCAACCGGGCGGATTCGATGAAGCCCAGGGCGCAGTAGAGTCCGACGGCCGCCTGGTTGTCGCTGCGCACCTCGAGTCCGAGGGTGTCGATCCGGCTGGGGAGTCTGCGCAGCGACTCGGCCACCAGTCGCCGAGCCAGCCCGCGGCCGCGGGCGTCTGGATGCACCGCGAGGGCGGAGGTGCAGCGCAGCAGCCAGGCGACGGAAGCGATGACACTGGGATCAACGACGACCAGGCAGACCACGCTGTGCGAGGCGAGCAGGCCATGCCAGGACCGGCGTGGGAAGCGGTCCTCGGGCGGGAAGGACGCCTGTTCCAGCGCCAGGATCCCATCGAGATCCCCGGGAACGCCCTGACGGAGGCGATACCCGCTCAGATCCAGCCTTCCCACGGTTCGCCGGCGAGATGACGCACGACGTTGCGGTAGACCTCGGGGTTGTTCGAGTCCTCGCTGCCAGCGTCGATGTTCGGGTTGTCGTTGACCTCGATGACCATGAAGCCGTCATCGAACTCCTTGACGTCCACGCCATAGAGGCTGCGGCCGATGGCGTTGCCGGCCCTCAGCGCGACCTGCACCAGTTCGGGGTTCACCTGACTGGCCTGGATGCCCTCGACGGTGCAGAGATTGTCGCGTCCGTCCTCGTCCTTGTCGTGGATCCGCCAGGCGCCCTCGGCCATGACGTACTTCACCACCGAAAGGACCTTGCCGTCGAGCATGGTGACGCGCCAGTCGAAGGCGCTGGGGAGGTACTGCTGCACCACCAAGCGGTCGGCGCGGCGCAGGAACCGCTTGCCCACCTTGACGAAGCTGGCGGCGTCATGGACCTTCTCGACGTAGGCGGAGAACGAGGAGTTCGGTGCCTTCAGCACCAGCGGGGTGCCGTAGCTCTCGAACAGTTCGTGCGCCTGCTCCGGCGTCACCTGGTCGTCGGTGAGGAAGCAGGTGTCAGGCATCGGCACATCGGCCCGCATCAGGTGCTGGTACATGTTGACCTTGTCGCAGCACACCAGGATCGAGTCCGGTTCGTCGATGACGCGTAGGCCGGAGACCTGGGCCAGGCGGGCGGCGACGTAGCTGGTGTTCAGCGGGTCGGTCAGCGCGCGGATGAGCAGGCCGTCGTAGCGCGGGATGCTCATGATCTCGGAACGGAAGAGGAAGTCGCAGTCGTGGCCGAGCTTGCCGGCGGCGATGCGGAAGTTGGTCAGCGCGGTCAACTCGACCGACCGGCGGATGGTGTAGCGTTCGGTGAAGATGGCTAAGCGGGCCATGTCAGATCACCCTGGAAAGCGCAGAAGGGATCTTGCCCAAAGATCCACGGAGGGTCACGGAGACGACGGGAAGCGACCTGCGTGTTGCCATGCCAGTGGGCAACAGGCGGCATGAAGAGGACGGCCAGGGGGCGTTCTCTGTGGCCCTCCGTGGATCTTTGTGCCTCTGTGGCAAAAAACCTGCCGCTGGGCCCAGTGTCTGTTCGCGGTGGCTCATGCGCGCCAGAGTCCTGCTTCTTTCACGAAAGCCTGCTCGCCCAGGGTCAGTTCGTCCTCGCGCAGGGGGGCGATGGCCGAGAAGAGATACTCCCGCTCGGTCACGATCACCTTCACCCGCGCCAGCGGCAGGTGGAAGGTCTGCCACAGCAGTTCGGCCAGTTGCTTGTACTCCGGCTTGGTGCAGCGGCCGAGGACCAGGCGCAGGGTGTCGACGCGGCTGTCCGGCGGCATGCGCTGGCAGACCACGGCGTACTTGCCGGTCATGGTCAGGCTCTTGATGCCCTCGGCCAGGCCGGCGGTGTCGGTGATGACCTGGCCCTCATCCTGGAACGGGTTCACCGGGTAGGCGATCAGCGGCGGACGGATGGTCGTCGTGGTGTCGTTGGCGATCTCCCACTCCGGCGTCGGGATGCCGGCCGCCTTGGCCTTGGCCAGGGCGAGCGGCACGACGTACGCGTCGAGCGCCTCTTCACAGGTCGGCAGCGGGCGGTTGCCCTCATGCTCGGCCTCCATGCTCCGATAGTAGCCATCGGACAGGTAGGAATAATCGCCTTCGAGGTTGACGAAGACGGCGTCCGCGCGGAGGTCGGACGGCAAGGAAGCCGCGTCGAAGCGGGGTTGTCTCATGGAGTGCGAGGCGCGGGACGCTAAGCGTCCGCTGGAGAAGTCACGGGGCGACCAACCGGGAGGCCAGCAGGCGGATCTCGCAGGCCTGGAGGGCGCGCAGGGCGTCGGCCGGGAGGCTGGTGCGGCAGCAGGCCCGGGTCATGGCCTTCGGGTCGATCGCGCCATCTGCCCCGCACAGCCCGCCAAGTCCCAGACGCCGGGCCTCGGCGCCCAGATCGGCGGCCAGGGGGTGCGCGCCGACCCGGGCCCACCAGTAGCAACTGTTGCCTTCGTCCGGTTCGCGCCGGTGCATGATGGCGTGCAGGGTATCGGCCATCCGCTCGCCTTCCTGGCGTTGCACGATGACGTGGGCTGCGTCCAGCCGATCGTGCCAGAGCAGCAGGCAGGCGTGCAGCAGGTCGGGCCGGCCCTGCGCCAGCAGGGAGACGGCACCTTCGTCCAGCGCTTCGGGACGGATCTCCGGGCCGAGGCCGGGGATGGGGTCGGGCAGGGGGTACGCCGTTCCGGACATGGCGGCAGGATGGCAGGCGGGTGCCACGGTCCACGCCCAACCGGGACGGCGCACCTTGCGGGTAAGGTCAGGAACCGTAAGGACGTAGGTTCGGAGAACCCATGGCTGGACGCAAGTTCATCGGCGAGATCCTGGTCGAGATGGAATCCGTCACCGATGCCCAGGTGAAGGATGCCCTGTCGAAGCAGATGGCGGGCGACAAGCGCCTGATCGGCGAGATCCTGGTCGAGATGCAGACGTGCCAACCGGAGGACATCGCCCGCGCCCAGGCCGAGCAGTTGGGGCTCCGCTTCTACGACCTCGAAACCACCGACATACCGCCCAAGGTCACCGAACTCATCCCCGGCGAGGTCGCGCGCGAGCGCAAGGTCTGCCCGGTGATGCTCGCCGGCAAGACGCTCACTGTCGCGATGTGCAATCCCATGGACCTCGAGACGGTCGACACGCTGCGCTTCCAGACCTCGCTCTCGATCGACGTCGCGGTGGCCAGCGAACGCCAGATCATGGCCGCGCTGGAGAAGGCGCATGGCTTTTCCGAGCAGAAGGTCGAGAACATGCTCGGCGCGATGGGCGACGCCCTCGACGTCCGGCGCAAGGACGGCGACGATGACGAGGGCGGCGACGACGCGCTGATCGTCAAGTACGTCACCCAGATCATCCAGAACGCCATCTCCTCGCGCGCCTCCGACATCCACGTCGAGCCGATGGACGACCATCTGCGCATCCGCTACCGTATCGATGGCGTGTGCCTGACCATGGATCCGGCACCGAAGCGCCTGCAGGGCCCGGTGATCCAGCGCCTGAAGATCATGGCCGGCATGCAGATCGAGGAAAAGCGCAAGCCGCAGGACGGGCGCATCAAGGTCAAGATCGCCGACAAACGCATCGACCTGCGCGTCAGCAGCCTGCCGTCGGTGCACGGCGAGGCCTTCGTCATGCGTATCCTCGATTCGGACAGCCTGAAGCTGAACCTCGAGGACATGGGCTTCGACCCGGGCGACTTCAAGAACTACACCGGCCTGATCCGCCGGCCCAATGGCATCGTCCTGGTCACCGGTCCGACCGGCTCGGGCAAGACCACCACGCTCTACGCCACGCTCAACACCCTCAACACCATCGACCGCAAGATCATCACCGCCGAGGACCCGGTCGAGTACCATCTCGCCGGCATCAACCAGTGCCAGGTGCAGCACAAGATCGGGCTCGATTTTCCGCGTATCCTGCGCTCTATGCTGCGCCAGGCGCCCAACGTCATCCTGGTCGGTGAGATCCGCGACGCCGAGACGGCGCAGATCGCCATCCAGGCTTCGCTGACTGGTCACCTGGTGTTCTCGACCCTGCACACCAACGACGCGCCGAGCGCGATCACCCGCCTGATCGACATGGGCGTGCAGCCGTTCCTTGTCGCCACCTCGATCCAGGCCGTGCTGGCGCAGCGCCTCATCCGCGTCAACTGCCCCAAGTGCCAGGAGAAGTACAAGCCGGACACCAAGACGCTGCTGTCGCTGAACCTGCGTCCGGAACAGTATCCGGATGTGGAGTTCGTCCGCGGCAAGGGCTGCGACTACTGCAAGGGCACCGGCTTCCGCGGGCGCAAGGGCATCTTCGAGATGATGGTGATGAACCGCCAGTTGCGCGACCTGGCCTTCGAGAAGGCCCCGACCAACGAGGTGCGCAAGGCGGCCATCGCCAACGGCATGTGCAGCCTGGCGGTCGACGGCGTGCGCAAGGTGCTCAGCGGATTGACCGCTCCGGACGAGGTCGTCCGGATGGCGAAGATGGACGACTGAAGCCCGGGGACTCCGTCCCCGAGCCCCTGCCGGGGGACTTCTCCCCCGGATCCCCCGCTCGACACGCCGCGCATACGCGCGTCGACTTGGTCTATCGGGGTCGACCGTTCCAGGCTCGCTGCGGGCTCGCGACATCTGCCACATGGTGCTGCTCTGATCGATCGTCGCTCACCCGGGCGCTCGCTCGGCGGACGGTCATGCAAACACCGGGGCTGGGCAGGACGGTCGGGGGGCGTATGCTTGGCGACGGAGGGGACATGAGCCAGAGCGAACTGATCGGGTCGCTGCGCGTGGCGCTGGAGTCGGAGCGATCGCTGCTGCGGGCGCTGATCGACCAGATCCCGGACCTCGTCTATGTGAAGGACCTCGAGAGCCGCTTCGTCGTCGCCAACATGGCCACCGCCATGCTCATGGGGGCGGCGAAGCCGGACGACCTGACGAATTCCTTTCCCAGGCGATGGCGGACGCCTTCCGCATCGACGAGCGCGCCGTGCTTGAGCACGGAATCGACCTGGCCAACCATGAGGAGCGCGTGGTCGATCCGCTGGGGACCGACCGATGGATCCTCACCACCAAGCGGCCGCTGCGCAACCACGAGGGCGAGATCATCGGCCTGATCGGCATCGGCAGGGACATCACCATGCGACGCCGTGCCGAGGACGCCCTCCACCAGGCGCATGCCGCGCTCAAGGAACGGCAGCGGATCGACAACGAGGAGATCCAGCGCCTGCGCGCCGCACTCGAGGCGAAGGGCGGCTAGGCGGTCTCCTTCAGCTTCCGCTTCGCCATCCGGCCCCAGAAGCGCTGCTCCCAGCGGTAGCCCCAGTTCGACATCTCCAGCGATTCGCTGATG
>JFJP01005554.1_pt1 | contig 25174 bp, 20 predicted proteins | sample 431651 | NCBI WGS metagenome assembly JFJP01 (sample SAMN02602958, study PRJNA72255) | Microbial mat metagenome, whole genome shotgun sequencing project. | biome: fresh water; feature: sink hole; material: water; isolation source: purple microbial (photo- and chemosynthetic) mats found in...
TTTTTTTCTTTGGAGACTTGTGCACTTCCGGACGCTTGACGAGAAGGTGCGTGGGGTCAGATCCAAATTCAGGACAGCAGCCTCAACGGAGAAAGCAAGCCTCCAACGAAATTTGGCTCTGACCCCAGGCACCGGTCTAGCCGGAGACTGAGGTTGCAGATTTCGGTACAACCACTATATCGACAGTCATTGGCGGCGAAGCCGGAATCACGATCAGCTTGGTCCCCGTTTGCTCCGCGATCACTCTCGCACGTTCGGCTGCGCGCTCAAGGGCTGCGGTGACCTGCTTGCGACTGGCGAAAATCTTTGACGGGCTTAGGGCATCTTTAAGCATTACGAAGTCCTTTCCTTGATGAGCCGGGGTTTTGGGCCACTGTTGTCGTACACATCCCAATCATCCACCAAAGCGCAGTACCGGGCCAAATTGGCCTGCCCAGACGCAAAACGCCTACGTATGACATCTTCGGGGATGTCATGCCCACCTTGTGCCACGCGCTGGGCGACGCGTGCAATCGCCATTTCGGAGTTCGGCAGCGCCAGAAAGTGCAGCGCAACGGCAAAACCCGCAGCTTGCCACCTGGGAATTTGACGCGCATAGCCCAGACCCGACAAGGTGGTCTCCAAAGCAAAACTTCGACTGTGAGCAACATGACCCGCAATCTGGGACAGCATCAATCTGCCCGCCTGAATTGCTGCAGTCTCTGGTGCAAACGGAGATAGTCCCGCAGCGATCAAGTCGGCATTGACAAACTGTAGACACGCCTCGTCCGTAGGCAAGAACTCCCTGGCAAAGGTAGTCTTGCCCGCGCCATTGGGGCCAGCGATGATGATTATCTTCGAGATACTCATAACCGGATTGGCAGCAATTTGCTACGTAAAAAATAGCTGCTCACGCAGTATTTACAGGGGCTAACGCCGTTTTCCGTACGCAGGTTAGGCAGGGTGCAGGATTTTTGGTAACCCGGTGCGAACCAACGCTGCAACGCAGTTGCTGCTTTCTGCACCTTGATGCGTTTGACTGGCATGGTGTAGATCAAGAATCCAGCGCATCAGGCTTCTTGAGCGCCTTCTTGTCTGCAGACAACAAGCGACGCTCTACTTTTTTCACATCCTCAGCAGGCGGCAGACTTTCTGGTCGAATCCCACGCTCCAACAGCGTGTTGCGCACCGCTGCATTGTTGGTGACGTGCTCCTTTGAGATAGCCGCCTCGGTATCCAATTGATGCTGCCGCGCATTGAAAATGGTGATCTCAGCCGCGAAGTCTTTGGCCTTAAGGATGATGGTCGGTGCAAAGTCCGCCAATGGGCGGCCATCGGGCACCTTCCATTGGGACTTCATGGCCTGGGTACTCTTGCCAAACAGGGCATGGTCACCTTTGCTGCGAATGACGGCAAAATCTTGATTGCTACCACCAACCTGCTCAAAGATGACTTCCGACAGTTCATGCTCGGTTGTCGAAAGCTTCTTGCGTGCAGAAACCCGTTCCGCATCCAGAAGACGCTGCTCAATCAGCTCAGCCTTGCGCGTTTGAACCGCAAAATAAGTCTGGGCGAATGCAATTTCCTGTTTTTTGGAGTCGCCGTTTTGAGCAATCAAGTAGCAGGCGTAGCGGGTGAGCATGAGGTCTGGCACCTCCTTTTCTGCCCCCTTGGGCATGGCGATCGTTTTGCCGACGTCGGCAAAATGATCAACCACGGCGTGCCCGGAGACTTCGCAAGCCGTCTTTGCCTTCGAAACAACGTTCAAAAAATTGTCCCATTTGGAATAACCCAACAAGTATTGAATGTCCCGCGCCAGCCAGAATTCAATACCCGTTTCAGTCTGCTGCGCATGCGCTTCAAAGTTCGTGGTTAACGATTGCACCAGTTCGGTTTTCATTCTTGATACTCCCTACTCCGTTGAACTTTCACGCGCCAGATACGCCATGCCCGCCGCCTCGTCTTGTTCGATGGCGATTTCGATTGCATTCTTGGCAACTTTAAGAAGTGCCACAGCCCGCTCCTTCCCAGCCAAAGCCGCTTTGGCGATTGATTCAAATTCGAGTTGTCGTCCTGTGGCAAGAACCGGAATCCAAAACTTTGCAACATCCCTTGGATAAAGATGAAGTTGTCCAGTTGCGCCAGTAATAAATCGCTCAATTTGCATTTGCCCAACTGATGATCTAAAAAAGGCGGCAAGGTAATACGGATTAACTTTGTTCTGCCGAACAACCGTCACTTCGCTGACGGTGGCATATGAACCCTGCTTGTCAAATACCTGAACCTTACCGATAGAGCCAAAACCAATTGAAGAAATAAGCACATCTCCGCATTTCAACAAAAAAGGCTGCTCAGTAAGGTTAGACCTGAGGAATCTGGAGTCGTCACTGATATCAGATAGATCTCCGCTGCGAATGATCGCCACTGATCCGTTCTCAGAATACGGAACAGTTACGCCCTTTGTGACCACTCCCAAATCACCAAGGGAGGCCAACTCGAATTGACTCGACAATTTATCAAATGTCGCAGCGTACTTAGGCTGCAAAAACTCGGCATCAAGTCGCCCGGAGCTAAAAGCATCTTTGCAATTTTGTACATATGTCAATGGCTCCGGTGCTACCCAACTCTCCAGCCCTAGGGCCTGGTAGAGGACGGCCTCAATTGCTGCAATCGCGTTCTCCGAGACCTCGATAGCATCCTTTGAGGCCGCAGTGATATTGACAATCTTCAATTCAAATCTATTTGAAAACTGAGGAACTAGAACCTGATCCATATCCTAAAACAACAAACTCATTTGTATTGCACCGCGAGTCAGTCTTTGAGTTTGCGCACGCCCATATTTCCCGCGCAAGAACGACGCCAAATAGGCTGACTGCATCTTTCGCGGACGCAAGATTGCTAGCTTGCAACTGCAGGTTGCATCCCGTTCACTTGATACCAAGCTTGCTTCGCCAATTGAACCTACTATTGATAGAAGGACATCACCCCTTTTTAGGTGTGACCGTTTCATCAAATGCGAGTCATACGCAGTCTTTGAAATTGAATTTGAAGCGCTTTGTTCAATAAAGAAATGACCGACAGCATCCTGACCTCGATAGTAGGGAACACCGTCTGGAACGTAATGATTGGTGACTGAGAAGTGGTTTCCGTCAGAAATGTCGAAACTTGCTGCAATTGTCGTTGTGTGTTTCTGCTCTAGCAATTTCGCGTGCAGAAGGTGTGTCTTAAGGAAATACTCCGAATCCAATCGCAGCGTTCTTTCAAGAGCTGACAACGCAATCTCACTAATCTCCAGCCCTTCCAACAAGCCCCGATACCGGGCCTCATTGAAAGGGCCTACAGAAAAAAACCAAGCTTTTCCTTCTTGGCAAACTCCATGAACGCCTCGGCAATGCCATCTGGCGTGCGCTTGCCATCCTTCAATGCATGACTGAACAAGTCGTGTTTCACCACCAGGTGTTCGTGCTCATCGAGCACATACTCATCCAGATCGCGCGGCGTCACTTTGTAGCGGTCCACCGCTTCGGCAACGTGGGGGACAGCAATCACGCCAACCGCGTCACCAGTTGGCTGCACATCTTTGCGCTTCACAAAGATCTTGTCGCCACTGTTGTCCTTGCTCGGCTCGCGCATGGTGGCGAAGAAGATTGGGTAATCGTCCAGTTGGGGATTCAGCGGGCCAGCAGCGGCATCGTCGTTCCACTTTTGCAAAAAGATCACACTGGTTTTGGTGCCGGTGTGGGGTTTAAACACATTGCCATGCAAGCCCACTACCGCCAGGATGCGGCAATGCTCGGCCATGTAATCACGAATGCGCTTATCGCTGGAGTTGTTGAAGCGTCCTTGCGGCAGCACCAGGGCCAGACGGCCGCCGGGTTTGACGAAGCTCAGGTTGCGCTCGATAAACAAAATGTCGCGCCCGACTGCTGTCTGGTATTTGCCATCCGGCTTTTTGCCGAGCTCGTATTTGGCGAGGATGCGGGTCTCCTTGATGTCGCCCGCAAAAGGCGGGTTGGCCATGAGCACATCAAACTGAAAATCGCGGTTCTGGTCTTTCACGGCACGCAATTTCTTGAGCTTGCGCCAGCCGGGGCCGTAGACATCGGTCGAGGTTTCGTCGCTGGTCTTTTCGTCCCAGCGGTCGTAGTCCAGGGTGTTGAGGTGCAGCACATTGGTCTGGCCGTCGCCCGCAATCAGGTTGAGCGTGCGGCCCACGCGCACGGCTTTTTCATCGAAGTCGATGGCAAAGACTTTTTCTTGCACATAGGTTTCACAACGCGCAGGCTTTTTCTCGGTGGTGAACAAGTGGCTTCGGGAGTAGCCCTGCTCTTTCAAAATCTGCTCCCACACATGGAAGATGCCATGCACCGGAAAGCCACAACTGCCCGCAGCGGTGTCGATCAGCGTTTCGTGCTCTTGCGGGTTGAGCATCCTTACGCACATGTCGATCACGTAGCGCGGAGTGAAATACTGGCCCTTCTCGCCCTTGCTGCTCTTGTTGATGAGGTATTCAAAGGCCTCGTCTACCACTTCCAGGTTGGAGTTGAAAAGCTTGACCTTTTCCAGCGAAGCGACACACACCGCAAGGTGGCTGGGGGTAAGGTCGAGCTTGGCACCGTCGGCAAACACGCCCTCCCACTTGGCACGCGCCCTGTCGAACAGGTCTTGAATCTTGGCCTTGAGCTCGGTCTCCGTTTCGCCATAGTTTTTGAAGACGAGGTAGCGCTTTTTGTCGCGCCCGCCTTCCATTTCATCAAACAGTTTGGTGAAAACGAGTTTGAAAAGCTCCTCAAATACGTCCACACCCGCATTGGCCAGAACTTCATCTTCCATTTCCAGGATCAAATCTTTGAGCGACTTTTTTTCTGTAACAAGTTTGTCCAGCCGCACGAGATCGTCAATGGTCCAGCGCTCGGAGAGAATGTCGGATAGCTTTTCGTGGGCTGACGGAATGGCCGGAATATCTTCAAAATAGTTGGGGTCTTTGCGGTGGTAGAACGAGATTTGCTCGCCGTTGCTCCACACACCCATAGGCGCACCGGTAGCATTGCAATAGCTTTTCAGTTGCTCCTTGCCATCCTTTAGCTTGGGCTTTTTCAGCTCCACCAGGATGTAGGGCGTGGTGGGTTTGTCTTTGTCAAAAATGCAGATGTCGGCGCGTTTTTTCTCTCGGCCAAAGGTCACACCGTATTCCAGTTCCATGCGGTTGACGGGGTAGCCAAGATCGTCTTTCAATACCATCACATACAGCTGTCGGACGGCTTCTTCGGGGGTTAGCTTTATGGGCTTGGCTCGGACCAGGCAATTGACATACAGCGCGCTTGCCTTGCCGCTTACTTTTTGCGTAATGCCCGATTCAAGAGCGGCAATTTGCGCCGGTTTGAATTGGGTAAGTCTGTATGCGCTGTCTTTCAGCAAGTCGGTTAGAGTCATATTCGTAGGTCTTCTTTGCGTTGTCCGCAGTGGATGTCCTGATTGTGGCATCCATGCAGGACAATACCGCCATGTCCATCCTGATTCCCTACGCCGCTCCGCCCGGCCCGCAATGCCTTGAGGCCATGGCCGGGCTGCAACTAACCAATCTGGCGCGATTGCTGCAGACAATGACGGCCGAAGTCACCCTGTCTGCTGGAGCAGACCAATGGACTCCGCTGCATGAGCGCCTGCAGGCCCGGGCACTTGGGCTGCCCAGCGCCGATGGCCTGGTTCCCTGGGCTGCGCGGGATGCTTGGCAACTGGGCATGACCCAGATGCACGGCAATAAGGGGTGGGCCTGGGTCACCCCCTGCCACTGGACGATCCAGTCCGACCACGTGGACATGGGTGACCCGGCGCAACTGGCGTTGCCCCTCAAGGAAGCAGAGGCTTTGTGGATTGCCATGCAACCCTATTTTGTCGAGGACGGCATCACCCTGTTCGCACAGCCGCTGGAGCACCTGGGAACACGCTGGCTGGCGCACGGCGCCGTATTCGAGGACCTGCCCACCGCATCGCTGGAGCGCGTAGCTGGCAGCACCATCGACCGTTGGGCACCAAGCCAGGTGCAGGCACAACCCCTGCGTCGCTTGCAAAACGAAATGCAGATGCTGCTCTATCGTCATCCGGTCAACGAAGCGCGCGCCAAGTTCAAGTTGCCCGGCATCAACTCGTTCTGGGTCAGCGGCACCGGCACGCTGCCAGCCAGTTTTGTCACCGGCGACCCGGGGCCTGCTGCCTCGCCCCTCGTGACCGACGATACCTTGTGCACGTCAGCACGGCACGATGATGCAAAAGCCTGGACAAAAGCCTGGGAAACACTCGACAGCACCGTGCTGGCCCGCGTCAACGGCCAACTCCAAGCCAGGCAGGACGTCCGGCTGACCCTGTGCGGAGAGCGCCAGGCGATAACGCTGGTGCCAGGGGATCTACCGTTCTGGCAACGGCTGCGGCAGCGTTTCGACGCACCCAGCCCTCAGCAGTTTCTCGGCACGCTATGAAGATTGCCGTCCGCGACGTCCCGCCGCGCGCCGCCTGGACGCTGGAGCAGGCCGGCATTCATCCGCTGCTGGCGCAACTCTATGCGGCCCGTGGCATCACAGGCACCACGGAGCTCGATGATTCTCTGAGCAAATTGTTACCCCCATCGACCATGCAGGGGCTTGCACAGGCCGCGTGTCTGCTGGCCGACGCTATCGCGGGTGACAAACGCCTGTGCATCGTGGCCGATTACGACTGTGATGGCGCCACCGCCTGCGCCGTTGCGGTACGTGGGCTCTCGCTGCTAGGTGCCAGGCACGTCAGCTACATCGTGCCAGACCGCGTGATCGACGGCTATGGACTCACGCCGCCCATAGCGCAACGGGTGAAGGATGCAGGTGCTGACGTGCTCATTACGGTTGACAACGGCATTGCCAGCCTGCAGGGTGTGGCGCATGCCCGTGCGCTGGGGCTACAGGTGCTGGTGACAGACCACCACCTGCCCGCGGCGTCCACAACGCCCGACCCCCTGGCGGTGCCCTTGCCCGATGCCGATGTCATCGTCAACCCCAATCAGCCTGGTTGCCCGTTCGAGAGCAAGTCGATTGCCGGAGTGGGCGTGATGTTCTACGTGCTGCTGGCGCTGCGCAGCGAGCTTCGCGCACGGGGGGTATTCGAAGCTTCAAGCCAACCTAAGTTGGACCCCCTGCTGCCACTGGTGGCATTGGGCACAGTGGCCGATGTGGTCAAACTGGACGCCAACAACCGGCGCCTCGTGGCCCAGGGGCTTAAACGGGTCCGGGCGCTTGCCATGCCTGCGGGGCTAGCTAGTCTTTTTGTAGCGTCGGGGCGCACGGCAGCGGTCGCTACCACGTTTGATTTCGGCTTTGCCTTGGGCCCACGCATCAACGCCGCCGGGCGTCTGAGCGACATGACGCTGGGCATCGAGTGCCTGCTCACCGACGACCCGGCCCGCGCCGACGAGCTCGCCAAAATGCTCGACGGCATCAACCGCGAGCGCCGAACCATCGAAGGCGATATGCGCGAGCAGGCTTTTGTGATTGCTGAATCGCTGTTTGAGGAGGGTGAAGATCCGCCCCCCGCGGTGTGCGTGTTTGACCCCGATTTTCACGAAGGCGTGGTGGGCATCGTCGCCTCGCGCCTCAAGGACAAAATGCACCGCCCGGTGTTTGTGTTTGCCGCCAGCAGTGCGCCGGGCAAGGAACACGAGCTCAAGGGCTCGGGTCGCTCCATTCCCGGTTTTCACCTGCGCGACGCGCTTGATCTGGTGGCCAAACGCCACCCTGGCGTGCTGCTGCGTTTTGGCGGCCATGCCATGGCTGCCGGATGCACCATTCACGAAGATGAACTTGACACCTTCGAGCAGGGTCTGACGGCCGTAGCCCAGGAGTGGCTGGATGCTGCCACGCTCACCCGCCGGCTGGAGACCGATGGACCCCTCAAGTCCGAGTACCGTCGTGTTGATCTCGTCGACGCCTTGCACCACGAGGTATGGGGCCAGGGTTTTGCCGCGCCCACGTTCAGTGAGCCGGTTGAAGTGGTGAGCCAACGCATCGTGGGTGAAAAACACTTGTCGCTCAAACTCAAACACCAGGGACAACCGGTGGACGCCATCTGGTTTGGCCACACCGAGCAGTTGCCCGCCAAAGTCACCATGGCGTTTCGGCTCGATGCCGACGCCTGGAACGGTGTGCGACGGGTACGCTTTCTGGTCGAAGCCGTGGAGTTGTAAGCCAAAACGGCCGTTTACGCCCGCCGATCAAGCGCGACCAGCTTCTCTTTTGATAGCAAACCATTGGGAGAATCGGATGCCTCGTCACCTCACCATCGTCACCGGCGCCTCGCGCGGCCTGGGTCTGGCCATCGCCCGGCAATTGCTCGCCAGCCCCGACTGCACGCTGCTGTGCATTTCGCGCACTACCAAAGCGGAACTATCCACGCTGGCAGAAAGCGCAGGAGCCACACTCGAACAATGGCCCCGTGACCTGGCCGATGGAGCGAGCGCGGCAGAGGCTCTGGCGTCCTGGCTACAAGCGCGCTCATCCAACGATTGGGCCAGTGCCACCCTTATCAACAATGCTGGAGTCATTTCTGCGCTGCAGCCCTTGCGGCAGGGCAATCTTGCCGACATGACCCAGGCGCTGCGGGTGGGCGTGGAAGCACCGTTACTGCTCAGTAGTGCCTTTCTGGGGGCAACGCAGCACTGGACCGCTCCTCGCAAGGTGCTCAATATCTCCTCAGGTCTGGGGCGCCGCGCCATGGCATCGTCGGCCACCTATTGCGCCGCCAAGGCCGGGATGGACCATTTCACGCGCTGCCTGGCCCTGGAAGAAGCACTTTTTCCCCACGGTGCCAAGGTGTGTTCCCTGGCCCCTGGGGTGATCGACACCAACATGCAGGACCAGCTACGCCATGCCGATGCGTCGTTGTTCCCTGACCGGCCGATGTTTGAGGGGATGCACGTGAACGGGCAACTCAGCAGCCCGGCTGACACCGCGGCTCGGGTGCTGGCCTACCTTGCACGTGCGGATTTTGGTAGCCAGGCGGTGGGCGATGTGCGAGAGTGAGTTGGCCGAGCCCAAGGCCGCTGATCAGCGGGTGATCACTACCTTCTGGTAAAGGCCGCCAAAGTAGGTCTCTTTCTCGACCTTTGCCGGCTTGATGTCGGCTGGCAGCCAGTCCACGATCTCGCCGCGCCAGACGTCCATGGCAAACGGCTCCAGCGTGGTGAGAATCGGCACCATGATGTAGCGAAACGGGCTGGTTGCCACCGGCTTGTGGTAGTCCACAAAAATCAGCTTGCCGCCCGGCTTGGTAACGCGCAGGGCCTCAGAGATGGTCTTGATGCGCACCTCGGCCGGTTGCTCGTGCAACAGGAAAAACACCACCACCGCATCGCGGCTACCATCGGCAAACTGGAGCGCTGTGGAGTCCTGCAGCGACGCCGTCACATGCTCCGGGTTGGTCAGCTTGGTCTGCAGATTTTTGATCTGAATCGGCGCCACATCCACCACGTCGAGCGTGCCGGTAGGACCCAGTCTGCGCACCAGATGCTCGGTAAAGTCGCCATACACACAGGCCACCTGCAAGACTTTGCCGTTGATGACGTCGCCCATTTCGTGCAGGGCTGCATCGCGCAACTTGGAAAAATTACCCCAGAGAATGAGGTTCACCAACCACTGACGTTCAAAAATATGAACCGCCCGGGGGTGCAAATAGGCCCACCAGTAGGTGGTTTGCAAATATTCAGGTACCGGCGCGTGCGGGAGCGCAGGCAACGTCTTGATCTTGGCAACAACAGAAGATTCTGGGGAACTCACAAAAAGACCTTGGTGAAGTCAATAAAGGCCCGACTCTACACTAAGCCAGCGAGCCCGCTCACAGGAACGGCCCATTTCCGGTAGGGTCCAAGCCTGCCCGGCGGCAGGGCTACGGTCCCTGCAGCCAACAAATTCGGCCAAGCGTGTGATCCAGGTCAATAGAATGCGTGTGAAGCACCTGATCCTGGTCAACCGAGAGCGTCCGAACACTACAATCTTCGGCTGTTATTCAACACTTCTTCCGCCAGGAAACGCATGATGAGTGATTCAAATCAGCAAGTTAATGCCGCGCCGTCTGGTGTGGTGGCGCGAATCAAGAACATTGCACTGTTTTTGGCCTCCCCGTTCATTGGTTTGGTCTATGCGATTCTGCTGCCAGGCAAACTGTTACAACTCGCAATGGCCGAACGCAAGGCCAGCGAGCGGGCCCCGGCAGCCAAGCCCCGTTGACAACCATGCCGCCAGTAGCATCCGCCCGCGCTGGTGCGGCCGCCCGGTGGACCTTCACCTCCCGTGGGATCGCTTTGAAAGAGCAATTGACATGAAAAAATTACACCTGTTGGGCTGGCCCGCCGTGGGCATGCGCAAACTCGGCATACTCATGGCTGGATTGTTTGTTGCCTTGGCGGCATCCACGGCGCTCGCTGAGGATGTCGAACTCGATGCGCCGGAGCTGGCGTGCCTGAAGTGCCACGACAAAGACGGCCTGAAGATGAAGACGGACAAGGGGGAAAACCTGCCCCTGAGCGTTTCCACCAAGGCATTCGCCGAGTCCATGCACAACACCACCAGTTGTGAAGACTGCCATGATGACCTTGACGCCAAAACACATGGCAAGGTGCCGTCCTCGGTAGAGAGCAAGCGTGAGTTTTCCCTCAAGATGAATGCTACCTGTGTGTCGTGCCACAAGAAGGTCGTTGCCAAGTTTGACGAGACGGTACACGCAAAAATGATCAAGGGCGGCAGCGAGAAAGCTGCCAACTGCTCGGACTGCCACAACTCCCACACCGTCAAGTCGGTGAAATTGCTGACCCCCATTGACCAGGTGCCGTGCGCCCGCTGCCACGAAGAAGTATTTAAGGCCTACTCCAAAGATGTGCATGGGCTCGAGCGCGTAGCCAACGGCAAGAAAGCACCTTTGTGCGCAGACTGCCACTCGTCACACTCCATCACGGCGGCCTCTCTGGGTGACAGCGTCAAAGAAACCTGTATCCAGTGCCATAAGGATTCCGCGGGTTCCCATGAAAAGTGGTTACCCAACGCAGCACGGCACTTTCAAGCCGTGTCATGCCCGGTATGCCATGCGCCCGACGCCCAGCGCCGCGTCAATTTGCGCCTGGTAGACAAGGTTGACGGCAAGCAGATCATGGAAAAAAGTGGTGTGCCGCAGTTTGAGCGCATGGTCAAAGCCGCGGATGGCGTGCAGCCCGGACTCGATGAAAAGGAACTCAAGAACTTCCTCAAGGAGTTCAAACTCGAAAACGAAGGCTCCAAGGTCATCCTGAACGGCCGGCTGGAAGTACGCTCTGGCGTGCAGGCGCACCAACTCAGCGTAAAGGATGAGGCCATCAAGGACTGCCGGGTATGTCACAAGGCAGGTGCGACGCCCTTCCAAACGGTGGTGCTTACGGTCGCTGGTCCTGACGGCAGGCCTATACGCCACAGTGTCGAAAAAGAGGTGCTGGGCTCTCTCACCGCCATCGGATCCATGCAAGGCTTTTACGCGATTGGAAGCACGCGGATTAAATGGCTCGACTACCTTTTGGTGCTGGTGCTCGCCGGAGTCGTCTGCGTTCCGATCGCCCATTTGACAGCCAACCGACTCTTCAAGAACAAGCGTGACCAACTCCGCGCCGCACAGAGCAAGGACCCATCATGAAACAAATCTATATTCACCCGCTGCCGGTTCGTATCTGGCACTGGATCAATGCCCTGGGCTTCCTTGTACTGATCGCCAGTGGTCTGCAGATCCGTTATCTGGAAATAGCGGAAGTAGTTTCATTCAAGACGGCGGTGGATGTTCACAACTGGATCGGCTTTGTACTCATCGCCAACTATTTCCTGTGGCTTGGGTTTTACATGTTTACGGACAAAATCACCGTGTACTTGCCGGAGATGAATTCCGAGAAGTACTTCAAGGACTCCTGGCGCCAGATCAAGTTCTATGGGTATGAGATATTCCTGGGCAAGGTCAACCCGCACCACCCCACGCCGTACCACAAATTCAACCCGCTGCAGATCATGATGTACCAGATCGTGATGCTGTTGTTCGTACCGATCCAGTTTCTGTCGGGCTTGTTTCTCTGGGACGTTAAACAGTTTGCATTTTGGGTGGATTTGCTTGGAGGCATCCGCATCGTAGACACAATCCATGTGGTGATGTTTATCGTTTTCAGCGGCTTCCTGGTCATGCACCTGTACCTCATCACCCTCGGCCACACCCGGTTTGCCCACATCAAAGCCATGTTGACCGGCTATGAAGAAGTGGATGATGGTGGCAAGCACGCACAACCCTCTGAGAAGAAGTGATCGTCAACACTTTTTGACGTCAAACCCAGCCTGCTGGCCATCACGGCAGGTCAACTTGTTTCGGTTGTTGATGACGGGTCTATCCAATGTAAGGGCGGGGCAGATGCACAGGTAACCGCATATCGTTGGCGCAGCGCCTGCATCGCTCTGGATTTGATCCCACCCGTCCATCAGAAGGCACTACACGGATAGCACACGGGGGCTACCAACCACCGCGCTTCGCGAAACGGCTACTTGCCAGCGCCTTGCTTGGCTGCAATTGCCTTGAGGTCAGCTTTGCTCAGTTTGGCGGTGATGCGTGTCTTGATCGACTGATACATCCCGTCGTCCATGATGTTGTTGGTGACCAGCCAACTCTTGCTGCCGTACGGGCGACCGGCAATGATCCTGGACGCAACCTCTTCAGAGACACCCAACTGCGCCTGCAGATCCTTGCTGGAGGCACCATTGATATCCACCAACTTGGGTGCAGGGGCACTCACTTGCGATGGGGCTTTCACCTTATCAGGGGTCGCCTTTTGCACTGGCGGCTTATCTGCATCCGTAGCCGCAAACGCCTGCGCGCAGCCCACCAGCGCAAGCGTGGCGATCACTGCATTCCCGAACAACTTACCAGAACTCAACATACTTATCCTCCGAACCAAATGAAACAACCCGGATGCGTCACCGTATCCGGGTTGGAATATTGAAACACAAGAGAGAGCGGGATGGCTCCCGCACTCTGCGCTTCAGCGCTTACTGGTGTGCAACCGACGTGTCATAGGTCTTGCCTGGACCATGGCAGGTCGCGCAAGACTCTACCACGCCCACTGCAGAGGCACGCGTGGAGTTGATCAAGCCACCATTGAGCTTCATGTGGGCCTGGGCATCAGCACGGTCATGGCAACTTACGCAAGCAGCGGTGTACGGTGTCACCACCTTGTCCGTCGCGCTGGCTGTGGCCAACGAAGCTTTTGCATTGGCCGTGGTAGGTGTTGCTGAATACGCTGCATTGATCGACTCATAGGTCGAGGGCAGTGTATTGGCGGGCACGAAGTTGTACGTGTTGTTTGCACTGTTCGCAACGGACACGTGGCAAGTCTGGCAATTGTTCAGCTTGCCTGGGAAGTCCATACGACGGAAGTCCAACAAATCGATAGCACCACGGGATGTTGAGTCACGCGCATCCATAAACGGTGTTACGCGCTCACGTCCGGCGTGAATGCCGTGAATCATGTCCTTAAAGTTATTGGGTGCAACAGGCAGTGCCAGCGCAGCATTGGCAGCAGTTTTATCAAACTTCCAATCTGCCAACAACTTTACTTGCGCTTTGTTAAACGCAAACGCCGCAATCGTCGCATCAGGTATACCGCGACCACTCGTTGCCAAACCTGGAACGTGACAGGTAACGCACACTTGCGTTTCATACACACGGTTACCGCCGTGGCCTTCAAACCACTCGTGGCAGTTGGAGCACTTGGCGTTATCCACCACGGGACGACGCACTGCGTCACCGGTAACGGCCTTCACGACCGAGATGGCATGGCGACCGACCAGACGCGTTGGGAACCCAGCTTTTTCAACAATTTGCGTGAAATAGCCTTGCAGCGCCACAGCGCGCATGGTGGCGCCCACCGGGAACTTGTTGGCACCCGTACCCAGAATGGTCGCCGTGTAATAGCCCGCGGTAGCGGACGGTTTCACCGAACCATTGGCGGCACTGTTGGTACTCAGCAAACTGGCGATCGACACCGAGAAGGGCTGGGCCAAAGGCCTTCCCGCATTGTTGTAGTCCGCAGGCGTAGTGATACCATCTTGCGGCATCGCATAGGCCAGCAGGAAGCTTGGGCTACCTGTGAAGCCGGCCAGTGGGTTGGCAACAGAAGCGGCAGGGGCCACGAACGTCACTGGCTGATCATCGGCCTTGATACCAAATTCGATCGTCACGTCATTGGTGGTGGCGTTGACTGTCGCTGACTTGATTTCATAGGTGAAGGTCTTCAGACCCGCTTCAATCACCGGGTTGTGCTTGGTCTTGTTCTCGGTGTAGTGGTAGGCCTTGATGTCGGCTTCCTTGTGGCAGGTGGAGCACAGGGCATCATTGGTCTGAGCCAAAAACGCCGGGCTGTGACCACTGCTAGCCATTACCGATCCCACTGCGGTTGCAGCAGCCTTGTCAGCCAAGGTAGAACCGCCACCGGTGGCAAAGTTGATACCGTCGTGGCAGGAACCGCACGCTACACGACTAGGTTTGGTAGCCCAGTTGGCCGCATTCACCGCCTTGGTACTGTCATGGCAGGTACTGCACATCTTCTGACCGCCACCCAACATGGAATAACCCTTGTTGTTGAACACCACATTGGCATAGTTGTAGTTCTCTTTCACCAACTCCTTGCCATTGTGAATTTTGTGGACCATCGTCGTGAAATCGCCTACGACTTCTCCGTCCGCCAAATTCGTTGCAGGAGCATATCGATACGACGTAATTCCCGTGACAGTATTGACTGTCTTGGTTTCCGTCAATGCCGGGAACGCACCATTCACTGAGGCAACGTTGGCATAACCATATTTGCGCTGGTCGTTGTGGCACACCACGCAGTACTTGGCTTCAACCCGGTTACCACCATGGATCGCCAGTTTTTCGTGGCAGGAGTTGCAGGACTCAATGGACACCACGTCCCGCATCATATTGGCAGCAGGAACTGCGGCCTTGGTTTCCGGCACAAAGTCATAGACCAGGTTGACCGGGTTCATTGTATTTACAGAAGGTGTCACGGTAGCGCCGTTCTCGGTATTGCTACCCGTGCCGCGGGCTGCGCCACCCAGTTGCACCACCACACGGTGTTGCAACTTTGGATCCCAGGTCAGGTCGCCCAGGGCAGCCTTGTTATTCACACCGGTCACCGTCATGGCATCGACAGCCGCTTTGATCGTGGTGACATCCCGGTAGAACGTGTAGGTGTATCCACCTGCGCCGTCTTCTGTCATCGTACCGGTGTTATCGGTCGACGGGCGCGATGGCGCGGCGGCAGTTGTGGTGGTGGGCATCGTGGTGACGATGTAACTCACCCAACTGCTTGGCTTGTCAGTAGTGGCCGGCACCAGCTTGGCAACCGAGAATGCCAGATTGACATATCCGGCCTTGAGTGCCGTGGCGGTCTTGGAGGTATTTTTCGACAAGCCCACCACCGGATAACCGGTAACGCTATCGGAAAGCTTGAAATTGACCGTCAGGGGGCTTAACGAGGTAACGCCAGTGACTTCACCCTTGAACTTTGCCGCTGCCCAATCCGATGCCACCATCAGGTTGGCGTCGACTTTGGCGGTAGCGTCCTTTCCAGGAGTGCCTGCTGCTCCGGCACTGCCCGCGGGACCAGCAGGCCCCGTAGCACCAGTGGCGCCCGCGGCACCATCGCTACCACCACCGCAACCCACCAGCGCGGCGGTGAGAAGACCTGCAGCAGCAAGCTTCCCCCACAGCGAAAGGGGTCGATTGAATCTCGACATTTCTATTGACTTCACTTTAGCCTCCTAGGCGTTACGTTAAAGATACCCACTAACTCATTCGTCAACCACGAATCACCGGCACATTCTCAAACTTCACCGATATGGGGATTTGCGATAGATCAACGATTGATGCATCGCCAGCTTGCGCCAGATCAAACTCTGGGCAAGCTGTACGGGAACTTACGTCGTCCATCGCAATCTACGGCATCTGGTAGATATAGGTGACGCCAACGGCGCCCACATTTTGCTTACCCTGCTGAAGCACCGTGGTGCCATCTGCATAGGTGTAGGCCACACCGTTGCTGCCCCAGGTCCAGTCTTCCACCGTAGATTCCTGCAGCACCACATCCAGCCGGAGTGCCGAGCGCTTGTCCAGTGCATACTTGCCATACAACTTCAGCAGTCTTTGGCGGTAGTTGATATCCGGCAAGCCACCTGTGGCCGCCAGGGTTGTGACGCTGTCCGGGCTGGCACCGTAATCCAGCGTTTGAGCGTATACGTTGCGGTCGTCGGCAAAAGTGAAATTGCCACCGAGTTCCAACACGCTGCTGGCTTTGCCCTTGAAGCCCAAGCCAAAACCGTTGTTGGTGTTGGCGAACGCCATGACATACCCGGCGGGACGCGCCTGATGGAGTGTCTGGTTTCCTGCAGACACATAACCGTTGAATGCCCATTTTTCTGAGGGCACGTAGTTCACATCGATGCTGTAGCTGTCCATGGACGTACTGCGCAGACCGTAGGTCGTGGGTGCCGTGAAGCTGTCGGAACCACGTTCACCGCTGAACTGCAAAGACCACTGCTCCGCAGGCTGCCAGTCGGCCACCAGCTTCGCCTTGTCACGCTGACGGTCTGCCAAAGTGGGCATGAAAACCGCAGTCGGCAGGAAACCATTGGCAATGTCGGCAGGATTGGTCACCTCGGTGACGCCACCGTAGGCACTGGGTTGCAACCAGTTGGACCCATCACGCCGGGCACGAGAAATACTCAGCGCGCCGCTAAAGTCAAGTCTTCGGCCAGACGCCGGCGCAACTCTGCGTTCAATGTGCGCTCGGTGGTACGTTGCCGTAATGCACTTACGCCAAAAACTGCACCGGTAGGTGTTAATACCCCCCGGTCGATCGCTTCGTAATCAGCGCCCACGCTGCCGCGGTAATCACTATCGAACTGCCAATTGGCCTGCATTTTGCCGCGCGTCTTCTGAAAAGGTCGGCCACGGTTGGTCCAGCGGATGGCGCTGGCACCTGTACCCACCACGTTGTACTCGGCGATGGGGGTGTTGTCATCACGGTTGTCGTAGCGCACATCTGCCAGCAGCGTCAGCCTGGAAAGCGGTCGCGAGTGCAGACCCAGCTTGGCCGATGTTGTCAGCACATCACCACCCAGGCTCCCAAGGCCAGCAGGCGCGGTGGCCAGAGACGGGCCGGCAAAAGTGGCCAGCTGTGAGCTGTGGGTGCGTGCCCATCGTGCGGTCGCGCGCGTCGTGGAAGTCAGGTCATAACTGCCGGTCAAATCAATCTGGTGAGACTGATTGTCGGGTGCCAACGATATCGGCTGCGCGAGTATGGACTGCAGGCCAGAACTCAACGGCAATAGAGTTCCCAGCGCATTGTTCAGACTGCCAAGAATCGTGGGGCTGAGGAAGGCGTTCGAATTGCGATAAAAGGAGCCGTAGTAGCCCACATTGAAACGCAGTTTTTCAAACGAATAATTCAGGCGCGCTTCGAACTGGCTGTGCGTGGCATCGGTCGGCTCGGGTAGCAGCAGGGTGGCCGCGCCGGTGCTGATGGCAGTTGTACCAATGCAGCCTGGCGCAATCGTACTGGGGCAGGTCATGCCGATGCCGAACAGTCGCGCGCCCTGCTTGCGCTCGGCGTTGGCACTGAGCTCCACCTGCATCGCAGGGCTCACCCACTTGGCAAAACCCAGACCGACGTTGGTGCGTTTGGTGCTCAAGTGCAGTTCTGATACATTGCCCAGCCCCGGTAAGGCATTCACCACCCGGGGGCTGCTGGAGCCCGCGTCCACCAGCGCAGTGTTGACGGCGTTGGGATCAAAACGCACCAGATCGTCATAGGAGACCGATAATTTCCAGCCATCCGGGCTCTTTCGCAACAGGCTCAATGACCGGTTGTCGCCCAGCAGATTCACGCCCTTGATGTCCATCCAGGCACCGGCCTCTTCATCACGCAGCGTGTAATCGATATCGATCAGGCCCAGGGTCGAGCGACCGCTTCCCAGACCGTTGTATTGCCCGAACTGGGCGCGATCACCTTGCGAAGGGGTGGTGGCGACAACACCCACGCCTACCGTGGTTTCTTCTACCTTGGTTTGTGCGATTGCGGGCACACAGACGGCACACACGGCGATTGCCAGTGCCGTGCGGCGAAAACTGAAAGACGATTCAAATTGGGTCATCATTGCTCTCCAGACTTCAACGCAGCCAGAGTTGGGGCGTCGGATTGCTGACCGACGGGTTGTTCGAGCCATGGATTTGGGTGTGACAGTTCATGCAGCTTCGGCCCTGCCACATATTGACGGTGTTCTTGCCACCCGACATGCCGGAGACCAGTGGAACACCTCGACCTGCCACCGTACCCACCTCACCGGCAACGTGCGGTGTGTGGCACTGCTGGCACAGCATGGGCGCGCGCGTGGTCAACATACCGGCTACCGTACTTCCATGGGGGTTGTGGCAATTGGAGCAATCGTCCGCCACCGGTTCGTGCTGGTGTACGAACGGGCCGCGCTTTTCGGCGTGGCAGGTGTAGCACGTTGCATTGGTGGTATCACGTTTGGCCAGCTTGGGACCGGCAGACCCGTGCACATTGTGGCAATCGGAACAGGTCATCTTGCCCTCGGGCATGGGGTGATGCGACACACGGCTAATTTGTGAACGCTGCGTTTTGTGGCAAGTCACACAAAACTCTGTTTGCTCCAGCTTGCTGGCCAGCTTGTTATCTTTGTTGGCATGAACTTTGTGGCATGTGTCACAGGACACGTCCGCTGCCTGGTGCGCACTGCCCACCCACAACGAGCGTTTGGATTCACGGTCATGGCACGACTGGCAGGCACGACTGCGCTCGGCCGCTGCCACGGACGTTACCTTGCCATAGGTCTTGCCAAAAGTAATGTCCGGCTTGGGCTGTTCCTTGGCGCCTGGAGGTTTTTTCAGGTGGGCCTGGCTGGGGCCGTGGCAGGCTACGCACTCCGGCGCACGCGCACCGGCTGAGAAACCATGCGCGGACTGGCTCATGTCAGGCAAGTCTTCATCATCGTGACATTCAACACAGGCATCGTTAGCACCGGATTGCACGGCCCCTGCAGGACTGAACAAACCCGCCAGACACAAGCCGACAACGGCAATAACAGTCTTTAATCGCATCCCAAACTCTCCAGAACAGTTTCCAACAGTCGCCTTGGCAACTACTTCTGACCGTGAACGATGTCAACACCCTTGAAAAGGCCTGGAGCGTGGCAATCGTCACAGGTTTCGCGCGGCCCAGAAACCACCGCTGCCTGCGTCATGTTGCCAAACGAGGAACCACCAAATGCACTGACGTGGCCAATGGACCGGGCGGAATCGTGGCAGGACGTGCAGGTTGCCGCCTTGGGCGAGATCACCATCCACTTGTTCGGGTTGGTTTCCAGTACGGCAGGCGTGGTTCCTACGGCCGCAGTAATGGTCGGCTTGAGCACGACGGAGCCGAGCGTGCCAATGTCCTGTTTGAACGAATTGTTCACGTGGCAGGCATTGCAATTGATGCCTACGCCGGGCCAGGCCACTTCGGCAGCATAGTTCTCCACGCCGGCCGTCGCGCCGAGCGTCAGTGTGGGCGGAGTGGTCGCAACCAGCGGCGTGCCGTCCATCGCAAACGGTATCGAGCCCACCTTGTTGCCATGGGTGAATGGGCTGCTGCGCTTGGAACTGCTGTGGATGCCATGAATCATGCGCTTGAACTGGTATGGCTCGTACAGATTCAGGCCATTGGTCATCATATTGCCACTGGATGAACGGTTGGCATCGTGGCACAGCGCGCAGGACTCCACGGTGTTGCGGGCACCGTTATGGAACGCCGCAGCCAATGTATTCGAACCCGATGTGGTGCCCAGAGCACCGTGGCAGACGTTGCATTTCTCGTTGCTGACCACTTCGCGCCGGGGCATGGCCTCGCCACTCAAAACGACGTCCTTGAAGGTGTGCTGCACTACAACATTCACGCGGTTTGCGACCACTTCAGGCGTGACCACCGGGCGCGGCACTGCAGCCGACTTGATCTGCAATCTTGGCTCTTTGATCTGGCCTATGCTCATGACCCGCGCGGTACCGGCGGCGATGGCTGTAGCCGTATCGGCCGGCAAGGGGATGTCCACGGTGTAATGGTTGCCCCCAACGTTGGTTCCCTTGTAGGCGTATGCATTGGCACCACTTCCGCCATTGTTGTAGCTTGAAAACTCGGTTACGGCAGCAGGTTGACCCACCATATTCTGGTATGCGACATAGAAGCGCAGGTTGCCAAACTTGGTGGTGTTTGCACAGGTGACGGTACTTGTGCCGGCACCAGTGCACTCAGAAGTGACCAGGTTGTAGGCCGCATTGCCGTTGGTGGGGTCTGACAGGAAATACTTGACGGTCACCTTGCGAGCGGTCGCATCGAAGCTGACTCCCTCAATATTCATCTTGTACTTGGTCGCGTTCTCTTCGTTCTGGTTCCAGTGCACGTTTTCCGAAGACACTGGCGTTCCAGCGGCGTGGCAGGACAGGCAATCGGCATTGCTCAGCGACTTGGCAGTGGCACCGGGGCCAACACGGGATTGGGCAAGTGCAGCGTGCACGGTATCGAAATAGGAGCCGACATTGTTGGCGTGGCAGGTCAGGCAGGCCTCTTTCGTCGGCTTGGTCTTCCAGTTATCGCCCTGCGGCGTATTGGAATTGCTGGCCGAATGGCAGACTTTGCAGTTACGCAGGTCCTGCGGGAAGCCAACTTCGCCATAGCTGTGCTTGGAATTCTGATAGCCCCAGATGGTGTAGTCCTCCCCACCCGCAGCAAGTTTGCTCTTGAGCAATCTGCCCGCGTGGATCTTGTGCACCATGGTGACCATGTCGAGATCGTTGCCACTGTTGGCATCCACCGTGCCGGCGTTGTGACACATCACACAGTATTGGGTGTCAATACGCCCGCCGCCGTGCAAAGCAAGTTTTTCGTGGCAACCGTTACACGAGGCCACATCAGACATTTTGCGCGTCAGCGCTGCATCGGTCACCGCGACAGACTTGCCGCTGGCATCTACGGTGAAATCAAAGTAGGGGTTCACCAGGACGGTCTCGCCTGCGGCGTTCTTGTAGCTGAGCTGAATCGCAACGCGGTGCGTGCGGCTGCGCTCAAAGACAACACCATTGGTCTGTGCAGGGTCGGTGATGTCGGTTTTGAAGGTGTAGGTGTAATAACCATCCGGGTTGTAAACCAGTTGTGCAGCCAGAAGGGCTGCCGCAGTTTGTTTGCCATCAGTGGTCGCCTGCATGGCCGACGCCTTCGCCGGCACCCCGTTGGGGCCAACACCGGCGGTTGCGGTTTCCTTGCGATAGGTGTAGCTCACCCACTGATCGCTCTTGCCGGTCGCGTTGCCGGGAATCAGCTTCGCCATGATCACCGATACATTGGCGGCTGTCAGGCCGGACACGACTTTGCCGTCCGAGAAAACCGCGAAGTTCACCTTGGGAGCGCCCGCAACGGTCACCACTGGCACACCGGCAGCCTGCACGACACTAAACGGTGCCGCCGTATTAGTAGCGGTATCGTTGGCAGGAATTTGGGCCGCTGCCGCAATTGCCGAATTGCCGGTGGCCACAGGCTCAGGAGTACTGCTACCGCTTCCGCCACCACAGGCCGCCAAAGCAGCCACCATCGAAAGAGTTGCACCCCATTGAACAAATGAGTTTTTCACGTTGCTTTTCCTGTCCGTTGTCAAACACAGAGATTTCCTGATCTGCCCGCGAATCTAGCAGGTTTGATCTAGATCACTGGCAAATTCTCGTGGGGTAGTTGCTCAAGGTCAACCATTACTGTTTTTTAGATTTGATCTGCGTTGCGCAGAAAAGCATCAGTTGACAAATCCAGTGGGGTATTGCTTGTGCAGTGCAGTGGTTTGCTACAGCGAATCGGCGAAAAAAAACCCGCCAGGGCGGGTTTTTCTTAAGGTGTCTGAAATTAATGGGAAAGAATCCAGCCTGCAAGGTTTTTCTGCTCCTTGGCGTCCTTGCTGGTCAGGATCTTGTGCTCTTCTTCCGTGCCATCGGACAGCTTGACCTTCGCGCCATTGGTCATGCTCTTGATGACTGACTCTTCGCCATCGGCCTTACCCTTATACTTGGCGGCGATCTTCTTCAGGGATGCGCCCTTCTTGTCCTTGTCCACCGCGTGGCACTTGGTGCACTGGTCTTTCTTGAACATGGCCTTTGCCGCATCAGCGTCCACAGCAGCCTGAGCCGGTGCCATGGTGGCGAGCGAAATGGTGGCGGCGCTCAAAAGAAGGGAAAGAGTAGTTTTCTTCATGGTGTTAATAGGTGGTTGAGAATGGTCAGTACTAAACGAACATCACACAAAACGCGTCGACATGCCTACCAGAGAAAGGTCCACGGCCTTATTGACACCGCCTTTTGTGGGGAAATTGTCGCACAAGAGGAACGGGGCCAGGAAGGTGCCGCCTTGCATCCAAGCTAGCTGTCAGGAAACCCGATTAGATTCGGACGCACTTCAACAACCAACCCTGGAGATAAAGCATGAGTAAACGTGACGTAGTGGTTTTGGGCATTGCCCGTTCGGCGATTGGAACCTTTGGTGGAGCGCTTGCAGACATAGAGCCGTGCGAACTGGCGGGCACCGTCATGAAAGAGGCGGTCGTTCGCTCGGGCGTTGACCCCAAAGCAATCAACTATGTAACGGTAGGCAATACCATCCCCACCGAAAGCCGCTTCCCCTATGTGGCGCGTGTAGCTTCCATCCAGGCCGGTTTGTCGACGGATTCCGTTGCCATGGCAGTGAACCGTCTGTGCTCGTCGGGTCTTCAGGCCATCGTGACCTCCGCACAAAATATTTTGCTGGGCGACTGCGACTACGGCATTGGCGGCGGCGTGGAGGTGATGAGCCGTTCGGGCTATCTGTCCACCGCGTTGCGCACCGGAGCCCGTATGGGAGACTCCAAAATGCTCGACATGATGGTGGCCACTTTGACCGACCCCTTCGGCGTGGGCCACATGGGCATTACCGCTGAGAACCTGGCTGCCAAGTGGGGCATTTCCCGCGAAGACCAGGACGCGCTGTCGGTGGAATCGCACCGTCGTGCGGCAGCAGCCATCGCCGACGGACGCTTCAAGTCTCAAATCGTTCCGATCGTCAAGCAGACCAAGAAGGGTGAAGTGGTGTTTGACACCGATGAACACGTCAAACCGGCCACCACCATGGAAACCCTGGCCAAGATGAAGCCTGCCTTCAAGAAGGATGGCACCGTCACCGCCGGCAATGCATCGGGCATCAACGATGGTGCCGCCTTCTTTGTGCTGGCGGACGCTGCTGTAGCAGCCGCTGCCGGCCACAAACCGATGGCACGGCTGGTTTCCTATGCGGTGGCTGGAGTACCCAACGAAATCATGGGCGAGGGGCCAATTCCGGCAACCAGGCTGGCTCTCAAGAAGGCAGGTCTCACGCTCGACCAAATGGACGTGATAGAGAGCAACGAAGCCTTTGCAGCGCAGGCCATTGCCGTTTCCAAAGGTCTTGAGCTTGACATGAGCAAGACCAATGTCAACGGTGGAGCCATCGCTCTGGGGCACCCGATTGGCTGCTCTGGCGCGTTCATTGCCACCAAACTGATCTATGAACTGCACCGCAGTGGCGGAAAGTATGGCCTGGTGACGATGTGCATCGGTGGTGGTCAGGGTATCGCTGCCATCTTTGAGCGCACCTGAGCCCCACACGCTCTAGATTAGCTACAAACTCCATAGCGCCTCACGCACGTCTGACGGGCGTCGAGGCGCTTTTTCTTGTGGGAAATTGGCAACGCTTATGCCAAGTAATTGCACCAAGGTTTGAGCCAGCGCAGTATCTTCATCTGGCAACCGCTTACCATCCCACGCACTATGGACAAACATTTCCTCACCCCCTTGTTTACGCCGGAATCGGTGGTTGTATTTGGCGGGCTCCTGGACGACCCCGCGACCCAGATACCGCAAGCGACCGCTTTGCTGCAGGCCCTGCGCGCCCAGAAGTTCTCCGGCACGCTGCATTTTCTGGACATCCATACCACCGGCACTTTGGCCGACCTGGCCCAAACCCGGGCAGACCTGGTCATCATATGCCTGCCACCCAAAGATGTTACCGCTGCACTCGAACTTGCCTCGCGCATGGCCTGCCGCGCGGCACTGGTCATCTCCAGTGGCATCACTACGGAGATAGCGGCAGAGCTCAAAAAGATCGCGCGCCGCGAAGGCATCAACCTGCTGGGACCTAATTCGCTCGGGCTGCAGCGCCCGCAGTTGGGGCTGAACGCCTCCGCCGCCGGTCCACTGGCGCAGCCCGGGTCATTGGCCCTGGTATCACAGTCCGGGGCCTTGACCTCCAGCATGCTGGACTGGGCGCGCAGCAATGGGGTGGGGTTCTCGTCTGTCGTTTCCCTGGGGCCCCACACTTCGGTGGATATCGCGCAAACGCTGGACTTTCTGGCGAACGATGCCCAGACCCATAGCATCATCGTGTACCTGGAGGGCATCTCCAACGCCCGCCGTTTCATGAGTGCGCTGCGCTCCGCCGCCAACGCCAAACCGGTGGTGGTACTGAAGGCCGGTCGCAAGGCGGCCGGCAACGAGGCCGCACAAACCCACAGTGGCGCCATTGTTGGCAGCGATGACGTGTTTGACGCGGCATTGCGCCGCGCTGGCGCGGTACGGGTGCGCTCGTTTGTGGCCCTCTTCTCCGCCGCCAAGTGCCTGGCCTCACGCTATCGCCCGGTCGGCAAGCGCCTGGCTATCGTTACCAATGGTGGTGGGCCAGGTGTGCTTGCGGCCGATTGGGTGAATGAAATTTCACTGCAACTGGGCAAGCTGTCGGTGGAGTCCGTGGTTGCGCTTAAGCCGGTACTGCCCGTGTTGGCATCGCTAACCGATCTGATAGACCTGTCTGAAGACGCCGGACCCGAGCACTACAAGGCCGCGGTCGCGGCGGCCGAAAAGGACCCCAAGGTAGATGGCGTACTCGCCATCTACTCGCCCAAGATGGGCGGTGATGCCGCGGCCGTGGCGACCGCACTGGCCGAGGTGAAGAAGGGCATGGGCAAGCCGCTACTCGCCTGCTGGATGGGTGACTCCACCGTGGGATCGGCGCGCGCAATCC
>JFJP01020354.1_pt1 | contig 25170 bp, 22 predicted proteins | sample 431651 | NCBI WGS metagenome assembly JFJP01 (sample SAMN02602958, study PRJNA72255) | Microbial mat metagenome, whole genome shotgun sequencing project. | biome: fresh water; feature: sink hole; material: water; isolation source: purple microbial (photo- and chemosynthetic) mats found in...
GCGCTGCCCAACCTGGCCGGCATCGTGCTGATCGCCCCGGCCTTCGGTTTCACCACGCGCTGGGCGGAACGCCTGGGACCCGGCGCGGTCGAGGCATGGCGGCGCAACGGTTCGCTGCCCTTCTTCCACTACGGTGAGCAGCGCGAGCTGCCGCTGGGATCCGCCTTCCTGGCGAGCTGCGAAGTGCTGCCCGAGGTGCCCGGCGACCCAGGCGTGCCGTGCCGCATCATCCACGGCCGCGGCGACGACACCGTGCCTGCGCGCGTGTCGCTCGCCTACGCCGCCGCTCATCCCCTGGTCGAGCTGCATCTGGTGCAGGGTGATCACCGCCTCAACGAGCCGCGCCACGCCGAGCTGATCGCCTGGATGGTGCGCGACCTGCTGGGACGGCTGTGATGTCCTCGCCCTTCGCGCCGATCACCGCGGTCGACTTCCACATGCATTCGACGGCCAGCGACGGCGACCATGCGCCGGCCGAGATGGCCGCCGCCTCTGCGCGTGCGCGGCTGTCGCGCTGGGCCCTGACCGACCACGACTCGCTCGCCGGCTGGCGCCAGATCCAGGGCGCACCCGGTCTGGTGTGCGGGGTCGAGGTGACGGCGAGCGCCGACGGGCGCGAGATCCACATCGTCGGTCTGGGCATCGACCCGGCGCACGCCGGTTTCGCCGCACTGCTGCACGGCATCCGCACAATGCGCATGCGCCGCATCGACGCCCTGCTGGCACGCCTGCCGCCCGAGGTGCGCCGCGACCTCACCGCCGAGCAGGTCAAGCCACCTGAGGCCGAGGCGGTCGGCCGGCTGCATCTGGCGCGCGCCCTGACGCGCAGCGGCGGGGTGGCGAGCGTGCGCGACGCCTTCGACTTCCACCTCGCCGACGAGCACATCGCCGATCCGGAACTGCCGCAGTTCCCGCCCATCGAACAGGTGACCTCGGCGATCCATGCCGCCGGCGGCGTCGCCATCCTCGCCCATCCTGGGGTCTATCGCAGCATCGCCGTGGTCGGCCCGCTGACCGACAGTATGGACGGCATCGAGGGTGCCCACCCTGGCATGACCGCCGAGTTGCAGAAGGACGTGCTGGAACTGGCCTCGCTGCGCGGCCTCCTGCTCAGCGTCGGCAGCGACACGCACCGCATCTCGGCGGTGCGCAAGCCGGGCGGAGCGATGCTCAACCCGGAATTGCTGGCACCGCTGATGGAACGCCTCAGGCCGCGCCCGAGCGCCTGACCGGGACGCTGGTCCACGGAGCGGCGGCGAAGTCCCCGGTCTCCTCAGCGTGGCCGACTTCGAAGGCGAAGAAGGCCGTTTCCGGAGCGCCCCAGGTCGATTCCAGCACCAGACGGACCGCCTGCCATGCGCCGGTTACCGGGACGACGATCAGGCGACGATGGTTGTCGGTGACGCGCTGCAGCAGCGCCCACGACCCGTCCGCACGCTGGCCTTCAAGGCGCAGATCCCGCGCCATCCCGTCCGGCAGTCCACCAGCGCTGCGCTTGAGCGGCACCGAGCAGGGCAGCCGGCGCGTCTTGTGCAGTTCGGTGTCGCAGACGAGACGCACGCGGCCGACTGCGCTCGGCGCGGCGAAGCGGTATTCCGCGCAATCGCCTGGCGCCGCCCGCCACCAATGGTCGTCGCTGCCCAGGCGGCGGTCGATGCCGTCGCGCAGCGCCTCGGCTTCGCCGCGGTTGGCGGTGAGCGTGGCTGCGCGCGTCAGCGCAGGGATTGGCCGACGCCAGCCGGGCAGGAACTGGTCGTCATCCATCAACCAGGCCTGCAGACGGCGCAAGTGCTGCCGACCGACCGCACGTGGGGTCAGCCCCTCGCGCACGGCGATGGCTGCGGCGGTGCCGACCGCCTGCCCCATGGTCGCACAGGTCGCCATGACGCGGGTCGCGCTCATCGCCATATGCGTGGTCGAGATGTTGCGCCCGGCGCAGAACAGGTTGGCGATGTTGACCGAGTAGAGGCAGCGGTAGGGGATGCCGAAGGGCGATGGGGCGGGATGGAAGGTGGTAGGATCGCCGGGATGGCGGAAGGCGGCGGGCGGATGGTCATCCATCGTCCAGCCACCGTGGCATACCAGATCGTCGAAGCGGCCGCAGGACTCGACATCCATCTGGGTCAGGGTGTGGTCGCCGACATAGCGGATGTTCTCGCGCTTGCCGGGCAGGGCGCCGATCCACTCCAACTCCCAGCGCTGTCCACGGCCATCGGGGTTGTTCTTGATCCACGCCCAGGCGCCGAGCGCCATGCGGTAGAGCTCGTCGCGCGTGCGGTCGGCGCCGAGGATGGTGTCGTCCTCGCCGCCGATCTCGAGCCACCAGAAGTTGTCCTTGCCGTGGCCTGTGCGACTGAGTCGGTGGTGATCGAGTGGGAAGTGGTGCACCCACGGCGGCGCCTGGTACGGCACATGGTCGGCGGGGTCGATCTCGCGTAGCTGCAGCAGGATCGAGTTGCCCATCGTCTTGCGGTCGGCGACGGCTGGTGCGTGGCTTTCGCCGAATTCGTCGCGCGCCTCGCGCCCCCAGCGCGTCTGCGCCCCCGACAGGCGCAGCACCGAATCGCCCGAGCAGTCGGCGAACATCGCCGCCTCGACCCGCACCCAGCACTGGCGGGTCAGGTGCCATGCCTTCACCGCCCGGATGCGCGTCGCGTCGGCCATCTCGACGTCGGTGACCGCGCAGGTGAGGAAGGCGGTGATGCCCGGATGCGTGCACACCGCCTCGAACAGCACGGTGTCCCACACCGGGTAGGACAGGAAGCGGTTGCGCGCCAGGTTGAGCAGTTCGATCTCCTCGATCAGCCCGGTCTCCTTGGCATCACGGCCATGCGCGCCACATATCCACATGCGCACCTCGCTGCTGGCGTTGCCGCCAAGTACGGCGCGATCGTGCACCAGCGCGACGCGCAGGCCGCGCCGCGCAGCAGCCAGGGCGGCGCAGATGCCGCTCATGCCGCCACCGACCACGCACAGGTCGGCGTGGTGGGTTTCGCTGACTGCCGGACCGGGGGGAAGGGTTGCGTTGGGCATATGGTGCTAATATAGCACCACGATCCGAGATACAAGAGGTCAGCCATGCCCGCCCAACCCAACCGCTCGCTCGCCGATGGCATCGCCCTGTTCGGGGCGCTCTGCGCCACCGGCGCCCCCCTCGGTTCACGCGAGGCCGCGCGATTAATGGGCTGGGAAGCGACGCGCGCCAACCGCCTGCTCGGCACGCTGCGCGATCTCGGATTGGCCGAGCAGGACGCCGAGCGCCGTTATCGACCCGGTCCTGGCGTGCATCTGCTGGCGGCCCAGGTGCTACGCGGCTCTGGCCTGCTCGGCGCCGCGCTACGCGTGCTGGCGCGCACCCCGCGCGACGGCCTGGGCGTGGCGCTCGGCGTGCTGTGGCAGGGCCAGGTGGTGTACCTGCTGCATGCCGGGGCCGGAGAACCGATCGAAACCGGGTTGCGGCCCCACGCGCTGTTCCCGGCCGGTGAATCCTCGATCGGCATGCTGCTGGAAAGCGTCCTGCGGGTGGCCGGGGCGCAGACCCCAGTCCGGGTGCAGGACCGCATCCGCACGCGCGGCTATGCCGAGCAGCGCAATCCGTCAGCCACGACCGGTTCCGTGGCGATGCTCATCCCGGGCACGACGGCGGGGATCGCCTTCATGGCCGATTACGCGCACATGCCTGCAGCACAGGTCGCTGCCCGCCTGGCGCCGGTGGCGCAGGCGATCGCCGGTGAATTGTCGGGGTAAGTATAGTAGGATTGCTGGAATGCTGCGCGTCGGCTCACCGAACATCATCCGTGTCGCAGACCTTGGATATGCCAGCATTCCTGCATTCCAGCATTTGGCATTTCGCCTCACCCTCGGGCGGCGAAGCGCCTGGCCTGCCTCTCTGCCATCCAATGGCAGATGTCCCACAGGTTCGCGACCGGCTGGCGGGTGTAGGGCAGGGTGTGCAGGTAGTCGGGAGGTCCGAACTCCGGAGTCAGCGTGGTGCTGGCCAAGCCGGCCCGCTGCTGCGCCGTCCAGATCGCATCCCACCAGCGCTCATGCGCTTCGACCGCTGGCTGCCATTCCGGCGCACGCGGATCGGGGACCTGCGGCCCCTCGGCATAGCCGACCCGGGCATGCAGGTGACGGACGCGCGGATAGATACGCTCCAGCACGGCATCCTCACCGTCGAGCAGACGCTCGGCGACCACACACCAGTGGCTGAAGTCGGCACACAGCCAGAGGTCGGGCACCGCCTCAAGCACCTCAAGGGTCGTCCACGGACTGTAGAAGCAGCGGCCACGATGCGTCTCGTGCGCGACCAGGAAGGGCTGGTCCTTGGCGATCACCAGCGCCTCACGGTAGAAGCGCACCCGCTCGGCCTGGGTCCAGCGGTCCTGGCCGCTGTGGAAGTTGACCAGCACGGGGTTCCAGGTCGCTGCCTTGGCCAGCACCTCACGGAAGCTCTGCAGGTGGGCGTCCACCCCCTCGCCACCGGTGAAACACTGCGGCAGCATGCGCAGCCCGTTGACCGACAAGGCTTCACGGAAACGGGATTCCTCATCCGGCTTCATCCACTGCACCGGGGTCTCGATGATCGAGAAACCGGCGGCGCGAAATTTGGGAAAGCAGACGGCAGGTGCCTCTGAGACACCCCAGAGATGGCGGACGAGGTCAAGTTGCATGACCCAAGCTCAACCGGAGGAGCCGGATCAGCCAGCCCGATGCTCCGAAGCCTGGACGCGACCGGCACGCCATGCGCGTAACCTCGGCATACGCATGCGCCTCCACGCCCTGCCACTGCTGCTCGCCGCCCTCCTCGCCCCGGCCGGGGAACCCGCCGAACTGGCACGTCGATTGGCCGAGCAGATGGCGCTCATCGAACAGGAATCAGCCACAACAGTCACGCCAACGGCGTTGTGGCAGGGTGCGATGCGTGGGCTGGTGGCGGCGTCCGATCCACACGCGGCCTTCCTGAGCAGCGAGGACCTCGCCCTGCATGGCGAGCCCCAGCGCCACGGCTTCGGCTTCGCCTGGCGCAGCGAGGCGGGGACGGTGCGGGTGACCCGGGTGGTGCGCGACGCCCCCGCCGCCCGGGCCGGACTGCACGCCGGAGCCCGGCTGATCAGCCTCGACGGCGTCACCCTCACCGATCCGGCCGTCCTGGCCAGGACACCCGATGCCATCAGGCTCGGCTGGGTCGATGTCCTCGGCCAGGTCCGGCAGTCCGACCTGGCCCGCGCCGCCTGCCCGGACGATGGCATCGACGCTACCGCCATGCCCGCCACCGGCATCCTGCAGCTGCGCATCAGCCGGTTCATGGCCGCCACCGATCAGGATGCGGCCTGGACCACGACCTTCAGCGCAGCCAGGCGCATCCTCGCAGAAAGCGCCGGACTGCGCGCGGTGATCCTCGACCTGCGCGGCAACTCCGGCGGCAATCTGCAGGCGGCGGTCGAGCTCGCCGGCGGCTGGCTCAGCCCCAACCAGGCGGTCATCGAGCAGGTCGGACGCCATCCCGGACGCAACCGGGTGTGGCGAGCCAATCCGCCGCGTCTGCCCGATGTCCCGATCGTGGTGCTGATCGATGGGGAAACCGCTTCAGCGGCCGAGGTGCTGGCCCACGCCCTGCGCCGGACGCGCGGTGCGCCGCTGGTCGGCATGCCCAGTCATGGGAAGTGGACCGTCCAGCAGATGTTCCTGCTGCCCCAAGACGAGGCCTGCCTGCTGACCGTCGCCCACCTGCATGTGCCCGGTGGGGCCCGGCTGGAGCGCCCTCTTGAACCCGATGCCCTGGTGCAGCACGAACAGTCGGCCTGCTGGCGGCGCTGGCAGGCCGAGGCGGCGGGCCTGGTGCCGCTGCCAAGCGATCCGGTCCTGGAACGGGGCGTGGAACTGGCGCTTGGACTCCTCGGACCGCATAACCATTAGCAGCAAGACATCCATGCAGCGTTATCATGCAGGCCCGGCCTGATGTGCTGTCTGGGGTATGCATGAAGCGCATCGCAGGCCCTTCGTACAACGCTCATAAGGCCACTATCACAACTTCGCCGGCTTGCGGCTGCCACCTCCGTGCTAGGCTTCCGCCTCGCCCGAGGAGAGTCATCCGTGCATCATCCCGACCGTGGCCCACGCAGTGCGTTGACCAACGCCCTGCCGGCCCAGCTCTTCAGCAGCGGCTACCGCTACTTCACGGGTAGCCTGGCCTATGTGCTGCACCGGGTCAGCGGCATCTCGCTGATCTTCTTCCTGTTCTTCCACATCCTCTCGATCACCAAGTCGCAGGCGACCCCCGAAGCCTACGATCTGATGATCCGGCGCATGCAGGAACCCGACTTCAAGCTCGGTGAGATCCTGCTCTTCGCCGGCCTGCTCTACCATGGCCTCAACGGCATGCGTATCGTCCTGGTCGATTTCGTGTGGATCCGCACGACGCACCACAAGCGCCTGTGGTGGGGCTTCGCTGCGCTGACCGCGGTGCTGCTCGCTGCCGGCCTCGTCCCCCTCCTCATGCACACCAATGTCGCCCCGCTGCTGCAGAGCGATGTACTGCCCGGCGGAGGGAAGTAACCATGGCCGAGCACTACATCTCCAGCCGCGCCGGCCAGGTCCAGTGGATCATGCAGCGCGTCAGCGCCGTCCTGCTGGTCGGCCTCGCCGGGGTGCACTTCGCCCTGCAGCACTTCACCAGCGACGCGGTGTCCACCGGCCTGACCGTCGCGACGCGGCTGAACAACCCGTACTGGCAGGCCTTCTACCTGGTCTTCATCACCCTGGCGATGTACCACGGCATCAACGGTGTGGTCGGCATCATCCGCGACTACAACCCGCGCCGCGCCCTGCGCGTCGGCGCCGAGTTCACCCTGTGGGCCCTGGCCTTCTTCTTCGTCTGCCTCGGCGCCAAGAATGTGATCAGCCCGGTGCCGCTGGGCACGGTCAAGGAGAGCTACGCCGCGCGCGGCCTGCCCAAGGGCGAAAGCCCGGGCAACCCGCCCAGCTATCCGATCGCCTACGACTTCCGCGACGAACTGCGTGAACTCGCCCTGCTCGAATACTACCTCGACAAGCACACCGCGCGCACCGAGGCCGCACCGCTGGGTGAGGTCTTCGCCCATGACCCCGCCGTGCGCCTACTGACCATGGACAAGGACGCCGCCACCAAGCGCGTCTCGGTCTCCGGCGAGGCCTTCGACCGCTGGGCCGCCGCCACCATCGCCACCGGCCCGGTCGCACCCGAACTGCGCAAGAGACTGCATACGTTCAGCTCGTCCTACGAGTTCGCGGTGTGGGCCGCGCATGTGCGCGCCGCCAACGCCAAGCTGCGCGGCGATGTCGTCGCCCTCGCGCGCTGGTCCACCCTGCCCCCCTACCGCGCCACCGAGCTGCACTGAGGCCCTGACATGATCCTCTCGCATGATGTGCTGATCGTCGGTTCCGGTGCGGCCGGCCTCTACGCCGCCTACTGGGCCTCGTCCAAGGCCGACGTCGCGGTGATGTCCAAGCTCTTCCCGACCCGCAGCCACACCGGCGCCGCCCAGGGCGGCATCGGCGCGGCGCTGGGCAACGAGGAGGAAGACCACCCGTTGTGGCACTGGTACGACACGGTGAAGGGCGGCGACTACCTGGGCGACCAGGATGCGCAGAAGGTGCTGACCTACGACGCGCCGCAGACGATCTACGAGCTGGAGCACCTCGGCGTGCCCTTCTCGCGCACCCCCGAGGGCAAGATCGCGCAGCGTCCCTTCGGCGGCCACACGCGCAACTTCGGCGAGCGCCCGGTGCGCCGCGCCTGCTACGCCGCCGCGCGTACCGGCCACGCCATCCTGCACACGCTCTACGAGCAGTGCGTGAAGCAGGAGGTCACCTTCTACTCCGAGTTCCAGGTCCTCGACCTGGTGCTGACCGAGGACAAGTCGAAGGTCATCGGCGCGGTCGCCATCGACATGCTGTCGGGCGAGGTCCACACCGTGCACGCCAAGGTGGTGGTCTTCGCCACCGGCGGCGCGGGCAAGAACTACGCCATCACCTCGAACTGCCAGGCCAACACCGGCGACGCGCTCGGCATCATGCTGCGCAGCGGCCTGCCGCTCGAGGACATGGAGTTCGTCCAGTTCCACCCGACCGGCCTGGCCGGGCTGGGCATCCTGGTCACCGAGGGTGCGCGCGGCGAGGGCGGCTATCTCACCAACTGCAACGGCGAGCGCTTCATGGAGCGCTATGCCCCGACGGTGAAGGACCTCGCGCCGCGCGACATGGTGTCGCAGTGCATGTACAAGGAGGTGCTGGAAGGGCGCGGCATCAACCGCACCGGCCGCATCTGCGCCGAGGACTACGTCTATCTCAACCTTCAGCACATCTCCAAGGAGGAGCTGAAGAAGAAGCTCGAGGAGATCGTCGACTTCGCCACCACCTACCTCGGCATCAAGCCGTGGGAGGCCCCGGTGCCGGTGATGCCGACCTGCCACTACTACATGGGCGGCATCCCCACCGACGTCGATGGCCGCGTCCGTTCCGACGAGACCTCGGGCATCGTCGAAGGCCTCTACGCCGCTGGCGAGGTCGCCTGCGTGTCGGTGCACGGCGCCAACCGCCTCGGCACCAACTCGCTGCTCGACCTGGTGGTCTACGGCCGCCGCGTCGGCCTGCATGTCGCCAAGAACGTCGACTCGATCAAGCTCACCAAGCTGCCCGACAACGCCGACAAGCGCGTGAAGGACATGATCGCCAAGCTCAAGGCCTCGACCGGCACCGAGCGCCACGGCGAACTGCGCCGCGAGCTGTCCGAGGTGATGATGACGCACGTCGCGGTCATCCGCACCGAAGAGGGCATGCGCACGGCCCTCGCCAAGGTCCGCGAACTGAAGAAGCGCTACGAGAACGTGTCGATCCAGGACAAGGGCAGCGTCTTCAATAGCGACCTGCTCGAAGCCATCGAGTGCGGCCACATGATCGACTACTCGCTGGTGCTCATCGAAGGCGCGCTGGTGCGCGTCGAGAGCCGCGGCGCCCACGAGCGCCAGAAGGCCGGCGCCGACGGCAAGCTGGTCAAGCTCAGCCGCGACGACGAGAACTGGCTGAAGCACACCTTCGGCTGGCTGAAGCCCGACGGCGCCGTCGAGCTGAAGTACCGCCGCCCGTACATCATCACCGAGCACCCCGAGGACGGCTGGGCCCCGGAGATGATGGAGAAGATGAAGCCGAAGGAACGCAAATACTAGCTTTGAGCTTAGAGCTTAGAGCTTTGAGCCCGTAATCCCCACCCCGCGAAAGTCCCCACCCATGTCCACCAGCAACGTCGAAGCCGCGACTGCGGACTCAAAGCTCAAAGCCCAAAGCTCTAAGCTGTCACCGCAGGCGGCCCCCGCCAAGGTGACCAAGACCTTCCGCGTCCTGCGTTTCGACCCGGCCAAGGACAAGGCTCCGCGCTGGCAGGAGTTCAAGTTGCCCTGCGATCCGATGGAGCGCGTGCTGACCGCGCTCAACCGCATCAAGTGGGAGCAGGACGGTTCGATGACCTACCGTCGCTCGTGCGGCCACGCGGTGTGCGGCTCATGCGGCATGACCATCCAGGGCGCCTCGCGCCTGGCGTGCAAGACGCTGGTCAAGGACATCGACGGCGACGTCATCGAAGTGCAGCCGCTCAAGGGCTTCCCGGTCGTCAAGGACCTGGTCGTCGATATGGAGCACTTCTACCACAACCTGCGTTCGGTGAAACCGTACCTGATCACCAGTTCGCCCAAGCCGGTCAAGGAACGCAGGCAGAGCCCCGAGCAGTTCGACCTGATCGACGATGCCAGCAAGTGCATCCTGTGCGGCTGCTGCACCTCGTCGTGCCCGAGCTTCTGGAAGAATGACAGCTACCTCGGCCCCGCCGCGCTGCTCAAGGCCTGGCGCTTCATCGGCGACAGCCGCGACGAGGCCAAGGCCGAGCGCATCGCCGCGGTCAACGGCCGCAACGGCATCTGGCGCTGCCACACCATCTTCAACTGCAAGGAAGCGTGCCCGAAAGAGATCGACATCCCGGCCGCCCTGTCGCAGTTGAAACGCGCCGTGGTGTTCGGGAGCGTCGCTTAGGCGATTGCTAGCGCGCGTCGCGCGGCCGCATCCCCGTGGCCGCACGGAACACGGCGGCGAAGTGGGCGGGATTGGCGAAACCGCAATCGCGCGCCACGGCCGCGACCGTGGCCCCCGGAACAGCCAGCAGGACTCGGGCCCGCGCAAGACGCTGGCGCAGCAGCCAGCGTGCTGGACTGTCCCCCACCTCGCGGGTGAAGCGTCGGGTCAGGTGCTCGCGGCTGACGCCCAGGGCGGCAGCGCAGGCCTCCACCGCTACGGTGACGTCCAGGCGCCCGCGCATCCATTCCATCGCCGCCAGCACCAGACGGTCGCCCGGCCGGCCTACCGCTTCTGCGAGGGCGAGCAGTAGTCCACCGCCAAGACGGGCCGACTCGGCAGCCGGCATGGTGCGATGCGCCAGGGCCGTATTCGGCAACAGGCGGGTGCAGGATCGCAGGGCGGGACCCTCGGCGTGCAGCGGGATGACATGACCATGCGCCGCGACGATATCCGCCAGACCGCTGCGGGCCGCCTCCCCGTCAAGATCCGTGTAGATGAATTCCCAACGTCCTCTATCCGGCAGACCGTAGACCAGCTCCCGGTGGATACCGGCATGGAAGACCATCGCCGTGCCCGGTGGAACCGGCTGCGGAGGACCTGATCCCACGCGGCACCAGCCACAGCCGGCGAGCGTCACCTGGATGATGCCATTGCACCGGGTCCGTCCGGCCACCGACTTGTGGTATCCCGGACGGGCAACCTCGATCGCCACCCTGCTTAACAAGCAGAAGCCGGGCAGGGCCCCGAGCGGGGTGATATCCAGGGCTCGCTCATGGATCACGAATAGAATGATCGGTCACATCGCAGCGATTGCCAGTTCGCAGATTATAGAATATCCTAGCATCATGTACCACAAGATCCGCCTCGATCATGCCGTCGTCGAACTGCTGGGATCAGCTGATGTTCTTATCACGTATACGATGCAAGATCATCGACCCTTGGCCATCTCGCCGCCCCGCTGGTCGCTCGACGGCCGCGATGTGGTGGGCGCAGTTGCGCAATGGCAGTCAGGCGCCGGGCGCGATCTGCCCAACGGCTGCCGCGAGCAGTCGTGGATCGGCGAACTCGTCCACGCCCCCGGACACCGCATGGAGCTGACCCTGCGCTGGGCGGCCGACGATCCGGTGGTGCGTTTCCGCTTCAGCCTGCATGGCCCAGGCCGGTTGGACAAGCCCGATGGACATGACCGGCTGCGCTTCCTGTCCTGTAGTCTCGATGAGGTCGTCGACGTCGGCCTGGTCGAGCTGTCGGCCTTCAACGAACTGACCCACAGCTATCTGCCGGTCGAACGTGATCTGCAGCAGGGCATACGCGAGATGGGCCCGATCGTCACAGCCAGGCGCGGTGACCTGTCCTTCCTCCTCGCCTACGAGCACGGTTCGCAGGCCAACGAGGCGTTCCTCGCCTATACCCGCGATGGGGCGGAACTGAGCCTCGACGCGGTACAGGGCACCTACTGCCGTGGCGACGCCCTGCCGTGGACCTCGCCATGGCTGGAGGTCGCGGCGGTGACGGGCGGACGCGATGAACTCGCCCACGTCTACCGCCGCTTTGTCCTCGACCACCTCGCCCTGCGCCCCGCGACGCGCCGACCGCAGCTCTGCTACAACACCTGGAACCGTCAGGAGCGGGCCAAGCACTGGGAGGGAAAACCCTATCTCGCCGACATGACCGAGGAGCGCATGCTCCTGGAGATCGACATCGCCGCGCGCATGGGGGTCGATGTCTTCGTGCTCGACACTGGCTGGTACGAGAAGACCGGGGATTGGCAGACCTCGCGCGCGCGATTCCCGCGCGGCCTTGATCCGATCAAGTCGGCCCTCGACGCCCACGGCATGCGCCTCGGCCTGTGGTTCGGACCGCTGCATGCGGCGCTCAGCTCGCGAGCGCGGGCCGCGCACGAGGATTGCTTGATGTGCAAGAAAGGCGAGCCCGGCCCCGCCCACCCCGTCTGGGAGACCGAAGCAAGCCAGAACCTCTGCCTCGCCTCGCGTTGGGCCGAGGCCTTCACCGACGAACTGATCCGCCTGCACCGCGAAACCGGCGTTTCCGTGTTCAAGTGGGATGCCATCGGACAATGGGGTTGCGACTCCCCGGACCACCGCCACGGCGGCCTAGAAGCGACGCAGGAGGAGCGCGCTGCCCGCTATGCCTACCTCCTGCCGCTGGCCATGACCGAAGTGGTCGAGCGCCTCGCCGAGGCTGTGCCGGAGGCGATCGTCGACTTCGACGTCACCGAGCCCGGTCGCGCCGTCGGCCTCGCCTTCCTCGCCGCTGGCCGCTATTTCCTGATCAACAACGGTCCGTATTTCGGCAACTACGACCTGCCGAATCCCCCGGACGGCAACAGCAACATCTTCCTCGGCCCCGGCCAGACCCGGGCGATGATCTGCCGCCAAGCCTATGCCTTCGACCGCTGGCTGCCGGCCAACCTCACCCTGGTCCATTACCTGCCGGATGATCCGGCGCCGGCCACATGGTCTTGGGCGAAACCCAACGCACCGGTCGACGTCCTCGAAACGACCTTGGCCTCGGTGGTGCTCGGCCACAACGGCCTGTGGGGCGACCTGGCGGCCGTCTCGGAGGCCGGGATCGCGCGCATCCGCGCCGTCCTCGACCGCTGGCGCACGGTGCGCGACGCGGTCACCAGGGCGCAGCCGCGCCGCATCGGCATTCCGGGCATGGCTCCGGAGATCCACGAGAAGCTGCACGACGGGTACGGACTGGTCGCCATTTTCGCTGCCCAGTCCGGCACCTGGGAGCATGTGACCGCCGGAACGGTGGCCGCTGCCGATTGGAGCATGCCGAGCGTCAACGGCGAGGCCGTGGTCACCCGGCTGCCGGATGGCCGAGCCCGAATACGCGCGGTGTTCCGCGCCCCAGGAGCGCGGCTGGTGATGTTTACGCCTTAGACCGTGCACGGTGGGCCGCGATGGCGGCCCCGATCGCCAGTCCCAGCGCAGCCAGCATCTCAGCCGAGAACACGATGCGGCTGCGCGTGTGGTAGCTGGTGCGGAAGCGTTCAGCACGCTCGGGGTCCGGATGTTCGCGCAGTTCGGTGGCGGTCTGTAGGCCTTGCTTCACCACCGTCACCGAGGTGACGTGGGCCGACAGGACCAGGAACAGGACGCACATCGGCAGCAACGCGGCCTTCCAGCCACGCTGCTTCAGCACCCGGCCAGCCACCGCCGCCAGCAGTCCGACGATGGGGATGACCAGCAGGATCCCGGTGATCGTCACCCAGCGGCCGAGCAGGTCGCCGAACACCAGGCCAGGGAAGGCCGTGCCGATGCCCGCCTCGGCGGCGTGATGGAACAGGCGCGGAGCGACCAGCAGGCCGAGGACGGCATCGCCGGCGAACCAGGCCAGCGACAGGGCGGCGACCGAGGTCCAGAGCAGGATCATGCCGTCAGATCGTCGAGACGGCTGACCGCGACCACCTGGGAGAGCGGCAGCAGCACCCGGCGCCGATTCACACGCACGCCCAGCTTCTGCGTCTCCAGGGCATAGACATCACGAGAACTGGAACCCTCGCGCAGGTCGTGCAGATCGGCTTCCAGCAGTTCGATCCACCCGCCGGTGGTCGCACCCAGACGTCCGAAGGCCATCCACGGCCCGTCGAGATCGACCACCACCAGCTGCCCGCAGAAGGCGGCGAGGATCTCAGGCGCCAAGCTCATAGGTGTCCGGATCGGCCGGCCGGCGGGCGTTGAGATGGTTCAACAGGGTCTGACGCATGCGCCGCCGGCGCGACGGGGCCATGCGCCGGAACAGGCTGTCCACCAGCAGGGCGACCACGGTCTCGTGATCCTGGTCATCGAGTGGGATCTCGGCCCGCGCCATGGTACGATGCCCGCCCGCCGAACCGATGTCGGCAAAGGCATCGCGTGCCCGCTTGCCGACATCGCTGTGGTGGCCATCGCTGCGGAACACCACGACCAGGCGGCGGCCGTTGTCGTCCTTGCGGATGCCGGCGCACACCACCCAGGCGATGCCGTGGGTCAGCAGCACGAGATCGGCGACCTGCACCATGATGTCGGCGGTCGGCACGTAGCCGAAGTGGATCAGGCAGAGGTCGCGATGGACGATGCGGTGGCCGATGCCCCAGCTGATCCAATCGAGGACCTGCATGGGAATCTGAGACTTGTCGAGGCGGGCGCGGAAGGTCGCATCGGCGAGATGCTGCAGCAGTTCGTAGGCCGCGATGTCGGCTGGTCCGGCATGGCGCTTCAGATCGTCGGTGTCGGTGGTGATGCCGTAGAGCAGTGCGGTCGCCAACTGCCGGTCGATACTCAGCCCGGCCTCGCTGAGGTACTCGGTCAGGATCGACGAGGTCGCGCCGTAGTCGGGACGCAGATCGAGGTAATCGGCATCGGTGTCATCGCGGGCCGGATGGTGGTCGATCACCACCTGGGCGCGGGGCGGGGATTCCCGCCAGAACCCCGGCTGCGCATCGACCACGGCGACGAGGTCGGCTTCCGCCAGTTCCTCGGGACGCAGGCGTTCGATCTCGACCTTCAACCACGAGAGCAGCAGCTTGTTCTGATAGCGCTGCACCTCGCCGGTGTAGCGGACGAGCGGCGTCCGGCCGGCGGCGGCCCAGATCGCGCGCAGGCCGAGGGCTGCACCGATGGCGTCAGGATCGGGGTCGGCGTACATCAGCACCAGCGGCCGCTTGGCCGAACGCGCCATGGCCATCAGGCGATCGACCCGGTCAAGGGTGGCCAGTCGGGTGCCGAGGCGGCGACGGAGTGCTGCCGAGCTTTCGTGCAGATGCAGGAAGCCCGGGGTCCGGCGACGCAGGATGCGCTCGGAACCGAGCAGGAAGACCGACACCGTCTCGGGAAGCCAGGCCTTGATGCGGCCCGCCACCTCGGTCTGGTCGATCGCCACGAAATAGGGCGGCGGGGGCAGGTCGGCAGGGCATTCGCCATAGCCGGCATCAACCAGGGTCACGGAAACACCCGGATATGGTGCCAGCTGCATCTCCAGTTCGGCCGAGCTGGTGTACACCCGGACGCGGATCGCACCGCCGACGAACAGTCCGACCGCAGGCATCACCTGGTGGTTGTGACCGATGATGGTCACATCCCGGGTGTTCCCTCCCATACGATTGGTGCGCCGAGCCATGGAGGGCGGGAACGGTAGCCCAGCCTCGGACACTGCAACCGACAGATCCAAGGCCCCGCCATAACATCAGTGCTGGCAATGGCCTGACCCGATGCACACTGATGCATATGCCTGCTCTGCCCTGCGATCCCGACCTCTTCGACCTGCTCGTCTGCCCGTTGTCACGCCAGCCGCTCAAGTGGGTCGATGGCCGTCTGGTCTCCACCGACCAGGCCACCCGGCGCGTCTATCGCGTCGATGGCGACATTCCGGTGATGCTCATCGACGAGTCGAAAGAACTGGGCGAGGCCGAATGGAAGACCCTGATGGCCGCCGACGGACCAGTCGGACAGGGTGCCCAGGCGGTGCGTCAGCGGCACGGCCGGGGCTGAATCGGCATGCAGCCGGGGTGGCGACGCGGGGTGGCCCTGCTGCATCGTGGTCATGGATCCCCCCACCTCGATCTGCTTGTAGTTGGCGGAGCACACTGCCCGACCATCGCCCTGACTGCTTCCCGTTGGTGGTCGCAGCCCCCTCATCGCCGGCATTACCTGACCTTCCGAGGGCCCGTCCCCGGGGGACGAGGGGTGGTGGCCCGACATTGGCAGGGGCGGCTCAGCCTGGTGCGCCACGCCCTGGGTCTGGCGATACGCCTGACCAACGCCGGACCTGGCCTGATCCTGCGCCGCGACGGGGTTGTGATCGTTCCACGCGCACCACACTCGCAGGCATGGCATTGGATGACACCGGGGTCGCCACGACGACCGCCGCAGCCCCCCAGTCGAGCGAGCTCCTGCGCCGTCGCGGAGTGCATGCGGCAGCCTTCGAAGCGACCCTGAAGGAGATCTTCCTCGCCCAAGGCATCCAGCTCATCGAGCCGTTGGCCAAGGCGAGCAAAGAGACCGTGGTCTATGCCGGGCGCTACCATGGCGAGTCGGTGGCTGTGAAGATCTTCGTGCCTGCGGTCGAGGAGATCGAAGACGCCCTTTCCGGCTTCGGCGCGTTCAAGGTCGAATGCGAGAAGACCATGATCCTCTCGCGTCGCAGCCCCCACATCCTCCAAGTCATGGAGTACGGCGACGCCGAGCTGCCGCACGACCTGGCCGACGAGCTGCGCGAGTTCTTCCCGGTCAGCCTGCTGCCCTTCATGGTTACCGAACGGGCCCGTTTCGGCTCGCTCGACCGGGTGATGCGCGGTCAGCGCAAGGCTCCCGGCCTCGACCGCCTGGGACTGCTCGAAGCCCTGTGCTGCGCGACCGAGGGCATCCACGAGGCGCACCTGCACCATGTCGCGCACCGCGACATCAAGCCACAGAACATCCTCGTCTTCGCCCCCGGCCAGGGCAAGATCGCCGACTTCGGCATCGCCCGCTGGCGTACCCGCCGCGCCAACCGTGAATCGGTCCTGCTGACCCCGAAATACGCCAGCCCGGAACAGGCGTTCTACGCCCTGACCGGCGAGCACGAGCAGTTGGTGGACCTGCGCGGCGACATCTACAGCTGGGCGATCATGGTGTACGAGCTGGTCACCGGCCATCACCCCTTCGCCTGGGCGATCAAGGCCGGCGCCGCGACCAAAGAGCCGCTCGGCCAGCAGCGCGTGCTACTGAAGGCTATCGCCGCCAACGACCGGCGTGGCTTCGCCGCCACCGGTGACATCACCTTCGACTCGCTGATCGACAACTGCACCACCGACCTCAAGCGGCGCATTGCCGACATCTCGCTGGCGAATCGCGTGCTGCGGCAGTTTGTGCAGCGCATGAAGATGGCGCTGTCTGCATCGGGGGACTAGCGTCCCCCGGGCCGCTTTTGTTTCGGGGGACTGACGTCCCCCGGGCCCCCTAACGGCCTTTGTCGCGGCTCGTTTTCGTCGCTCCGCTCCGAAAACGTGGGCGGATGGCTTCGCCATTGTATCCGCCCACCGCCGCTCGGCGGCCGGTCGGCGCGGGGCGCCTCCGATTTGACGCGGGGGTGGCCCCCCCGCAGTCCCCCAGCGATTCTTCCGCCTTCCGCCTTCCGCCTTCCGCCTTAGGTTCCCCATCCATGGACTGCTACCTCGTCAACGGTGGAGCGAAGCTCTCCGGCACCATCCAGGTCAACGGCTCGAAGAACGCGGCCTTGCCCATCCTCGCGGTGTCGCTGATGACGACCGGGCGGTGCGCCTTCCACAATGTGCCGGCGATCCGCGATCTGCAGACCCAGGTCAAGATCCTCAACACGCTGGGCATCGAGTCGCAGTGGCACGGCCACACCGTCACCACCAAGGTGGTCGATTCCTACAACTCGATCGCGCCCTACGAACTGGTGAAGACGATGCGCGCCGGGGTGTGCGTCCTGGGACCGCTGCTGGGCATGCGCGGGCAGGCCACCGTGTCGCTGCCCGGCGGTTGCGTCATCGGCGAACGCCCGATCGACCTGCACCTGAAGGGCCTCGCCGCGCTCGGCGCCGAGATCACCCTCGACCAGGGCAACATCCATGTGAAGGCGCCGCGCGGCGGCCTGCGTGGCACGACGATCTACCTCGGCGGCAAGTTCGGATCCTCGGTCCTGGCCACCGACAACGTGATGTGCGCGGCGGTCTTCGCCAAAGGCACCACGGTGATCGAGTGCGCCGCCTGCGAACCCGAGGTGGTCGATCTCGCCGACTGCCTCAACGCGATGGGCGCGCAGATCGAGGGCGCCGGCAGCCCGCGCATCACCATCCGTGGCGTGCGCCGGTTGAAGGGTGTCGAGTGGAACGTCATCCCCGACCGCATCGAGACCGCCACCTTCCTGATCGCCGGCGCGATCACGCGTAGCCCGATCACCGTCGCCGGAGGCCGCCCCGACCATCAGCTCGCGGTGCTCGACACGCTGCGCCAGATGGGCATCGAGGTACGGCGCAGCGGCACGCGCATGACCATCGTCCCGGCCGACCGGCCGAAGGCGACCGAGGTCGCCACCCTGCCCTATCCGGCCTTCCCCACCGATGTGCAGTCACCGATGCTGGCGCTGATGGCCATCGCCAACGGCACCTCGATCATCACCGAGCGCATCTATCCCGACCGTTTCATGGCCGCCGCCGAGATGAAGCGCCTGGGCGCCAACATCGCGGTGTCCAATGGCCAGGCCGTCATCCAGGGGGTCGAGCGCCTGAGCGGCGCCCCGGTCATGGCCAGCGACCTGCGCGCCGGCGCCGCCCTGGTGCTGGCCGCCCTCGCAGCCCAAGGGCAGACCCGCGTCAGCCGCATCTACCATGTCGAACGCGGCTACGAGCGCTTCGAAGAACGTCTGCGCAAGCTTGGCGCCCAGATCGCCCGCGTGCCCGAAGAGGCGGTGGTCGCCGCCGAAGCCGGATGACCACCCTCGCCGGGCGGACGGTCGGCGACCTGACGCAGGCCCTGGCCGCCCGCACGCCGACTCCCGGCGGCGGCGCAGCAGCGGCTGCGGCAGCAGCACTTGGCTGCGCCGCCGGAGCGATGGCGGCCCGCTACACCACCGGTGCGAAATGGGCCGACCGCAGCGAGGAGGCGCTGGCCCTCGCTGGCCGGCTCGATGCCGCCGCGAGCCGCATCCTCGCCCTGGCCGACGACGACGAGACGGCCTTCGCCGCCGCCCAGGCCGCACGCAAGGCCGGCGATGCCGCCGCTGCCGCCACCGCTGATGCGCAGGCTGCCGCGGTCCCAGCCCAGGTCATCGACCTGTGTGCCGACCGGGCCGAGGACCTCGCACGTTTCCTGCCGCGCTGCAACCCGAACCTGGTCAGCGATGTGCGCGTCGGCGTGCACCTGCTGGCCGGTGCGGCACGGGCGGCCTGGGCCACCGCCGCAGCGAACCGGCCCGGCCCGGAAGCGGTCGCGGCGGCGGCCGCAGCGCTGCGGCGGGTGGATCTGGCCGTGGAGATGATGGGGTGAGAGCGCTGGCGGCACTGCTGTTCTGCATCGCCGCCGCCGCTGGTGAGCCAGGCCTGCCTGCCCCGGCCTCGGCCGTGATCGACGGCGAGGTGCTGCACGCCAACACCTTGGAATTCCTCGGGCTGACCTTCCGCGACGTGACCGCGAAACCCATCTACAGCGCCGGTCGCCTGCAGTTCACCGACCTCGAGGCCAAGGCCTATCGCGGGCGCATCACCGGTTCCTACGCCATCGACCTGACCGGCGACCGGCGCGCGCACCACTGCAGCTTCGAATTCAGCGGCATCGACCTCGCCATCCTGGCGCGCAGCCTGGGCGCTACCAACGAACAGCTCGGTGGACGGGTGGACGGCTGGCTGGCGCTGGAGATCCCAATCGGTGATCCCGCCCAGATGCAGGGCCGCGGCGAACTGCGGATCAGCGAAGGCACCCTGGTGCAGTTGCCACTGCTGGTCAGCTTCCTCGCCGGCAACCCCTCGGCAGCACGCGGCAAGGACAACCTGACCGCCCGCTTCGAACTGCGCGGCGGCAGCGTGCGGCTGCTGTGGGCCCTGATCGAAAGTCCCGCCGTCCGCCTGCTGGCCCAGGGCAGGATCTCCTATGATGGCCGGCTCGAGATCGAGATCTCGCCACGCCTGCCCTTCGCCGTCATCGACCGCGTCCCGCTGCTCGGCGGCCTGATGGCCTCGGGCCTGAGCCGCCTGTCCGGCAACGCCCGGGCGTATGTGCGTGGCCACGTCAGCCAGCCGGTGATCGTGATCAACGCGCTGGGGAAGTGAATCGCCAGGGGAATGCCAAATGCTGGAATGTAGGAATGCTGGAATGGACCAAGACGCTAGAATATTCCAGCATTCCCACCTAATTAATACGGGCCGGCAATACCACCACCACGCGTCCGGCCAATTGCAACCGACGCAGCAGGGCGAGCGCGGCATCGTTGTGCAGCCAGCGGTGATACCAGGTCTCGCGACGGAACACGACCTTGCCGGCGAAGAAGGTGGCACGCGGGTAGTCCTGGGCGACGGCCAGGCACAGACCCTCGGCCTCATCGACCACGTCCGTGCCCATCGCCATGCGCGAGGTCGCAGGCAACCCCTGCGAGCGGGCAAGCTGGACATAGCGACCCAGATCACCTGCAACCTTGCGCTCCAGTTCGGCCACCGCGTCCTCGCCCTTGAACGAACCGCTGTCGATCACGCCGACGGAGATGAAGACCACGCCGCTGAAGTGGCCGGGAAAGGCGCGCAGGGCGTTGAGCACGGTGTGGATGCCGATGCCGTTGTAGCCGGACACCAGGATGGCCGCCACCGGCTTGCGCGCATCCACGGGGCCGGGATCGACGGTGGAGGCCACCGGGATGTCCTCGAGCTGGCGGTACAGCTTGAGCAGGCCCATGGTGACACTGCGGTAGTGCGCATTGATCAGCCAGCCGCCGATCGCAACCACACCGATCGCCGCCGCGGCGAGCAGGGCCCCGTCATGCAGATGGGTGATGCAGGCGTGGGCGAGGACCACCCCGCACACCAACGTGGCACTGGCGAACAGGATGATGCGGCGACGCCGTTTGGGCTCGCCGCGCTTCACCCGCACCCAATAGCGCAGCATGCCGAGCATCGACAGGAAGAAGGTCAGGAACACCGAGATCGCATAGATGATGACCAGACTTTCGATCGAGGCCCAGGTCACCAGCACCGCGAGCGCGGCGCCAAAGGCCATGACCAGAACGGCATTGCCGGTGGTCAGACGTTCGGACAGGGCGGCGTACTTGCGCGGCATCCAGCCATCGACCGCCATGTTGGCGACGACGCGCGGACCACCGACGAAGCCGGCCTGCGCCGCCGCGATGAGCAGGGCCGCGGCCGACAGCATGGCGCACCACACCAGCGCTGTACCTCCCGGCCAACCGGCGAACACCGCCTCGGCCAGCGAGGCGTTCATCGTCTTGCCTTCGACCGGGCGGATGCCCCATAGCAGATAGCACACGATCAGTCCGGCGGCACAGGTCGCCAGGCTGATCGCGATGTACATCAGGGTGCGTTTGGCGTTGGCAACCTTCGGCTCGCGCAGCAGCGGCAGGCCGTTGCTCACCGCCTCGATGCCGGTGTAGGTTCCACCACCGATGACGAAGGCGCCGATGAACAGGGTGAGCATGCCGATCGCGCCAAGCGCCGCCCAGCCATCGGAGAAGCCCGCCCCGATCTGCCGGGCGACCTCGGGGGCGTGCGGCACCTGCAAGATGATGCCGGCTCCGATCAGCAGCGCATGCACGATCAGGAACAGGATGAAGGCCGGGGCCAGGACATAGACCGGCTCGCGCACGCCGCGCAGGTTCAGCACGGTCAGCAGCAGGATCCCGCCGATCGAGATCGGCACCTTGAGATAGGCCAGGTCGCTGGGCAGCAGGCTGAGCAGCGCGGCGGCGGCGGCGGCCAGCGAGATGGCGATGGTGAAGACGTAGTCGAGGATCAGGGCCGAGCCCGCGACCAGGCCGCTATGCCGCCCAAGCATGCGGGTGGCGACGCCGTAGCCGCCGCCGAAGGGGAAGCTTTCGACCAGGGCGCTGTAGGCTGCCGCGAGCAGACAGACGGTGAGGGCGGTCGCCGCCGCCAGCGGCACGGCGAGGTACTCGGCACCCTTCAGGAACTTGAAGGCCTCCTCCGGACCATATGCGCAGCTCGACAGCGCGTCGGAGCCGAGCCCGATCCAGGCCAGCAGGGGCACCAGGGCGAGACGGTGGAAGATCGAACGGTCGGCGATGTCGCGTGGGGCCCCGATCAGCAATCGGCGACACCAGGCGAGGAAGCCCTGTGGGGAGCTCATGACAAGGCGCAGCACGGTAGCGTCCCGGCCGGCAGGACAACCGCCCCCTTGCCCAGACTGACCTGGCCGCCAGTGTGCTCCTCGTGCTGCTCGCCGACCGCATCACCTTGGCCCGACTCGCGCTGGCGCCCATCGCCGTAGCCGCCTACCTGCTGCTGCCGGTGGGTGGACAGGCCTGCTTCTGGGCCGCCGGCTGGATCTGCGGCGCCGCCGAGTTCACCGACTGGCTCGATGGCAAGGTGGCACGCGCCCGCGGCGAGGTCAGCGACTTCGGCAAGCTCGCCGATCCGTTCTGCGATGTCTTCTATCGCATGCTGGTCTATCTCGCCCTGCTGCTTCCGGCGGGCGGGGTGGGGTTCGTCGTCCAGGCCGACCAGGCGGCCGGACTGCAGCAGTCCGTCTTCGTGGTCGGCGTCGGTGCGGACGGCCAGGCGGTGCTCGGAGCCGCCCTGATGCCGTGGCTGCCGGTGGTGCTGATGGTCATGCGCGAAATCGTCCAGGGTGCGATCCGCGCCATGTGCGCCGCCCGCGGCCTCGTCCTGGCGGCGCGCTGGAGCGGCAAGGCCAAGGCCTGGGTGCAGGGCGTGGTGCTGATCACCTCGCTCGGCTGGCCCGCGGTCTGCTTCGGACGTCAGGATTGGATGCTTGAGGTGGCCGCCTGGGGCTGCTGGGCTGCCGCCCTGCTCAGCCTCGCCTCGCTGGCCGAGTACCTGTGGATCAACCGGACCATCCTCGGGAGCTTGGCGCAGCGCCAGGGCTGACCCGGCTGCGTCCTTGCGATCCGCCAGGCCTGGGGCTACACCTAACGCGTGATCCCACGCCTCCTCCTCGCTGCGTTCCTTGTCTGCGCGGTCCTGCCCGCCGCCCAGAACGCTCCCAATCCGCTGGACCAGGCTGAGGTGTCCATCCGGGTGCGCGATGGCCGCTGGGTCGATCGCGAGGTGACGCGCTTCGCCGCAGCCTACGGCGGGGATCTGGTCGCGATGCGTTCCGAGCTGGCACGCGTACTCTACCGCTCACGTTCATTCGATGGGATCGACCTGGGTCGCCCCTCGGTGATCGCCTGGCGCAAGGGGCGTTCACCGCTGATCGTGGTGATCCCGATCTCCGACCGTGGCAAGTTCCTGGACAGCTTCGGCGTCGTCGATGCGGGCGAACCGCCCCTGGTCCGGGTCGGTGAGCGCGATGGCACGGTCATCTACCGGCAGAACCAGCCTGGTGGCGAATGGGAATACCGGCTGCTGGTCGCCGCGAACACCGCCTTCCTGACCCGTTCAGTCGAGGAATGCCGGCAACTCGCCACCAGCGTCGGTAGCCTGGTCGCCGAGCCGTTCGGCGCCCCGGTCGAGGCCACCCTGCGCGGATCGGGCCTGCTCAATCCGCACATCCCTGGCACCGATTGGATGTCGGCTCTGCCCGCCCTGCCCATCGATCTCGCCGAGATCAACAAGGTGCCCGGCCTGCTGCCCCAGGCCTGGCAGGATCTGTCCAGCCAGGTGGCGGCCATCACCCTGACCGCCCAGAGCGGAGCGCAGGGCGATCTGCGGCTGACCGCACGCCTGACCGCCAAGCCTGAGACCCCGCTGGCCGGCTGGATCCCCACCCAACGGCCAAGCGCAGAACGCCTGGCCGGTCAACTGCGCAGTCCGGCGACCGCCCTGCTGATCAGCGGCCGGCTCTCCTTCCAGGGGCAGTTCGAGCGCTGGGCCTTCGAGCAGGCCGACACCCTGCGCACCGCCGCCGCCGCGCGCTGGAACGAGACCGCCGACGGCGCCTTCCGTGGCCTGTGCACCTTGCTGGAACGCTGTGGTGCCTGGTCCCTGTCGGTCGAGCGCAGTGGCCCCGGGCTGCTGCAGCTCTGGGCGGTGGAGCATCCCCGCGCCGTCGAAGTCGTGCAGTATGTGGCGACCATAGTCGGCGTCCTGCAAGGAGTCGAACCCGACACCGCCCGCGTCCTGGACCGGGATGCCACCAGCCTCGCAGTGCCAGGGGGGACCAGCATCCTGGTGGCTGGCGACCGCCATGCCGTGCGCCTGGACGACCGCGGCGCCAAGCGGGCGTTGGCGGCGGCCGGCGAAGCGGTCAAGCGCCTGGAGACGACCGGGGGTCTCGACGCCGAACCGGCCCTGGTCAGCCTCTGGATGGACCTGGCCCTGGCCTGGAATGCCCCCATCCCCGCCGAACAGGAACGCGCCGATCCGGTCATCGTGCGCGCAGCGCTGCGCCCAGCAGGTGCCGCAAGCCTGGAATTCATCGCCGACCTGCCCATCGCCCGTCTGGGCGTGCTGCTCGGCCGCCTGAACAAAATCCTGCGCAATGACTGACGGAGTCCTGATCGCCGCCTTCGGCGGCCCGCAACCGGGCTGCTGTGGACGACGCGCCGACTGCTCACGTGGGCCAGGTTGCGAAGCCCCCTGCTTCGTCTCCGGCATCCTTGGCGATGATCCGGCCCAGGCCGGACGGGTTGCCGAAGTGGTGGCCCACTACCGTCATTTCGGCGGCTTCAGCCCCTACAACCGCTTTGCCCAGGCCCAAGCCGAGGCGCTGTCGGCTGAATTGGCGCGGCGCGGACGGCCACTGCCGGTCGTGGTCGGCTTCCGCCACTGGTCGCCGTGGATCGCCGACGCCTGCCGCAGCCTCGCGGCATGCGACCGCGTCGCCGTGCTGATGCTGGCGCCGCACCGCGCCGGCCGCTCGACCGATGCCTACCTGTCGGCGGTCGAGCAGGGTTTCACCAATGGTGGACCACAACGCGTGGTCTGCCCGGTGTTCCATGAGCACCCCGGCCTGGCCGAAGCCGTCGCCGCGCGCGTCCGCCAGGCCACGGCAGGCTGGAGCGCCGAGCGCAGGGCTGCCGCTGAGATCGTATTCACCGCCCACGCCATCCCGCAGCCGGCTGAGGTGGCCAGCGGCTACCGCGCCGCGGTCGAGGCCTCGGCCCGCCTTGCCGCCAGCGCCTGCGCCGCCGCATCGTGGTCGATCGCCTACCAGAGCGCCCCCGTCAGCAGCCGCGTACCCTGGTCGCAGCCGACCATCGAGGCGCATCTGACCAGCCTCGCTGCGCGCGGGGTGCGCGAAGCTGTCATCCAGCCGATCGGTTTCCTGGTCGATCACATGGAGGTCCTCTACGACCTCGATGTCGAGGCCATGCTCGTCGCCGAGCGCCTCGACATGAAGGTGACCCGCGCCGGCACGGTCGGGGATCACCCGGCCTTCATCCGGGCACTGGCCGACAGCGTGGAGA
>JFJP01037615.1_pt1 | contig 25170 bp, 20 predicted proteins | sample 431651 | NCBI WGS metagenome assembly JFJP01 (sample SAMN02602958, study PRJNA72255) | Microbial mat metagenome, whole genome shotgun sequencing project. | biome: fresh water; feature: sink hole; material: water; isolation source: purple microbial (photo- and chemosynthetic) mats found in...
AACAGGGGAGGAACATTTTCAGGGAGCTCAAAAACACTTTTGACGGCCACAACTTCCTTTCCGTCAAATGCGAGATGACCTAAATAGTTACTGTGAGAAAATGAACGTGCGATGGATCAATGATTTTCGGATGGTGGAAGAATTGGGAATCAGGTTCATCTGCGCGATGGACTTGTAATGAGGCTATCGCAAAACAGTCCGCGCCAACACCCGCCGCCGAGCCTCCCCGCGCGGCGGACCGTTGGCCATAAAACCGTACCTTTGCCTTGCCTTCGGCGCAAGGGTGCCGTGGGCCAGCGCAGCGCGGGCCGCTGACACGTGTCGAATGCCAAAACTGACCAAGCCATGCCCATAGAAAATATACGTGTCAAAAACTTCAAGTCCATTCGTGACTCGGGAGACATCCCCATCGGGCCTGTCAACATCTTCGTTGGAGCGAATGGGGTCGGAAAGAGCAACTTCATTTCGTTCCTCAAAATGCTCAACTGCTTGTCCAGAAAGAGGTTGGGCATTTACGTGGCTGACAATGGCTATGAAGACAGCCTGTTGCATTTTGGCAGGAAGAACTCGCGGTCGATCGAAGGGAGCATCGTGTTCAGGACGGAAGGCGAAAACCGCCGCGCGGCATACGATTTGAAACTGGTGCCCCGACAAAACGCTTCGGGCCTGTACTTCGAGAAGGACGAAGCCCGCTTCCAAGCAAGCGGAGAGCCGGAGCTTTGGCAGCGCGCGGACCTCGGAGGAAGGGTGCGCTGGCGAAGCGGAGTTGCTCAAAAACTGAGACCAAGTTGCTTTCGTTGTTGCAATGACCAGGCACCCATTTTCGAGAAATCTGGGCTGTTCTGACAATGCCCATCGCCGGATTATCGCTCGCCTTCAGGACTTTCGCGGCGAAGCCAACGCGCTAGGAAGGGGCGTAGCCCTGGCATCTTGTGCAAAGTTGTGTTCGGATATTTTACCTTTGAAGACAATTGGGTATTAGGCCACAGTTGTACGGCTTGCTGGATTCAACTCGATAAATTCGTAATCAGGTTTCGCAACAAAAATGTCGCCTTCTACGTTTTCAAGTTTTTGCCGTGTTGCTTTGATAGCAAGTCCGGATTGATCAATCCCAATCCACTTCCTGTTGTTCAAATGGGCGGATTTCAATGTTGTTCCGGAACCACAAAAACAATCCAAAACTATACTTCCCTCTTTGGAAGATGTTTTTATTATCAAATCCAATAAGTTTGAATTTTTCTCTGTCGGATAGGTTGGATATTGCGGATCTTTGAATTCCCAAATATCTTGAACCCGTTTGCCTTCTCTCTCGTCCGCAAAAATAATTTTTCTAGGATTCCCTTTAGATGACCATTCAATCAACCCTTCTTTATCCCATAGCTCTAATGTTTCAACGTCAGTCCTCCAGTGCCTTCCTTTGGGTGGGAGTATCCCTCTAAAAGGCTGATTGGATTTTCCATTTTCCGTTTCGCCAGGTGCGTGAATTGGGACAGTTGTATATCTTCTGCCGTACTTGTCTTTTTTGGGAAATAAATTTTCAAAGTCCTTTTCTGTATATTTTTCTCTGGGTTCGTTCCATATTGGTGTTTTGGATTTGGTATAAAACAAAATCAAATCTTTCAAATTACCAAAACCAATTCTGTTGAAATTTTTTGGGTTGCATTTCACTCTTGCTATATCATTCCTGAAGTTCTCTATGCCGAAAACTTCATCCATTAAAATTTTAACATAGTGTCCTATTTTGTAATCGATATGCAGATATATTGAACCTTCTTCTGACAACAGTTTTTTTAAAAGAACCAGCCGCTTTCTGAGGAAATCAATGAAATCAACGCCCACCAAATTGTCTGAGTATGCAAGATCGCCACTCTTTGAATTGCTAATTGTCGTTGCCCTACCGTCAGTAATTGTGAAATTTCCACCAGTGGCAAAAGGGGGATCAATATAGACCAAGTCTATCTTACCCAATAATTTTTTTTCATCCAGCAGGTACTGAAGACCTGTGATATTTTCCCCGTGTATCAAAACGTTTCTCATGGTCACAATTGGTATAAAAATTCACGCAAAACCAAAGCGCTCATTATATTGTAATTTTTATATGTTTCTGTGATGGATTTGTATAGCTTGTTGTTGCCTTTGATGTACAGCACTCCATCCAAAATGGCAATTTTTACGGCGTTGACCTTTTTTGCTTCAACGGTACTGATCGCGTCATTGAATTGAGCATTTTGATGTCCCCCAAAATCAGTCAAGAATTTTGCTTCCCCAATCACATATTTACCATTGAAACGAGCCACAAAATCTAGCCCCTTGTTGTGGTTGTAGCCCAATTCCTCTCTGGCGAAGTCCATCATGGACTTGTCGCTCCCGTCCAAAATGGCATCTTTCTTATTGGCTAGAAACTTGTCGAGTTCGACGGGTTTGATCCCGAGTGATTTCCTTCGAAGCCAATCTCGAAACATGGGGCCGATTTGTCGGTTCGTCTCTTTGGGTTCGCTGCAGCGCTCGTATAATTTTTCAAGTCCTATTTCGTAAATTCTTCCGCAAATCCTGTTGATTGTTCTGGGGTTGCGCTCAATGGAACTGCTGACTCTTTTTAGGAAGGCCACATAGCTGTCCTTTATCGGAAACAAGTCAAGTTTCAAAAGTTCTTTGATGAGGGATGTGTTGTTTTTCTTCTTGAAAGCCTTCTCAACTTCAGCCCAAACCTTTTCATCAATCTGCCTGATGCCTTCCGGAATGGTAGGATAGACTTGGAAAAGGTCATCGAGGTATGACCTTTGGTTGGCGTATTCGATGCTTAGCTTGGTCCAATTGTTCATGTTCTTTTGGCGTAGGTCGATTCACAAAAGTAAGAAAAATCTCAGCCTTTGCCCGGAATCGTCAAAAGAAATTACGAGCGATGGACCCGGCGTTGGGACAAAAAGAGCGGGCTGGATGCGGCGCGGATAAATCGTTGAAAACCAATAGCATATTGCCTTTCATGGGCATGGGTTCCAGCTTCGGCGTGCAACAAATTGGAAAGTGGCCCAACATTGACCCAATCCAACTGAAGCCAAGCGGGTATTGGATTGAAAATCAATGGCCCGCAATGTCGAGGTTCTGGACAGTCGGTAGAAACGTGGCATTTTATGCGCCAAGCCATGCCAGCAGGGCACAATCCCAGTTTTCCTGGCTTCTGCCCGGGGCTTTGGGATAGGCTTCGGGGCGGAATCGGATCCGCCCTGGCCCGTCCAGGCGATCGCGATTCGGCCAGAAAGTCTAATTTCGCGGCTCCGCTGGCCGCGGGCGGCGGACGAACCAACCCCAAGCGTAGAAAATGGCAAAAGAAATCGAGAGGAAATTCCTGGTGCTGTCGCAGGCATACCGCGAGCTCGGCCAGGGCAAGGCCTACCACCAGGGCTACCTGGCCGAAAACGACCGGGCCGTGGTGCGGGTCCGCACCATCGACCGCCAGGGCTTCCTGACGGTCAAGAGCGCAACGCTGGGCCTCGTGCGCGAGGAGTTCGAGTTCGAGATCGGCTACGAGGAGGCCTGCGAGATGCTCGAAAAGCTCTGCCAGAAGCCGACCATCAAGAAGCGCCGCTACAAGGTGCCGCACCAGGGCCTGGTCTGGGAGGTGGACGAGTTTGAGCTTGAGAACCAGGGCCTTGTCGTGGCCGAGCTGGAGCTCCCGAGCACCGACCACGCCTTCGAGAAGCCCGACTGGGTGGGCCGCGAGGTTACGCACGACAAGCGCTACTACAACACCGAGCTGGTCCGGCATCCTTACCAGGAATGGCGCGGCGAGCCTTGAGGCCGGGGCCGCTTTGGCATGGCAGTTGACCCATGCACCCCTAGGGCGCGGCAGGCGGGCGCCCCCTGACAGCCTGTCAGCAGGGCAGGGCTTCTTCAAATGCGCAATGCCTTGGAAAACAATCGAAAAGCCAATTTCCCTTGGCCTTTCGCCACTGGACAAAATAGAAAGGAAAACGACAATATGGCATTCAACTACGAATCCGTCCTTCATCATATGGTCGGCATAGGTGGCAGCAACGAGGAAGAAATCTTCCGCGTGGGCGACCTGCCGGCCCGGCTCAACAGCGGCACCGTGCCCGAACAGGTGCCCATCCTGCCCCTGCGCAACACGGTGCTGTTCCCGAGCATTGTCATGCCCATCAGCATCGGACGCAGCTCGTCCATGAAGGCCGTGCGCGAGGCCTACGAGTCGCACATGTACGTGGGCACCATCACCCAGAAGGACCCCGAGGTGGACAAGCCCGGATTCGCCGACCTGCACGAGGTCGGGACGCTGGCCCAGATCCTCAAGATCGTCGAGCACAACGACGGCAGCTCTTCGGTGCTGCTCCAGGGCAAGGACCGCTTCACCGTGGCCAAGGCCTTGGAAACCAAGCCTTTCCTGCTGGCGGAGGTCAAGACCCGCGAGGATGTCCTCCCGCAGGAGGGCGACAAGGAGTTCGAGGCCATGCTCGCCACCATGAAAAACCTGGCCATCCGCATCGTCAAGATTTCGCCCAACATCCCGCAGGAAGCCGCAGGGGCCATCAAGTCCATCGACAACCCCAAGTTCCTGGTCCGCTTCATCGCCTCCAACATCGACATTCCCATCGAGGACAAGCAGGCCCTGCTCGAAGTCGATGACTTCAAGCTCAAGAGCGAGATGCTCCTGCGCCACCTTTCGTTCGAGCTGCAAAAGACCGAGCTCCAGAACGACATCCAGACCAAGGTGCGCACCGAGCTCGACCAGCAGCAGCGCGAGTACATCCTCCAGCAGCAGATCAAGACCATCCGCGACGAGCTGGGCGAATCGGGGCCCGACCAGGACATCGACGAGCTTTCGGCCCGAGCCGAGAAAAAGCGCTGGTCGAAGAAGGTCGGCGAACACTTCTACAAGGAGCTGGACAAGCTCGAGCGGCTCAACCCGGCATCGCCCGACTATTCCAACCAGCTCAACTACCTCGAAACGCTGCTGGATCTTCCCTGGGACGAGTACACCCAGGACAACTTCGACCTCAAGAAGGCCCAGCGCATCCTCGACAAGGACCACTTCGGCCTGACGGAGGTCAAGGAGCGCATCCTCGAACACCTGGCCGTGCTCAAGCTCAAAGGCGACCTCAAGGCGCCCATCCTCTGCATGAACGGCCCTCCCGGCGTGGGCAAGACCTCCCTGGGCAAGTCCATCGCCGAGGCCCTCGGCCGCGAATACCTGCGCATGTCGCTCGGCGGCCTGCACGACGAGGCCGAAATCCGCGGCCACCGCAAGACCTACATCGGCGCCATGCCCGGCCGCATCCTCCAGAGCCTGCGCAAGTCCAAGTCGTCCAACCCCGTCTTCATCCTCGACGAGATCGACAAGATCGGCGACGACTTCCGCGGCAACCCGGCCTTCGCCCTGCTCGAGGTGCTCGACCCCGAGCAGAACGAGAGCTTCTACGACAACTTCCTGGAGCTGGAGTACGACCTCTCGAAGGTCATGTTCATCGCCACGGCCAACTCGCTGGCCAGCGTCCACCCGGCCCTGCTCGACCGCATGGAAATCATCGACGTCTCGGGCTACGTCATCGAAGAGAAGATCGAAATCGCCAAGAAGCACCTGGTTCCCAAGCAGCTCAAGGCCCACGGCGTCAAAAAGAGCCAGTTCCGCCTGGCCAAGAAGGCCCTCGAGCTGCTCGTCTCCGAATACACCCGCGAGTCGGGCGTCCGCCAGCTCGACAAGACCCTGGCCAAGGTCGTCCGCTCGGTGGCCAAGAAGATCGGCATGGAGGAGGACTTCAGCCCGAGCATCGGCGCCGAGCAGGTGCGCGCCATCCTGGGCCCCGCCAAGTTCCCCCGCGACAAGTACGAAAACAACCACGACGCCGGCGTCGTAACCGGGCTGGCCTGGACCGCCGCCGGGGGCGAGATCCTCTTCGTGGAAAGCAGCCTCAGCCGCGGCAGCGGCAAGCTCACCCTGACGGGCAACCTCGGCGAAGTGATGAAGGAATCGGCCGTCATCGCCCTGGAGTACGTCAAATCCAACGCCGAGCGCCTGGGCATCGTCCCCGAGGCCTTCGACCACTGGAACATCCACATCCACGTGCCCGAAGGCGCCATTCCCAAGGACGGCCCCTCCGCCGGCATCACCTTGGCCACCTCGCTGGCCTCCATCTTCACCCAGCGCAAGGTCCGCGGCCGCATGGCCATGACCGGCGAGCTCACCCTCCGCGGGAAGGTCCTGCCCGTGGGCGGCATCAAGGAGAAGATCCTGGCCGCCAAGCGAGCCGACTTCACCGACCTCGTCCTCTCGCGCCAGAACCAGAAGGACGTCGAGCAAATCGAGCCGCTCTACGTGGCCGGCCTGACCTTCCACTACGTGGACAAGCTCGACCAGGTGCTGGAGTTCGCCCTGCTCGACGAGAAGGTGGACAAGGCCCTGGTCGTGGTCTAGCCGCGCTCGAAAATGCGGCTGGGTGTCCGGCCCAGGGCTAGGCTAGGACCAGCACAAACACGAAACAAACTTCCCAGGACGGATTTTCAGCATCCATCCTGGGAAGTTTGTTTGGCTTCTCGCCCTTTTTTGAGGAAGATTGGAACCCAGGGCAATCGGGCGACATTGATCCGCAAAAATGCTCCAGCAAGCATTTGCATTTTTGCGTTTTCCAACCCACCGATTGTGCTCCGCTGATGTTTCGGGCCGTTTCGTAGGCCCCCGTCAAAACATGAAACCTGCCAACTTCGCAGAAGCTGGCAGGTTTTCATCTCGCTTATACCAAGTTGCAGGCAAACGTGATAGATTGGCTTGAAACCTCACCCAACCCCGAAGGGGTGAAATGATTGTAGAAAGCGGATCCAGGCCAAAGAAGAGAACCCCGAAGGGGTGAAATGATCCTCATCGAGAGCAAGGGCCACACCCCTTCGGGATTACCCTCCAACCCGCGCCGGGTAGGCTACAACAATTCCATCCCTTCGGGATGGGCGGAACAGCCCGATTTTTTCGGACGCTGGTGCTTGGGATGTTCCACCCATGAGCGCAACTTGCTATTGGGCTCAACCTTTTATCCAGTTGACGATCTTGTCGTCGAACGGCTCGGTGCGCGGTCCGGCGAAGTCCACCAGGTGGCCTTGCTCGTCGATCATGAACTTCTGGAAATTCCAGGTAACTTCGGCGTCGAGCACGCCGTTTTGCGACTTCTGGGTAAGCCACTGGTACAGCTCGTGCTGGTCGTCGCCTTTGACGGAGATCTTGGCCATCATGGGGAAGCTGACCTCGTAGCTGGAGGTGCAGAAGCTCAGGATTTCCTCGTTGGTGCCAGGCTCCTGCGCGCCGAAGTTGTTGGCCGGGAAACCGACAATGACGAAGCCGCTGCTGGCATATTGGTCGTAAAGCGACTGCAAATCAGCATACTGGGGGGTGAGGCCGCACTTTGAGGCCACGTTGACCACCAGCACCTTCTTGCCGGCAAATTGCGAGAGGGAGACCTCTTTTCCTTCGATGTCGGTAACGGTGAAGTCGTGGAAAGTTTTCATCTGTTGGGGATTGGTCGTTTCGTTTTCGGAGCGGGTTGGCTCGACGTTGCTCAGCGCAGCTTGCTGTTGCCGATTGGCGCAGGCGCCCAGGCTGATCGCGACGGCCAGGGTCAAAAGTGTCTTTTTCATGTTTTTTTGGGCAAAGATAAAGGTTTGGCGACAAAATCGGACAAATTTGTCCGTCATTTTTCATCGAGGCTCTTGAGCCGAATGCTGACGGCGTTCTTGTGGGCCAGGAGCAGCTCGTTTTCCGCGAGGTTCTCGATGGTCGGGCCGAGTTGGCGGAGGCCATCGGGCGTGATCATCTGGTAGGTTATCTTTTTGACGAAGCTGTCGAGGCTGACGCCGCTGTAGGCCATGGCGTGGCCGTTGGTGGGCAGGGTGTGGTTGGTGCCGGAGGCGTAGTCGCCGGCGCTTTCGGGCGTGAGGTGGCCGATGAACACGCTTCCGGCGTTGCGGACGCGGGCGGCCAGCTCCTCGGGCGAGCGCGTGGCCACAATCAGGTGCTCGGGGGCGTAGTGGTTGATGAGCTCCAGCATCTGCTCGTCGCTTTCCACCACCAGGGCCTTGCTGTTGGCCAGGGCCGAGCGGGCCATTTCGTGGCGGGGCAGGGCGGCGAGCTGCCTTTCGAGCTCCGCGGGCAGTGCCTGGGCCAGGCCGGGGCAGGTCGTCACGAGCAGCACCTGGCTGTCGTGCCCGTGCTCGGCTTGCGAGAGCAGGTCGGCGGCCACGAAGTCCACCCGGGCGCTATCGTCGGCCATGACGGCCACCTCCGAGGGGCCCGCGGGCATGTCGATGGCCATGCCCTGGCTGTTGAGCCATTGCTTCGCCGCCGTGACGTACTGGTTTCCAGGGCCAAAGATTTTGAAGACCTTCGGCACGCTCTGCGTCCCGTAGGCCATGGCGCCAATGGCCTGGATGCCGCCGAGCTTGAACACCTGGCGGATGCCGACCAGTTGGGCCGCCCAAAGGATGGCCGGGTGGATGCTGCCGTCGGGCGAAGGCGGGCTGCACAGCACCACTTCGGGGCAACCCGCGACGCGGGCCGGCACGCCCAGCATCAGCACCGTCGAGAAGAGCGGCGCCGTGCCGCCGGGCACGTACAGGCCCACGCGGTCGATGGGCACCATGCGGCGCCAGCAGGTGACGCCCGGCTGCGTCTGGATGCGCTTCTCCGGCTCCCACTGGGCGCTGTGGAAGGCCTCGATGTTGGACATGGCCACCCGCAGGTCGCGCTTGAGGGCCTCGGGCACCAGCCGGTCGGCCGCGGCGAACTCTTCCGCGCTGACCCGGAAGTCGTCGAGGCGGGCCTTGTCGAACCGCTCGGTGTATTCGGCCAGGGCCTGGTCGCCGCGCAGGCGCACCTGCTCCAGCACCTCGCGCACGGTCTCGAACAGCCGGCTCTGGTCCAGCTCGGGGCGCCTGAGCCATTCTTGCCAAGGTCCCTCGAAGGGTTTCGTGATGATTTTCATGGTTTTGGAATCCGTTCTGGGTACTGGGAAAATGGGGGAGAAGCCAAAGGATGGGGAGCGCCGCCTCGTTCAGATGATCATCTTCTCGATGGGCACCACCAGGATGCCTTGGGCGCCCAGTTGCTTGAGCTGGTCGATGCGCTGCCAGAACTCGTTCTCGGGCACCACCGTATGGACGGAGCTCCAGCCTTCGAGGGCCAGCGGCAGGACGGTGGGGCTTTTCATGCCGGGCAGCATCTCGATGATCTGCGGCAGTTTTTCGTTGGGGGCGTTCAGCAGGATGTACTTGTTGGTCTCGGCCTTGTGGACGGCCTCCACGCGGAACAGCAGCTCCTCGAGCAGTTGCTGTTGGCGCTCGCCCAGGTAGGGGTTGGCCACCATCAGGGCCTCGGACTTGAGCACCACTTCCACCTCGCGCAAGCCGTTGCTGATCAGGGTACTGCCCGTGCTGACGATGTCGAAGATGGCATGGGCCGAGCCGATGGTGGGCGCGATTTCGACCGAGCCGCCGATTTCGTGTATCTCGGCCTCTATCTGCTTGGCTTTCAGGAAGTCGTCGAGCACGTTGGGGTAGGAGGTGGCGATCTTCTTGCCGTGGAAAAAGGCCAGGCCCTCGTACTGCTCGTTCTTGGGAACGGCCAGCGACATGCGGCACTTCGAGAAGCCCAGGCGGCGGACCACTTTGATGGCCTTGCGCTTTTCCAGCACCTCGTTCTCGCCCACGATGCCGATGTCGGCGATGCCTTCGGCCACGTACTCGGGGATGTCGTCGTCGCGCAGGAAGAGCAGGGTCAGGGGGAAATTGGAGGCCTCCGTTACCAGGTTGCCCAGGCTTTTGGGGATGGAGATGCCTGCCTTTTTGAGCAAGGCCACGGAGTCCTCGTTGAGGCGGCCGCTTTTCTGTATGGCGATTTTCAGGTGCATCGGCGTTGTTGTTTTTTGGAAAAATTGAAGATTGTTTTTCAGGCTTCTTGAGCCTGTTTGAGCGAAAGTTGCACGCGGCCGCGGCCCAGGTCCACCTCCAGCACCTTGACCCGCACGTGCTGGTTGAGCTGGACGACTTGCGCCGGATCCGAGACGAAGCGGTCGGCCAGCTCCGAGATGTGGACCAGCCCGTTCTGCTTGATGCCCAGGTCGATGAAGACGCCGAAGCGGGTCATGTTCGTAACGATGCCCGGCAAGACCATGCCCGGCTTGAGGTCCTCGATCTTGCGGATGTCGTCGGCGAACTCGAAGACGCGGATGGGCGGGCGCGGGTCGCGGCCAGGCTTGCGCAGCTCGTCGAGGATGTCGCGGAGCGTGGGCAGTCCGGTCTTGGGGCCGAGGTAGCGCTCCAGCTCGATCTGGGCCAGCGCATCCGGCTTTTCGATGAGCTGGCCCACCGGGAGGCCCCTGTCGCGGGCCATTTTTTCCACTATCGGGTAGCTTTCGGGGTGGACGGCGCTGTTGTCGAGCGGGTTTTCGGCCCCGGGGATGCGCAGGAAGCCGGCGCACTGCTCGAAGGCCTTCGGCCCCAGCCGCGGGACTTTCTTGAGCTCCTGACGGCTGCCGAAGGGGCCGTTCTGGTCGCGGTGGGCCACGATGTTCTTGGCCGTGGTGGCGTTGAGCCCCGCCACGTAGGCCAGCAGCGCATGGCTGGCGGTGTTGAGGTTGACGCCCACCGAGTTGACGCAGCTTTCGACCACGCGGTCGAGATTCTTTTTGAGCAGGGCCTGGTCCACGTCGTGCTGGTATTGCCCCACGCCCAGCGACTTGGGGTCGATCTTGACCAGCTCGGCCAGCGGGTCCATGAGCCGCCGCCCGATGGAGACCGCGCCCCGGACCGTTACGTCCTGCTGCGGGAACTCCTCGCGGGCCACGGGCGAGGCCGAGTAGATGGAGGCGCCGTCCTCGTTGACCGAGAACACCTGCACGGGCCGCCGGGGGCGGAGGTTCTGCCGCACGAAGTCCTCGGTCTCGCGTCCGGCGGTGCCGTTGCCGATGGCGACAGCGTCGATCTTGTAGGCGTCGAGCAGTTGGTTGAGCTTCTTGGCCGCCAGGGTCCACTCGCCTTGGGGCGGATGCGGGAAGATGGTCTCGTTGTGCAGCAGGGCGCCCTGGGCGTCGAGGCAGACCAGCTTGCAGCCGGTGCGGAATCCCGGGTCGATGGCCAGCACCCGCTTCTGGCCCAGGGGCGGCGAAAGCAGCAACTGCCGCAGGTTGCTGGCGAATACCTCCACCGAGGCCAGGTCGGCCTGCTGCTTCGAGAGGGCCGCGAACTCGTTCTCGATGGAAGGCTTGAGCAGGCGCCGGTAGGCGTCGTCGAGGGCCTTGGCCACCTGCCGGGCCGCGGGGCCGTCGCCCCGGACGAACTGCTTGCGCAGCCCTTCGACGGCCTTTTCGGCGTCGGGCGCGATGGCCACGCGCAGCAGTCCGGCCTCGGCACCCCGGCGCAGGGCCAGCAGGCGGTGCGGGGCGCAGCGCCGGAGCGGCTCCTCGAAGTCGAAGAAGTCGCTGTACTTCTCGGCCTCCTGCTCCTTGCCCGGCACCACCTTGGCGGCGATGGTGGCCTCGCGCTCGAACAGGCGCCGGAGGCCGTCGCGGGCGGCGCCGTCTTCGCTGACCCTCTCGGCGATGATGTCGCGGGCGCCTTGCAGGGCCGCCTCGGCGTCGGGAACCTTGTCGCTCAGGAACTTGGCCAGCACGGCCTCCGGGTCTTGGCGCTGCTGCCAGAGCAGTTCGGCCAGGGGCTCCAGGCCATTTTCGCGGGCCACTGTCGCGCGGGTCTTGCGCTTTTTCTTGTACGGAAGGTAGAGGTCCTCCAGCCGGGCCAGGGTCTCGGCGGCGCGGATGCGGGCCTCGAGCTTGGGGTCGAGCTGGCCTTGCTCGGCGATGGCCGCCAGCACGCTTTCGCGGCGCTTTTCGAGTTCGGCGGCCTGCTCGTGCAGGTGGGTTATCTTTTCGAGTTGCACTTCGTCGAGGCTGCCGGTGGCTTCCTTGCGGTAGCGGGCCACGAAGGGCAGTGTGCAGCCCTGCGCGAAGAGCTCCAGTGTGTTTTCGACTTGCCAAGGCTGCAGCCCGGTGGCCTGGGCGATGGCTTGCGCGAAAGGATTTTTCATGATGGGGAAAAGGTTCGGGATGATGCCCTGCGAAAATAAGACAACTGCCCAGCCAGGCCAAATTCGGGCGGCTGTTGTTGGGCAGGCGTCGGGCCTCGGGCGGCGAGGCCTCAGTGGATCAGGGTGGCCAGGATGCGCCGGCTTCCGCCCTGGTCGCGGAACTCGCAGAGGTAGATGCCTTGCCAGGTGCCGAGGTTGAAGCGGCCCTGCGTGATGGGCAGGCTGACGCTGGCCCCGAAGAAGGCGGCCTTGATGTGGGCGGGCATGTCGTCGGGCCCTTCGAGGGTGTGCGTGAGGTAGGGCAGGTTCTCGGGCACGAGCCTGTCGATGAAGGCGCGGAAGTCGGCCCGGGCCGTGGGGTCGGCGTTCTCGTTGAGGGTCAGCGCGGCCGAGGTGTGCTGGAGGTGCAGGTGCAGCAGCCCGGCCTCGGGCAGGGGCGGCAGGGCCTCGAGCACCAGGTGGTCGATCAGGTGGAATCCTCGGGGGAAGGGTTTGAGCCGGATTTCGAATTGTCGTATCATGGCTTGGTCGGAAGGGTTGGGTAGGAAAGCAAGAATCCGGGGAAGACCCCCGGATTCTTGGTTGGCGGCTTAGGCCTTGAGCATTTTTTCGAGCAGGATGTCGCTGATGCCGAAGCGGTCCTTGATGGGCTTGAGCTTTTGTTCGAGCTGTTCCGGGCTCATGCCTTCTTGGGTTCGGGTGGCGAAGATGATGATGGCCTCCTTCTCGTTGGCGTTGCCGCGCTCGGTAACCTCGGTCTCGTAGCCGTTGGCCTGAAGGATGAGGGCGCGGATGCCGTCGGTGACGAGCTTGGCCATGCGGGTCTCGATGGCCTCGAAGACCATGAGCGCGCCGAGCTCGGATACGCCGCTGAACTTGCCCACCAGTTCGGCGCTCGACTGCGAGCTGATCAGGAGCTTGGCCTTGGCCTGGATGGCCTGGAAGATGGTCTGGTCCACCTGCTGCTCGGTTCCGTCGAGGACGGTGGCGATGTCCACCTGCTCTGCCGTGGAGTTCTCGATGGGCGCCTCCAGGAAGTCCAGGCGTTCGAAGTGGCACCGCTGGGCGATGTTGTTGAGGCTTTTGGCCAGGTCGGGCTGCACGCTGTAGGCGCGCATGGTGACCTGCTTGCCCATGCTCTTGAGGTAGTCGTACAGGATGAAAGCATACACCTCGTTGCCCTTGGTGACGCTTTCGACGACCACGTCGTTGCCCAGCTCGATCTTGGGCAGAAGTTCGTCCATCTTCTGGAGGAACTCGTGGACCCGCCTGAACATGTGCTGCTGGCTCTTGACGACCTCGCCGCGCTGGTCGATGATGCCCATGCTCTTGAGGTAGATGGAGTTGGATACGTCGATGAGCTTGCGGCCCATGCCGGTGCTTTCATCACCGACCGACTTGGACGTGAGCTTGGGCTGGTTTTTCTTGTTGTAACGTATCTCGTGGTCTTTCTTGGTGGTATTCAGCATCCCTTGCAGGAAACTGCTGCCCAGGGAGGTCGCCACGATGTTGGCCGACTCCAGGACGCTGTGCGTCTTCTGGACATCATTTTTCTTGTGGCGGTAGGTGAAGACCAAGGCATTGGGATCCTCCTCGGAAGGCACCACGAAGATGCTTCGGACTTCTTGGCCTTTGTCTTGTGCTTTCTCAAGAGTCAACTTCAGGAACTCTTTTTGTTCGACACTAGCTTGAAAATGATTTTTGAACTCATTTACAGCTTTACTTGTATTCATTTTGGGTTTGGTTTTGGTTCAGAACTGCTGGAAGAACGAAGTCATGGGTTTCTTCCAAGCTGCTCTCTCTGGTTTTTGGGGGTGTTCAAAAGGGGGTTAGCGGTCAAATTCTACACCAAGATAACAAATCGCTCGAAAAATTCAAGCGCAGCTCGTCAGGCTTGGTCTTTTTCCTGGTTCGGCTTGATCTCCGACAGCATCTTGAGCAGGCTGTCCATTTTCGCGTTGATGTCTTCCACCCGCTTCTCCAGGCCGGCGTTGTTGTCGCTCACCATCGAGTCCACGAACACCGAGTTGACCAGCGACAGGCCGAAGATGCCGCCCGTCAGCACCATCACGATGAAGTAGATGCGCGTCAGGAAGCTCAGCCCCGGCGAAATGTCTTGCACGATGCTGTCCGGTATCTCGTACCAGCCCTCGATGGTGAAGATCTTGAAGGTCGAGTAGAAGGCCGTCAGCGGGTTGCCGAAGTGCTCGGGCGAGATGTCGCGGTAGATGTAGCACGAGAGCAGCGAGAAGACGAAGTTGTAGATGAAGAACGCCACCAGCACCAGCACCGAGGCCCGCAGCGCGCGCGCCACGCCCGACAGGAGCTGGTCGATGCCCTCGATGAAGCGGAAGAAGCGGAAGAACTTGAATACCCGCGAGATACGGAACATCAGGAGGAAGCTCAGGTTCACGTAGCCCACCGGGAAGAGCGTCAGCAGCAGCGAGGGCAGCGAGAGCACCACCAGGATGAAGTCCAGCTTGTTCCAGTTGTCGCCGATGTAGCCTTGCCAGCCGTGGTGCCGGATCTTGATGCCGGCCTCGATGCCGAACAGGATCGTCACCAGCGAATCCACCAGCAGGATGGCTTTTTCTAGATCACTGCCCAGATTCTGGAACCCGTCCCCGAAGATGGTCAGGGTGTTGATCAGGATGATGGCCAGGATGAATCGGTCGTTCAGGAACAGCGCTTTGATAAACTTGAGCATGGTGTCTTTGTTTGTGCCCTGGGCAGTTGGGCTTGGGGTACAAAAATAACAGGGTTTTTCTTTTTAGGCCCAACCGGTCATTCCGCCGTCAGGATTTCTACCACGTAATGGCCGAATTGGTCCGGCGCGAGCCCGTCGATTATCCACATCCGCGAATAGATCCGCACTTGGCCCGCCTCGATGACCGGGTTCGAGCTGTACGTGAACAGCACTTCTTCGCTGTGTGCGATTTTGCCAGATTTGTCGTACCACGAAATTTGCGCCTCGACTTTTTCCAGGGGCACTTGGCCGATGTTCGCCACCTCCAGCTCCATGTCGTGCGAGAAGTCGCCCAGCACTTCCCCGAACTCGGCCGCCCGCTGGCGCACCGCCAGGTCGATGTTGTCCGCCCGTTCGAAGGCCCAGGAAACCTCCAGCGGCTTGCTTTCCGGGTAGCGTCCTGCCGCAGGGCGCGCCTTGGCGTAGCTCACCGACACGCGGGCCCGGCTGGCGTCCGGTTCGCCCTTGTCCTTGTAGAGCAGGTTGTCGAACGGCAGGAGGTCGCCCGGGCGGCCCATGGCGTTGTGGCTTTCGAGCACCTTGATGCTTTGCGCCGCGACGACTTTGCCCTGCTCGTCGAGCAGTTCCAGCTTCAGGGTGAGCTCAAGCAGCTCCGTGCCGGGCAAGACCTTCACCAGCCCCATGCTGTTGACGGCCCACGAGCCGTCGTAGTCGGAAAGCACCACCCGCGGCGGGGCGAGCGAGACTCCCTCGGACATCGCGTTGGGCACGAATGAGCACTCCAGCAGCGACTCGTAGCTCTCCAGACCGTTTTCGGGGCCGTCGGGCAGGGCCTCCGCTGGGGGCGAGACTTCGACCTCCAGGGGCTCCTGCGGGTTCTCGAAGTCGCTGGGCGCCTGCCGCGCCATCAGCAGGAAGGCCATGCCCAGCAGCACGGCCAGCCCGATGAGCAGGAGCACGACCACTACGGCGCTGGGCTTCTTGCCTGCCGCGGGCACGGGCGCCGGCAGGCGCTGTGTGCTGAGCACTGGCTTGGCTTGGCTTTCGCGGCCCGTGCGCAGCTCGCTCAGCAGGCGCATCGCGTCTTTGTTGTCCGCGTCGATGTCCAGGCATTCGCGGGCATAGCTCATGGCCATTTCCTTGTCCGTCGGGTTCGAGCGCTGCTTCCAGCGCATCTGGTAGGCCTGGGCCATGCCCAGCAGGGCGTCGGCGTGGTAGGGGTTGAGGCCCAGCGCCTGGCTCAGCTCGCCGATGGCGTCGTCGGGGTTGTTGAACTCCAGGAAGCCCTTGGCCCGGACCATGTGGTCTTTGAACTTCTCGACGATTTCCTTCCACTCGCTGTCCGAGACCCCGGCGCTGGCGGCCACCTCGCGGAGTTCGTCCAGGCTGAGCGCCCTTTTCTGGCGAAGGTTCTTCAGCCGCAGCATTTCCTCGAGGAAGCGCTCCAAGTGGGGGTCGTTTGCCATTGTGTTGACTTTTGGGTGGGATGAGGGCTTTGGGATTCGGTGGCGGCCGGGGGCCGCGCTGTCAGGATTTTGGGGGCACGGCCGAGAGCTTTTCTTCGAGCAGGGCGTTGGCGATGTTCAGGACGATGAGCACCAGCGCGTCGAAGGTCTCGCCCAGCAGAAGGGTCTTGGTGCGGTAGTGCTCCACCCAGGTCTTGGCCGACTGCCCTTGCTGCACGAAGGTGTCGCGGGTGGCGTAGGCCAGGGCGAAAAGGTGCTGGGCCAGCAGGTCGCGGCCCTGCTCGAGGCGCGTGGCCGCCTCCTTGAGCAGCAGGCTCACCTGCCCGCTGGTCTCGACCACCAGGTGCGCCAGGTAGTTGAGCAGGTCCGCCTTGCGGTTGGGCGTGTTGAGCAGCTTCTGCCGGAGCTGGGCGTTGAAGTTCTCCATGATCTTGCCGATGCCGAAGCGCTCGAACTCCTCGGGCGCGAAGGCGAAGGGAAGGTCCAGCTTGCCCCAGCGGTTCAGCTTGACCAGGCCCTCCTCGCGGGCCACCGCATAGAGGTTCTCCACCGTGTACCACAGGTCGCTCAGCTTCATCAGGCTCTTGTCGGCCTCGCGCACCGACTCGCTCCGCGTGTTCGAGAAGCGCGGGTCGAACTGGATGATGGTTCCCAGCAGGTTGCGCAGCTTGCTGTTGAAGCGCATCCACGAGCGCGGCTTGGCCATGGAAAGCAAAGTCGTGAAGCGCTGCTCGTAGCGGCTGAAAAAGTCCTCGAAATCGGGAAGGTATCGCTTTTGGAACAAGGGCATTGCGCGGACGGTGTTGGAAAAAGAGGGGTAGGGCTGTGGCTTGTCGCTTTTCCGCGAAGGTAACAAATCCGCGGCCCTGCCCCAAACTTGCCGGGCCATCGTGCCAGCCTTGGATCAAGCCGGCAGGCCGCCCGGATTATTCCACGATCAGCTTCTGGCGGAAGATGCCTTTGGCGTCGCTGCTTTCGAGCAGATAGACTCCCGCCGGCCAGCCCGTGAGGTCGAGCCGCGAATGGGTTCCGCTGACTTCCATTTCCAGCAGCACGCGGCCGGCCAGGTCGATGGCCCGCAACTGCCGCAGGCCATCCTGCTCGAACAGCAGCTCCGCCTGCCCGCTGGCCGGATTGGGGAAGATGCCGAAGCGCGGCGCCGCCAGCTCGCGGCTGGAGGTCGGCCCCTGGCTGATGCTGTTGACCTCGCACAGCAGCCAGGCGTCGGGGTCCAGGCTCACGGAGCTGACCTGCTGGCCGGCCTCCATCTCGAACACCTGCCCGCTATGCTCCAGCCGGAACTCTTGCCGCAGGCTGCTGCCATCGGCCAGGCGCAGCTCGATGTCGAGCGGAACCTTGAAGAAAGGCGTCTGCGTCGAGCTGCCCTGCTGGTTCACCTGGATGTTGACCTGCTGGCCGTCCTGGTTCCAGATTGCCTCGAACTGCGGATGCCCTTGGCCGTAGTACCATTGTTGGAAAAAGTCCTCGAAAGAGCGGCCGGCCAGTTCCTCCAGCACGGCCTTGAAGTCCTCGCCCGTGGCCACGTCCTGCGCGTGCCTGTCCAGGAAAGTCCTGAAAACCTGGAAGTAAAGCTCGTCGTCGCCCACCTCCTTGCGCAGCACGTGCAGGATGGAGGCGCCTTTCTTGTAGGTCAGGCGGTAGTCGAAGATGCGGTTCACGTCGGTGGCGTCGGCCAGCGGCACATAGACGCTGCCCACCTGCTGCCGGGCGTAGTTGTGCGCGGTGCTGAGCCATTGCCGGGCCATTTCGGGGCCCAGAATCTCGTGGATGCTCAGGTACTCCGAGTATGAGGCGAAGCCCTCGTTGATCCAGATGTCCTGCCAGCTTCCGCAGGTAACATGGTCGCCGAACCACTGGTGGGCCAGCTCGTGCGCCGTGAGCGAGTAGCCGAAGTTGGCCTGCGTGGTCATGGTCTGGTGCTCCATGCCGCCGCCCATCGGGGCCAGGCAGTGGCCGTATTTTTCTTCCGAGAAAGGATAAAGCCCGTAATGTTCCGAAAAATGCGAGAGCATGTCGTCGATGTAGCTGATCTGCTGCTGGTTCTGGGCCAGGTAGTCGGGGTGGTCATAGACGAAGTTCTGCACCAGCAGCGGCTCGTCGAGGCCCTCGATCTCGGCCATGATGTTGTATTCCTGGTAATCGGCAACCGCCACCGAGATCAGGTAGTAGGCGATCGGGTAGCGCGTGCGCCACTCGTAGCGCGCCCGGGTATCGCCCAGCATCACCACTTCCTCCAAGATACCGTTCGAGCCTGCCATGTTTTGGGCCGATGTGGTTATCCAGATCGCCGCCGAGTCGGCCTTGTCGCTCAGCACCTGCTTCGACGGCCACCAGTCCTTGGTCGAGAAAGGCTCTGACAAAGACCAGGTTACGTTCTTCTGCCAGTCATCCTCGTAGCCCGTGCTCAGGCCCGAGAAGAAGCCCTCCTGCGGCGCCGTGCCCGCGTAGTCCACCTCCACCACTATCGCCTGGCCTTGCGTGGCCGCCTGGTCCAGCAGCACCAGCAGCTTGTCGCCCTGGCGCGCGTGCCCGACCGCCTGGCCGTCCACCCGCGTGGCCGAGACCTCCATCTCCGGAACCAGCTCCAGCAGGAAGGAGTCAAGCTCCTGGGCCACCACATGCGCGTGGACCGCCACCGTGCCCTCGACGTCCACGCTGTTGTTTTCCAGCTCCAGGTCGAGGTGGTAGAAATGCACGTCGTACTGGAGCAGCAGCGGGTCGGCCACGTATTCCTGCGAAAGGCTCTTGCCCAGGCGCTTGGCCTCCGAGCAGAGCATCCCGCCCTCCAGTTCCTGGTCCGTTGGGAAAGGCTGGGCCTGTTGCGCCAGCGCGGCTCCGGCCCAAGGCCCAAGGGCCGCCACGAGGGCAGATGCCAGGGCCGTTTGTTGGAATGCTTGTTTCATCTTCGTGTTTTTTTGCTTTCGCGATGCGTTGTCAACCGTGCGGGTTTGGAATTGGAATCTTTCAGGGGAAAAAGCGCGGGGCGCATGGCTCACCAGAGCGGGGCGGCCATGCGCTGCCGGGCGCGCTCGTATCCGGCCAGCAGCTCGGCCATGATCTCGGCCACGGGCATGACCCGGTCGATCAGGGCGGCCACCTGGCCGATCTCCAGCTCGCCCTCGTCGAGCTCGCCTTCGAACATTCCCCGCTTGGCGCGGCCGCGGCCCAGCAGCTCCGCCAGCTCCTCGCGCGAGGCACCGCGGCTCTCGGCCTCGGCCACCCGCTCGAAGAAGGCGTTCTTGAACAGGCGCACGGGCACATGCTTTTTCAGGCTGAGCATCGTGCTGTCCTCGCCGGCCTTCACCACGGCCTCCTTGAAGGCCGGATGCGCCGAGCTTTCGACCGAGGCGGCGAAGCGGCTGCCCACCTGCACTCCGTCGGCGCCCAGGGCCAGCGCGGCGAACATCTGCTCGCCCGTGCCGATGCCACCCGCGGCCAGCAGGGGCAGGCCCGTCGCCCGGTGCGCCAGGGGCACCAGGTTGAGCGTCGTGGTCTCCTCGCTGCCGTTGTGCCCGCCCGCCTCGAATCCTTCGACCACCAGCGCGTCCACCCCGGCCTCCTCGCACTTGCGCGCGAAAGTGGTGTTGGCCACCACGTGCGCCACCTTGGCGCCATGCTGCTGGAGGTGCCGCGTCCAGGTCTTCGGGCTGCCCGCAGAGCTGAACACGATGGGCACGCCTTCTTCTACGATCACCCGCATCAGTTGCTCGATGTCCGGGTAGAGCAACGGCACGTTCACCCCGAAGGGCTTGCTCGTGGCCGCGCGCAGCTTTTGGATGTGCTGGCGCAAGACCTCCGGGTACATGGATCCGGCCCCGATGAGGCCCAGGCCGCCCGCCTGGCTCACGGCCGCCGCCAGGCGCCAGCCGCTGTTCCAGACCATGCCGCCCTGCACGATGGGATGCTCGATCCCGAAGAGTTCCGTCACGCGGTTTTTCATCGCCTTAGGCTTTTTTTGTGTTGATGAGAGGGTCAAGGTTGCCATTCGAGCACCACGTACAGGGGCAGGTGGTCGCTGAATCCGCCGTAGTAGTTCGGCCCGCCGTAGGTCTTGCTGGGCGATTCGCCCCGGTAGAGGATCCAGCCGGGCTTGAAGATTTTTGCCTCCCCTGCGCGCAGGCCCGCGGTGGCCCCGGCCAAGGCTTGCGAGACGATCATGTTGTCGATCTGGGTCCATTCGCCGCGGAAGTTGTATGTGCCTTGCTTGCTTTGCTGGAGCGGCCAGGCCAGGTTCTTGAGCTCTCCGGGCTGGCTGGGGGCCTCCACCGCGCGCAGCACCTCGCTGAGGCTCTTGTTGTCGGGCTCGTCGTTCATGTCGCCCATGATGCAGATCTTGGCCTGGGGCGAGCGGGCCAGCAGCGCGTCCACGGCCTCGCGCAGCACGCTGGCCGCCGCGACGCGGTTGTCTTCCGACTCGTCCTCGCCTCCCCGGCGCGAAGGCCAGTGGTTGACGAAGAAGTGCAGCGTGTCGGCGCCATCGGCAACTCCCCAGGCGTGCAGGATGTCGCGGGTGGGGTAGGGGCCGTCGATCTCCACGGTCAGCGACTCGTCGCCCAGCGGGGCGAAGCGGCTTTTCTGGTAGAGCAGGCCTACGTCGATGCCCCTGCCGTCGGGGCTGTCGTGGTGGATGATGCCGAAGTCGTGCTCGGCCATGCCGGGGTTCGCGGCCCAATCGCGCAGCACGCCGAGGTTCTCGACCTCGCAGACCCCGAAGGCCGCCGGAGGCCCGCCGTCGATGATGCCCGCGATGACCTTCGTAAGGCTGTCGAGCTTGGCCTGGTAGCGTGTCGATGTCCATTTTTTTTCGCTGTCCGGCAAGAACTCCTCGTCGATGACATTGGGCTGGTCGATGGTGTCGAAGAGGTTTTCGACATTGTAGAAGGCCACGGCGAAATCCTTGCCGCCGGCCGTCGGCGATGCGCCATGCTGCTGCGAAGGCGAGTTGGCTCCCACGCATGAGGCGCAGGCCAGCAGCGAGGACCAGAGGCCCGCGCGCAGGAGGTTCGTGATGGGAAGGCTGGACATTGGGGTGGGTTTTGGGGTAAAGAGGCCCCAATTTTAGCAATAAAACGCGACTTTCGGGCAATGGCCCACAAGTTGGCCACGACAGCCGCGAAGGCTTTCAACTTTAACACAACTTTAAGGTATTTCGCTTGCTTTCGTGCGGCAGATCCATTAGCTTTGCTCCCAAAATGATACCACTGCTGATCAGGGAAGACAGCGGGAATGATTCAGGGGACGAACCCCAATAACAAAGTTTCGAAGGCCACTCCTCACAGAGTGGCCTTTTTTGTTAATTTGCCCGGCCTTTCAACCCGGAAAAATGACCAGGAACAACAAAAAATGAAAAAGAGACAATGAGAAACAAAAGAGTGATCATCCTGATAGACGGACAGAACCTATACCACTCGCTGCGCAATGTCGGCTTGCGCGAATTGGACATCAACTGGACGGCCCTCCTGCATTCCTTGCTCGAAGAAGACGACGAACTGGTCCGAACCTACTGGTTCCGACCCGAGAAGCTCCAGGACATCTACCTCCAGCGCCGCCTCATCGCCAAAAGCATCCTCAAGGAAAAATACGCCGACCAGTACGACCGATACAAAGGCCTCGAGTTCGAACAGTTGCCCGAGGCCCTCCGCGAAGAGGCCGAGGCCGTCTTCAAAGACCGGAAAGAATGGCTTTCCCTCGAAAAGCAGAAGTTCAGCCAGGTGGATTTCAAGTACTCCCAAATCGAGAACGAATACGAGGACCTCGAAATCTACCGCTCCGGAATCCTCAAGATCGACCCCTACAACAAGCTCATCCTCACCGAAAAGGGCGTGGACATTGCCCTAGCTGTCAAGATGATAGAGTTCACCCTCACCGGAAAGTGCGACAAGATCATCCTCTTCAGCGGCGACCTCGACTACGCTGAGGCCGTCAAGGTCGTCAAGGACAACATGAAGAAAGTCCACATCGTAACGCTGCACAAAACCGACAAGACCAAGACCTTCACCATGTCGCGCAAGCTGGCCTTCATGGCCGACAAGGTCATCGACGTCTATGAGGCCGACCTCCGCAGCCGCTTCAAGAAGTGAGCCTCCCATAAGTCCACACAACCCCAAGAGCCGCCTTTGCCATGACACCGTTGCTGCTGAGCATTCTCTGCTCCACCGCCATCGTGATGCTGTTCACGGCCTTCGAAAAGTGGAAGGTCGATGTGCCCGCGGCCATCCTGGTCAACTACGCCGTGGCCGCCGCCGTGGGCCTCGCCCTGGTGCCCGCGCGGCCCTCCCTGCCCGAGCTGGCCGCCTTCCACTGGTTTCCCTTTTCGATCGTCATCGGGCTGATGTACATCGTCATGTTCTACCTGCTCAACCTCTCGCTGGCGCGCGCGGGCGTCGGGCCCACGGCCGTGGCCAGCAAGATCTCGGTGCTGCTGCCCATCCTGCTGGCCGTGGTCGGCTATGGCGAGTCGCTCGGGGCACTCAAGCTGCTGGGCATCGGCCTGGCGCTGGCCTCGCTGCTGCTTTCGGCCCGCAAGGGCGACCAGGAGGCTGTCGCCGGCTTCTCGCCGCTGCCGCTGGTGGTCTTCGTCGGCGCCGGCCTGACCGACGCCCTTTTGCTCTGGGTGCAGAAGGAGCACCTGCCATCCGCGGAAGCCTTCGTGTTCTCGGCCTTCCTGTTCAGCGTCGCCGGCTTCTTCGGGCTGGCGCGGCTGGCCTGGCGCCGCGACGAGGCCCGCTGGCTGGCCCGTCCGGCCAACTGGCTCGGCGGCGCGGCCCTTGGGCTGGCCAACTTCGGCTCGCTCTACTTCATGCTCGAGGCCCTGGCGCAGGCCCGCTTCGAGAGCTCCGTCCTTTTCGCCATCAACAACATCGGCGTGGTCCTGCTGGCCACCCTCCTGGCCCTGGCCCTCTTCGGGCAACGCCTAACCCGCGTCCAAGCCCTCGGAGTCGGTCTGGCCGCCGTGGCGCTTTGGGTGTTGCAGATGGCGTGAGGGGGGCAGTGTCCAATTTAAATGTCATTTTGTGAATTCTAGTTTTTTTTGAATGTTTTGCCACCTATAATCCTTTCTTTTATGATTAAGATGAAGTATGAAATTGCCTTGCGGTTGGGTTCCATAGCAGCCGTATTCGTAAGAAAATCATGGGTATTCAGTGCGGTTGCCGGCTTTTTGCTATTGGCGTTTTCATGCCGCCAGAGCCAGCCATCTGCTTTTTCTCCCCAGCTTAAAGTTACTGTACTCGGCGGCGCGGGTCAGGTTTCTGGCTCAATGACCCTGGTCGAGTCTTCGCAAGGATCGTTTCTGGTTGACTGCGGCTTGTTTTATCCTGATGGTTCTCAAGACGACATTGGAGTGCGCCAAAGCCAAGCAGACAAGAAAAACTCTTCGCTTGGTATTGATGCGAAAAGCGTAAGATTCGTTTTGCTCACCCATGCTCATCTTGACCATTCGGGTCGGCTTCCATTGCTTGTCCGCGAGGGTTTCGATGGAAAAATTTTCTGTACTCCAGCGACACTGCTTCTTTTGGAAGAAATGTTAAGCCAGCAGGTTCGTTATGAGAATACTCCTCGCCAATGGGTGCATAGCACCAGCTCAATAAAGCAAGGCGAAGATGGTAGCTCTTACGTGACCGCACACTGGAACCAATGCGAATGGCAAGACAAAATCGCAAGCAGAAACATGGTTTCAGGTTATGGTATGATGTCTGATGTCTCGGAGCTTTGGGGTTTGGAATTGAGCCCTTGCAAGTCGTGTGCGAAGAAAGATGTCGATAGTGTTCTTATGAGGACAGTATCGATTGGATATGGTGAGGAGATTGAGTTTATGACTGGAATCAAGGCTACATTTTACGATGCCGGCCACATCCCTGGTTCAGCATCCATATTGGTTGAAGTATCTCAATCAGAAGGAAAGTCAAAGCGCTTGCTTTTTTCTGGTGATATTGGAAACAACATGTCTATCTTGCAAGACGGTCCTCTCGCTGGAGCGGAGGCTGATGCCGTATGGCTTGAAAGCACATACGGCGGTCATTGTCGTGACTTGAACGTTGAGTCTGAGATTGAAAGATTTCAATCAGAAGTTGCCGATGTTCTTGCACGTGGCGGAATCGCTTGGATTCCTGCCTTTGCGCTTGACCGAACTCAGAAAGTATTGTATTTGTTGGCTGAAGCCAAGTCCAAGGGTATCATTCAGAACGAGGTGAAAATATTTTGTCCCTCTCCGACGGCTGAGAGTGTCACAAAAATCTATCAGCAGGAGATTTTGAACCGAAACAGCTGGTTCCGACAGGGAATGTATGCTCTCGACAAGCCATTTGCGGACCATATCTGCGAACTTCCGCGGCCACCCGATTCAAGTTTCGTGCTCATAACAACAAGCGGAATGATGGATGCTGCGTTTTCAGTTGACTTGATGCAGAAACTCTTGCCCGACAGCGGGACGACAGTCTTTTTGGTAGGTTATCAAGACCCCGGCACACCTGGAGGGCAACTGCGCCACGAATCATCTGTTGTTGAGTGGCAAGATCAAGCTGTTGAGGTTTTGGCCAAGGTTTCAAATTATTCATTTTTCTCCGCTCATGCTGACGCAGTGGAGTCGTTAAGTTGGCTTGGCAATCAGGATAAACAGGGTGTTTTGCTATACTTGGTTCATGGCGATGGCGCTGCACTTGAAAGCAATGCCATCTTTTTACGCCAAAATGGTTTCCAGCATGTAGAAATAGCCAAGCCGGGCGAGCCAATCGATTTTTCGGTGCCATAGCGAAGCCCTAATGAAGAAGGAGAACCCAAAGCCCGCGCAACCACCAAACCTACCCCCGCAGCTACTTTTTGCGGAGGAGGAATCCCGAGAAGTAGAGGGTTTCCTGGCCGTTTTCGTCGGTGAGGAAGCGGATGGATTCGTTCTGGGAGCG
>JFJP01005404.1_pt1 | contig 25160 bp, 17 predicted proteins | sample 431651 | NCBI WGS metagenome assembly JFJP01 (sample SAMN02602958, study PRJNA72255) | Microbial mat metagenome, whole genome shotgun sequencing project. | biome: fresh water; feature: sink hole; material: water; isolation source: purple microbial (photo- and chemosynthetic) mats found in...
CAGTCCAAACACCATCGAACCAGCCAAACCCAGAGCCAGCGCCCAAGTCCGGGCAATTGTCATTAACTTCGTAGTCACAATTAATTCCTTAAAGAAAAACAACGCCTCGCCGGAAACACGGAAAGAACCTACGAGCGCTGCGTAACATCAATCTACTTAAGCTCCAATTTGTGAAACCTACCCGCTTGCATGATGGCAGCCATGTGACGGCCTTGCTCTTGTAAAAGGTTGAGGTCTCGTAACGGATCACCGCTCACAACAATCAAATCGGCTAGCGCACCAGGCGCAATCACTCCCAGTTTGCCCGCCATATTCAGAATCTCGGCATTCACTACCGTAGCGGATCTCAATACATCCCAAGCTGGTTGCACTTGACTCCGTATCGAGAATTCGAGTGCCTGCATGTAGTGCTGACTACCCAGTAGATCCGTACCAAACCCGATGGTGACTCCAGCGGCAGCAGCGATACCGATACTGTTTAATCCTTGGTCACGAACAATACGCGCCTTCTCATGCTGCACATCGGTCAGACCCATCGCCTTCGCATTCAATAGCAAGGACTCATAGGCCACCAGGGTGGGAACCATGAAGCCCTTCGCACCTGCAAGACAATTGGCTGCATCTTCGTCAATGAGGTTGCCATGCTCAATTCCCCGCACTCCAGCTGCCACGGCGTGGCGGATCGCGTCCGCACTGTACGCATGCGCAGTCACGTATCGCCCCCACTTTTTGGCCTCGTGCACCACGGCCTTCACTTCCTCTGGCGTGTACTGAACAGAATCCAAAGGGTCGTAGGGTGATATGACACCGCCTGAGAGCATCAGCTTGATTTGATCGACGCCCTGTCGGAGTTCCTCTCTTGCCGCACGTTGAACGGACTCCACGCCATCTGCAATCAGCATCATGAGTCCAAGACTGGAACAAGCGCAGGCTAAGGCATGCTCTGTTCGCTGCCGTTGGTCACCATGCCCACCGGTTTGGGTAAGGGGTCGGCCAGAGATGAACAAACGTGGTCCAATCAAACTACCCTCTTCCACAGCGCGCTTGATTCCCCACTCTGCGCCGCCAGTGTCGCGGACTGTGGTGAACCCTCGATCCAGCATGCCACGCAGAATGACACTGGCCCTGGCAGTTGCAAGCGTAAGAGGAATACCACTGAGGTTCTTGAATGACTCGTCGGTCACCATGACGTGGCAATGTGCATCAATCAACCCAGGCAACACACTACGACCTCGGAGATCAATCCGGGTGGCATGTTGCGCAGAGATGTGCCTATCGGACACCTCTTTGATCGTATCGCCTTCAATGGCAATGCTCGCGCCCTCGATCACTTCCCGATTCGCGACATCAAGGATTCGAGCGTGGCTGAGGATTACCAAACCACTCATGACAATGCCTTGCCCTCGGTCTCCGGGAGAAACAGTGCAGCGCCAGCAGTCGCGATCAAAAAGCATGAAATGAAGGCCACCGTAAAGCTGACACTCAAACTGGCAAGCATCGTTCCGATGACGATGGGTGCGGCGGCATTCGCCATGCGTGCAACGCTTACACCCCAGGAGTAGCCGCGTATGCGCAAGTGCGTGGCGTAAATCTCACCCATCCATGTATTCCAAACCCCCCACGCGCCGAGATTGAAAAACGAAAGAAGAAAGTTCCACACATACAACTGCGTCACGGTTTGTGCATAGGCAAAGCCGAACCCACTCACACTGGCCAACAACACAAAAGTAACCATAGTCTTCTTGCGGCCCACTCGCCCGGTCATATAGGAAGCAGCCACGTATCCCGGGATCATGCACAAGGCCGATAGCGCGACAAACTCAAGACCTTCGGACATGCTTAAACCCCGCTTTGCCAGCATGACCGGCAACCAAGACGACATGGCCCATGCGGCAAAGGTGAAGCAAAAGTTGATGGTGAACTGTGCCGCCGTCACCTTTGCCACGCCGGCCGTGAATATGCTGCCGGAGCTCGTGGCCGCAGAAACAGGTTTTTCTAAGGTGGCATTCCTTACCGTTTCAATATGCTCACCGCTAGAGAGAGAGGCAACCACCGCCCTCGCCTCGTCATGTCTTCCCTTATCAAAGAGCCAATAAGGAGACTCTGGGACCAAGCGGGTGAGAGCAACCGCCAAGAGCGCGGCGACGGAACTTCCGCCAAGAATCCAACGCCACCCCAAATCTGCGAACAGGTAGGTGGTTGCGACAGCCATAAGAATCCCGACAGGCCACCCAGATGCCAGATAGACGGAAGCCTTCCCCCGTACTTTGGTAGGCAACAGCTCCTCAAAGTAGGGGAACGTAATCACGACAGCCCCGACCAGGAGTACGCCACAAACAAACCGCATGACCCAAAGCGTATAAAAGGTAGGCGCTATGCAACTTGCCAATGACAACACCGCGTAAGCACCCATACTCCATCGAAGCGCACGCTGGCGACCGATTCGGTCGATCACGCGTTCCCACATCAGCGCACCGGGAATCATTCCCAAAAAAATGGCGCCCATGAGTGAACCCAACTGCACGTCATCGATATTGAGGTCTGCTTTGATGGACTGCCCTGCCAAGACCACAATCATCATCTGCCAAGCTTCTACGACAAACACAAACAGCAAGGCAAACCCGATTTTCCAATGCCTGGCTGACATCGGCATGGACTGAAACAGCTCGCCGACCGACACTGTTCGCGTTGTGCTCATGTCCCGCTCACTTCTACACCGTAGACGCGTTTAGCGTGTTCCTCAGTGATCAGTCCATTGCGCACGTCCGTTAGTACAGCATCCGGGTTTCGTTTGCGTGGATCACCGTACCCGGCGCCATTGCCCGTCACAATCCGGGCGATGTCGTTTTTGCCCAGAGGAATGTCGCTCTCAAAGGAGTGCCTGCTGACCGATCCATCCACCCTTCGTACCTCGACATAGTTCGGGGAGCCATCGGAACCGCCTTGCAATCCCCAAGGCGGCACCTTGGAGCGCGAAAAACCAGAAGTCAATGCACCTCCATCAGCGCGCATGCGGTAGTCAATGACAACGCCGCGGCCACCACAATACTCACCATCACCCGGGGGGTCATATACATTCAACGACATCTGATCGACGTAGTAGCCGTAGCGCGACTCTGCGACCTCGACCGGGCAATTGAAGGTGTCGCCGTGTATCAGAGAGAAGACCGTATGGTTGCCATCACGATTGTTGAGCGCTCCCCAGCCGCCCAACTCAGGCTCGACCATAGTGAACGGTTGCCCGCTATCCGGGTTATGTCCCCCCAGGACGACGACCGCCGTAGATGCAAAGGTCCCCGCCGTCAGCAGTTCTGGACAGCACTGCGCGAGGCAGCGAAAGATCAAGTCATTGACCCGTATCAGCGTCTCGTAGTAGAACCCCTGCGCTGTGGGCGGCAGAGCTTCGAAAACGCTGCCCGGACGGGTAAGCACCTTCAATGGGCGGAAACTGCCGCCATTGGCCGACGAAGCATGGTCTGTGATGGCCTTGAAGGCGATTTGCGCCGCAATGAAGGTCGCATCTCTGGACGCATTGAGGGGGCCTTTGATGCTGTCGGGGTTGTCACGCAAGTCGATCACCATCTGGTCATCGGATATATCAATCTTCACCCTGAATGTGCTGCCGTTATCTTGGGGTTCTTCCAGCGTAAAAGTTCCCTTCGGCAGCTTTTTCAAGGCCTTCAACGAAAGGCGTTCCGCTTCGTTCATGGACTCTTCGAGTACCTTCAAGAATGTCTCACGCCCGTATTTCTGGACCACCTCTTTGAGTCGCCGCTCGCCACTGCGCACGGCAGCGATACCAGCCCACAGGTCGCCCTCGGCAAACTCCGGCATGCGGGAATTGACCTTGATGATTTCAAGCACCGACCGATTGACCTGACCTTGTGAAAAGAGCTTGATCGCTGGCAGGCGCAAGCCCTCCTGGAAGATTTCGGTGGCCTTGATATCCATAGAACCGTGGACAGAGCCACCAACGTCGTTCCAATGCGCACTGTTGGCCGTCCATGCCACCAACATTCCGTCAGCAAACACTGGCATTGCCAGCACGATGTCGTTCAGATGTGTCACGCCACCATAAAATGGGTCGTTGGTGATGAAGATATCACCCTCTTGGATTTCATTTTGTTTGCTGTAAATTCCAACAAACCGCTGAACCGCTTTTTCCACAACGCCGACGAGAGCCGGGATGCCAGCGCCAGAACTGGCCATCTCACCTTCGGCGTTGAGAATGCCGGTTCCCATATCTAGCACCTCGTAAATGATCGGGCTCATGGCAGTCAGGCGCATAGCGTCGAACATTTCAGCCGAGATCGCTTGCAGTGAGCTCTGAATGATTTCAAACGTGAAGGCGCTATTACTGGGCATGATGGGCTCCGCTATTGAGGTTGCTGATATGGGTGTTGCCATAGGTATCTATGGAGACAGAGTTGCCAGGAAAAATGACAATCGTTGTGCCTGGGTCCTCGATAACTGCAGGACCTGTGAACGTCATACCTGGCGTAAGCCGTGTGCTGTCGTAAATGTCCGCTTCATGCACACCGCTGCTGCTGTAATCCACCATTCGCTTGCCCTTTCGCGCCTGGTCAGCAGAGGTCTCGTTGAGTGCAAGTGCAACGGGCACCAGTTTGCCAATTTTTGCAAATGCCGCCACATGCACACCAATGAGTTCCACTGAGGCATCCAGACGATATGTGAAATGCTGTTCATACTGCTGGTGAAATCTGTCAATCACATCTGTGAATGACTGCGCAAGGTTTTCACCTTCGGCCACCTTCACCTCCAAGGCATGCTCTTGATTTTGATAGCGCAGCTTGACCGAGCACGCCATCTCTATGTTCTCGGCAGAGATGCCCTCCAGAAGATATTCCTTTCGCCCCTGGTCGACCAGATCAGCCAACAGCAACTCGACCTGTTTTGCACTTTGTGCTGAGCCAAACGGCAAGAGCTTCGTCATGAAAAAATCGCGCCGCAAATCGGACATCACCATGCCCCAGGCAGAAAATACACCCGCTGATTGCGGAATGACCACGCGCTTGACACCGAGTTCCTGAGCCAGCGAGACGGCATGCATGCCACCACCACCACCAAATGCCACAAGCACAAAGTCTCTGGGGTCAAAACCTCGATTGATGGAAATCAACTTCAACGCATTCACCATATTGAAGTCGGCAATTTCGATGATCCCGCGCGCTACTGCCGAGTTGTCCAGGCCCAGTCGCCCGGCGAGATCGCCAATAGCCCGGTTTACCGCTGGCATATCAGCTTGGATTGCACCACCGCAAAAGTATTCCGCATTGATGCGTCCGAGATACAAGTTGGCATCGGTTGTTGTGGCATTCGTGCCGCCGCGACCGTAGGCAGCCGGGCCTGGATCAGCGCCGGCAGACTTCGGACCTACATGCAGCTTGTTCATTTCATTGACCCAGGCAATAGATCCGCCGCCATTGCCAATCTCCACCAGATCAACTACTGGAACCATAATGGGGTAGCCAGCGCTAAGCCGACTTTTTTCAATGTAGTAGTCGGTTTTGATCTGCACTTCGCCATCTTTTATCAAAGAGCATTTGGCAGTGGTTCCTCCAATATCCAATGCAATCACGTTGGGTTCACCAATCAAACGCCCGACAACAGCGGCTCCCCACATGCCGCTGGCAGGACCAGACTCCACCATGGAAATTGGCACTTCCTTGGCGTGTGCCAATGTATCCACACCGCAGTTGGACTGCATCACATAGATGGGGCCGCGATAGTCGCTCGTCCTGAGTTGCCCTTCGAGTCGTGACAAGTAGCGCGACGTAATGGGCTGAACATAGGCCGACAACACTGTGGTATTCGTGCGCTCATATTCACGCCACTCACGGGTAATTTCGTGCGAGGCCACCACGGTCACCTCAGGCCAGAGCGCCTTGATGCGGGACGCTACTTGCCGCTCATGCTCAGGGTTGCCGTATGCATGAAGGAAGCACACCGCAATAGCTTCAACGCCCAGCGCCTTGAAGTCATCCAGGATGGCCGGCAACTCACTCAAGTTCAATGGTTCCAGTTCTCTGCCATAGGCATCCATGCGGCCATGCATTTCGCGCCGCAACTCACGTGGTACGAACGGCGCGGGCTTTTCGTATCGGGCGTTATAGAAATCGGGTCGCGCGCCGCGTGCGATCTCCAGTACATCGCGAAATCCCAGTGTCGTGATGAGTGCCGTTTTGGCACCACGTCGTTCGGTCAGAGCGTTGATGACGACTGTGGTTCCATGCGAGAACGATCCCATCTCGGCAATCTGCACATCTCCCTTGTGCAGAACCTCCAGAATTCCCTTTTCAAAATTAGGCGGTGTCGTATCAGACTTCGCTGTCCTGACCGTATGCTTGCCACTTTCATCGATCTCAAAATAGACCATGTCGGTAAAAGTGCCGCCGACGTCGGTACACACACGAATTTGTTTTTTCATTTTCTTTCCTTGCAAAGCAGTAGAGGGGCGTAGACCAAGGTCGCTAGACTTTGACAGTGCGCGACGCGCTGGGGCGTGAACCAGCCAGTTTTGTTGAATACGTTGATGGAGCCGATGAGGGCGCCACATAGAAACACCGGAAGATTGACCCCCGAGCCGCAGCCCAATCTCGTAAGGAGCTCAAAGTCCGAAGGGAACATACCTTGGATGTCACCCGGTTGGTTACACACAACGGGCTGCCTTTGGGCAACTTCTGCTGCCCATTTGCCTGATTCCATCATCTTTGTCTCGCCGATCGGGTACGCCGTGGTATCAGAGCTCCAGACCCGCGTCGTCGTTTGACCGTGAACTGGCTCAACCATGGAGACCGTGTAGAGCAGGTAACCAATCTGTTCCTGAAATACGGATGCAACTTCACCATGTACGGCTAAAGGACCACCGTTGGATGACAGCGCGGAGCCGATTCGCGTCAAGTGATTCAGAAAACTGCTGGCATCCATCAAGTTCTTCTTCATCACAGCGCATCTCCAACAAACGACGGGTGAGGCTCGATCTGCTCAATGATGAAGTTGCCGTAGCTGTCAACCGTCAGTACGTAACGCGGTGGGACGAGTACGGATGAGTTGATTCCTTGCACTACAGCGGGACCGCTGAGGTGCATGCCAGGCTCCAGTTGAATGCCGTCATAGATCTCAGCCACAAAGCTCCCGACATGATCGAAGTGGACCACGCGATCACCCAGTTTTGCATCTGCAATGGAGCGACCAGCGCTGGTCTTTATTTGAAGCTTGGGTTTGGTGACATTTGCATATACAACCAAATGAAAAACAACCTGAAGAATCGACGCATTTTGAACATTTACGGACTGCAATGCCTCCTTGGCGTCACCGAGGCTGCCCTGCTTGACAGACAGTTCCAGTGGCAGGTCTTGCCCGCCGGAGTGGATGTGGAGTTGGCACTCGAACTGCCAGTCTTCCTGCGGTAGTCCTCTGCCCCGAAAGTCCTGCTGAGCTTGAGTGCGCAGTTGCTCAAACTCGGCGACCACATAGGTAGCCGTGAGGGCTGCACCTTCATTCCGATGAACACTGGTGTAATCCCTCCGTATATCAGCGAAAAGCATGCCCCAAGCGGAAAAAGTCGCCGCGTTGACAGGAATAATGACGCGCGTAATGCCTAAGTCGTGCGCTAGCCCCGCAGCGTGCAATGCACCAGCCCCACCAAATGCCATCAAGGCACAGTCGCGTGGCGCGCATCCCTTGCGGGTGCAATGTCGGCGCAATTCTTCCGCAATTTTGGCATTCTCTTGCCGCAAGACTGCGCCCGCGGCTTGATAGGCATCAAGTTGCTGACATTGACCCAAATGCGTAAACCGGCTGGTCAACCTGTCGGGATCCAGCCCATCGGACTCCATGCGTCCCAATAGGGTATGCGCGTCTGCCAACGTGAGATTCGCTTGCGCGTTGATGGGCAAGGTCGTGCCGATAGCGAAGGAAGCCATGTCAACATCAATGGATGCCGGGTATGGCTTACAGGAGAGTTTCCCTTCTCGAATCAATGCGCACTTTGCCGTACTGGCACCCACATCAACCGCGAGAACATTCCTCTCTCCGATGGCCTTAGCCACTACGCGAGCAGCCAGCATCCCCCCCACCACTCCGGACGCCAGCCCAGTGCCGGCGTCGGTTCTTGCATCGGCCACGCATGTCAAGCCCGCGTTGGACTTTATGAAATACAGCCTCACGCAATAGTTTCGGGCTTGCACCGCTTGCTGCAACGCCTGGGCGTATTCTTCAGCCGCGGATGCGTCAGTCGGTAACGTAGAGCCAATGACGATCAGGGCGACCTTCGACATTTCGACACCGTTGCATTCAAGGGCACACATCGGGCTGAGACCAATGCTGGGGTATGCCGTCTTGGTCTTGCACACCACCAGCGCTGCTCCTTCGCCTTGCGCATCGAAGTGATGAGCCACTACGTCGGTAAACCGTGCCCCCACATCAATTGCTATATGCGTAGTCATTTGCAGATGAAAAAAAGTCTCGAAACCGCTCCACTCTGGGCGATCGCAATCCCGAGACAAACACCCTTGGAAGTAGTCGAACGTGGGAGGATGGCTTAAAAGTTGTAACGCAAGTCCATACGAACGGAGCGAGGTGCTGCGGGTTGCACAAAGCCACCTGCGACAAACTCAGCGTTGTAGGCTTGGTCGGTCAGGTTTTGCACAGCCAGGGACCAGATCCACTTGCCTTTGGTATCCTCCAGCGCAGTGCGCAGGTTGACCAGATTCACGGTTGAGCGAGCCGTCGAGTTTTCTGGATCCCAATACTGCTTACCTTTGCTCACAACATCGCCACGCACGATCATGCGTAGTCCCTGGCTGATGGGAAACCGATACTGCAACCCCAAGTTGGCTGTTACGTTCGGTACATACGGCGCCTGGTTGCCGACCAATGTCGGGTTCACCGAGTAGGCATCGATCACGCTTTGCGTGTATCCCACGCCAAGTGAGCCATCCAAACCAGGGGCCAAGTTGGCAACTGCCTCAAACTCTCCGCCACGCAAGGTCACGCGGTCAATGCCCACCAAGACTTGTGCGCTAAGAGCCCCGACAAATACGAAGTATGGAGCGTTGGTCACCGAAGTGTTGAACAACGCAGTGTTCAATCTGAGTTTGCCATTCAACAATTCTGTCTTGTAGCCAACCTCCGCCGTGGTGGTGTTCTCAGCACCAATTTGATCGCTCACGCCAGTAACACCGGCGCCAGCTGCCGCGGCTCCGACGCCACTTTGGTTGAACTGGCCACTGCGAAAGCCCTTGCCCCATGAAACGTACGTGAGGCTGGACTGGTCCTTGTAACGCAGCGAGACTTTTGGCTGCATCGCACTAAAGGACATTTCCTTGGTGCATGCAGATGTATTGCCTGCTGTACATCCGACTGGAAGCCCTGTCGATTGCCTGAAGTCAACTACCTGCTTTCTTTCGTCGCGATCGTAGCGAAACGCAGTGGACAACTCCACCTTCTGGGTGATGTCCCAATCGAGGTTGCCAAAAATTGCCGATGATTTATTGTCATTGTTGTCCGCGAGCCAGGAATTGGTCGGATTGACAGGACTGGAAAACTGCGGGTCGCGCTCCAACGGCACAACACCCGAACCCGAGTCCATTCCGGTCCATGTGGACGAAAACCGATCTGTCATCAGGGCGTAGACACCGGCCATCCATCGCACACTTGGTTTCGATGGAGATGTCAGGCGCAATTCGTAGCTTTGCGTCTTTGTGTCAACAAACTGGCCAGTTGTGCCGTCTGCAAAGCCACCCAACAGATTGCGGGACGCCGTGTACGGATATTGATCACTGGCCGTCTTTTCTGTGATGCGATTGAAGGATGCCACGCCGGTCAGCGTCGCAAAATTCAAGTTGTAGTCAAACTTGGTCGTGACTTCATCCAGGCTTCTGGTATTGAACCCCATGTTGTTGGCGCAGAATCGGCGGCTGACACTGTCTGCGTCCACTTTCGAGAAGTCAAAAATGTTGTTTGGATCGGCGGTACAGTCGGCATTCAGGTGGGTCGGTTGGTACTGGTAATTCAGCGCCCCTGATCTGTCTTGCACATGGTTCACACGCAGGTCAATGCCCAAGTCGTCGCTGACATGCCATTTCAACAGACCCCGGATCGTGGTGTCTTCGTAAGGGTCCACTTTCTTCTTGAGATTGTCGTTAGTGAGATTCCCGCCCCGATCTGTGTAGTTGGCGCTAATGCGATACATGAGGGTGTCCGGAATAATGGCTCCGCCGACGCTGGCCTGCATCTGCTTATGGTCGCCATTGCCAACACCCGCCTGGATGTAGCCACCCGCTTCATTGCGTGGCTGCTTCGTATTGATCAAAATGGCCCCGCCTGAGGCGTTGCGCCCATACAAGGCGCCCTGCGGGCCGCGCAGCACTTCAATACTTTGAATGTCAAACAACTCTTGGCCAAACTGTTTGGCGTCTGACTGGATGACTCCATCCACCACCACCGCCATCGGCGTTTCGCCATTGCGCACCTGTGAGAGTCCGCGAATGGTCATGAATGAAGTACCAACGGACTGCGCCTCCGTCAGAGACAAGTTCGGCGTGACTGCAACGAAGTCTCCAACCCCCTTGATGCCTGCATCTTCTATTGCTTTTGATGAAAAAGCTTTGACCGACAACGGTACGGTCTGCTGGGTTTCATCACGTCCGCGCGCTTTGATGACGATCTTTTCCAGCGCAGCGTACGGAGCATCCTCCGAGGCAGTTTGCTCCTGTGCCAAGGCCGGAAAGGTCAGGCCTATTCCCAGGGCCAGGACGCTGATATGAAATGGACAACTGGATTCTTTTCTCATGAAGGGCATCATTGGTCTTCCTATTTCTAGAGGTTGGACTGGAAGCAGCCTGCCGTCAGGCCGTCTCATCCCCGTATCTGGGAATGTGGTAATGATGCCTGTCCCGACGCGGGTCTTGCGAGAGTGCAAGCGAGTAGTTCGGAAATCTCCTACCCATACGGGTAGGACCCGTCACTTATCCGTGGGTAGGTTTGCGCGGGTAATTGCTAATCTTGATGTGGTAGCAGGCCAAATTTGCGCGCAGCAGTAACGGCCGACAGGCGATTTTCAACCTTCAGTTTTGCAAAAATCTGCTTGAGGTGGAATTTGATCGTGTTCTCTGATACACCCAGCGCCCGGGCCATTTGCTTGTTCTGCATGCCGGATGCAAGCAAGGCCAGCACTTCAAGTGCCTTGGCATTAAAGCCTGAACGAGCGTCTTGCGGGCCGGTTTGCATACTCTGCAAACGCTTCAACAGGACATCCCATCTATGCGCATCGATACCAATGTCGGTACAGTCAACGCGTGTCAGCCATGGCAACAAGCCTGGTCCAGTCTCCAATACCAGGCCCATGGCATCTTGCGAGTGCAAGCGAGACAACAGCGCGGTCAATTGCACGAGTTCGTCGGTCGGTGCAGCTGATTTTTTCCGCGCGCAATAGTCCAGCAGCTGCAACCGCCAAACTGGAAGCGCCAAATCCTGCAGCTCAAATGCCTGGCGGCCAGCCTCGATCAGGTTGCGTGCAACATGCGGCGTACCTGCAGCGATGTTGAGGCGCGCCAAAGCCAGTATTGCAGCCTCAGCCAAACGCCAGTTTGCGTGTGGTGAGCGAGCAGTTTGCGCCAGGACCATCAACTCAGCCGCCTGTGCCTCCAATTTTGCCTGCGCAACTTGCCCACCCTGGGAAAGCAAGTCGACTCGCCAAGCCTGAGTTAGTTTTACCAAGCGCGGCAGTCGTCGTTGACGTGCAAAGTGAGCAATCTGTGTCAGCATTTGCGCAACGACCGCCATACCCTGGTCATGCCAGCAAAGACGCAATTGCACTTCGAAAGCGCTGGCGTACAAGTCATACCAGCCGTCGTTATGCTGAACGATGTGCTGCGCCTCCAAAATCCACCTGGCAGCATTTTCCCAGTCACCTTGCCAATACACGTACTGCGATTTGAAGCACATCACCATCGACTTGAGCGAGCTCTGGGCTTCAAAATTTCTTTCAGCCAAGGAGAGCGCCTCGTCTATCAAACTGCAGGCCTGGAAAATTTGCCCGCTCGTGCTCAGCGCCATCGCCTCATGCATCAAGCAAAAGTTTTGCCCAAGCGGACTGTTGGCAAACTGCATACGCACCGCCGCCAAACGCGCGATGCGGACAGTGGCGGCCATTTGACCAGCGCCAAAATGTGCCAACGCGCTGCAACACAAAAGGGTTCCCTGGCCGATATTGTCCTTGGGCAAGGCGGCCTCAACCGCCTCGACGCTCGCAGGCCAGCGGTCCAGCTTGTCAAAGCGGTCAAAAATGGTTTGCACCAGAGCATTGATGATTTTGTAGTCACGCTGCAAGGGCGCATCCCGCCCTATCCCCCACTCCGCCAGACGCAACATCTCAACGGCCAACTCCTCGTGCCCAATTCTGGCGTGCAGATAGGCCTGCATGATCAGCAGGCCTGGGTCAGCGCGAAGAATCTGGTCATCGAATTGATCCAGAATGCTCTGCGTGTAACGCATGCCACGCCACAACACCAATTCCCAGCCACCTGCTTCACGCACAATGTGCACAGCCAACGCGGTGTCACCTGCGTGCAACGCATGTTTGGTGGCACCACTCCAATCCCCCTGGTCCGCAAGCCACCGGGCTGCCAGCGTATGAATCTTCTTTGCGCGACCCGGCTCTATACGCAGTTGCAAGTAGTCCGCAAAAAGCGCGTGGTAGCGAAACCATGTGCGCTGCGTGTCCAGGGGTAACAGCAGTGCTTCAAAGTCGCTGAGACGACTGAGCAGCATCTGACTATCATGACTCTCGCGCACCGCATCTGCCATCGCTGGGTTAAATCGCTCCAGCAACGCAGTGTCCAGCAAGAAAGCACGCAGTTCCGGACTCAGTTGCACCACCAGTTGCTCGGTCAAATAATCTGCCACATCGTCCAGTTGACCGCCAAAGGCCTGTAGTCCAAGGGGGCTGCCCTGCCCCTGCTCCATCCATAGCCGCGCGAGTTGTACGGCGACCGCCCAGCCTTCAGTACGCGCGTGCACTATGGCCAGATCGCTACGACTCAGTTGACCGCCTAACACTTGTGCAGCTTCACTCTGCGACAACACCAAGTCATGCCCATCCATGCTGTGCACCAAGCCCCGGGCCTTCAGCGCTGAGACCTGCAAACGCGGACGCTGCCGGGCAGCCACCACAATTTGCACATGTGGCAACTCAGCTTCAATAAGCCTTCGAATCACCTCGTCTACACCGGTGCTGCTAGCACGATGGTAGTCATCCAATATCAGGCTGATGCTCTCAGTAGAACTCCGTAAGGCATCCACCAGACTGTTCGTCGTTCGACCAACATCTGCATCCAGGGATTGTTCCCGCGCCCCCTGAGACCCCATTTTCCCCAGGCCACCCAAGGCTACGCCGCACTGTTCCATGGCAAGCAGCAGATAGGCCAAAAACCGCCCGACATCAGCGTCTGACTCATCCAGCGACAGCCACGCTGTTTTGCGCTCCGGGTGTTGATTTGAAAGTGTCCACCACTGGCCCAATAGGGTGGTCTTTCCAAACCCGGGGGGCGCAATCACCACTATCAGGCGCTTGTCACTATGCAGCTTCAAGCGCTCTATCAGCTCTTCACGCTGCGCTGTGGCAACAACCTGTTGCGGTGGTGATAGCTTTCCAGCCAAGACCCATGCAGGCGTGACATAGGTGACAACGGGCTTGGTCATTGACAACTTTTCAGCGGTTGTTATGGTGTTGAATGATCAATTGAGTCAAGTGGCAGACAACTGCAAACGGGTTCAGGGATTGACGCCCAGTTTCAGTTGTGCTGCCAGAGTTCAGAGCATGTTAGTCTAAACAACCAATTTTTCGTTGCAGTTACCCGAAAGTCTACTTGAAGGACAGCCATCGCAAATGGGGTAGCCACGATTTGTGCGCAAGTTGTGAGCGCGCGTTCGATTTGGTGGGGTCGCACACGCAACCTGCCCCCTCAGCAGGTAGGTCGCCCTGGACAAATCGACCTGTGACGCCGCCGGGTCGATGACCAGCGGCTTCACATCGGCATCGGCAGCAAAGGCCGCAGCGCGCACCACGACACACGCCAACCACAGAAGCAACAGCCCCAGCAGGCACTGCAGTTGCTTTCAAATTGATAGCTGATCGCGCTTATTCCACAAGCGCTACGGCCCAATTTCCCTAGAACTTCTGCTTCACGCGACATGAAGGCGGGCAGGCCCAACCAGCGCTGCAGCGGCTCCAGCAGCGCCACCTGGGGCCGCATGAACCAGCGCGGCAACCGGAGCCGAACCTTGAAGCCACCATGGGTGCGGTTGAATTTCTGAAACAACTTGTGCAGAGCCACAGGCTCCCCGGCAAAAATGTAGTCTTGCCCCACGGCGGCTTTCTCGATGGCCAGGCACATACCGTCGGCCAGCGCATTCACCTCCACAAACTCATCACCATGTCTTTGGCGAATGCCATGGGCACCATGGCGTGCAGCAGGTGCAGGCGCAGAAAGTAGCCCCACATGGAATGGTCATTGACACCGGCCACGCCATTGGGCATGAGGATGTTGAGCGGCAACCCACGCTTGCGGTGTGCCAACGCCACCTGGTGCGCATCGGCCTTGCTGCGCTCGTAGGGTGTGAGGTAGTGGCCAGGAGTAGCACATCAAACCCACGCAGTGCCTCGGTCAGACCCTTGGGCTGGGTTACGTCACCCACCACCAGCGTCACGCTTTGTTGGCGCAGCCACTGGGCTGCTGCCCCGTTCGTGTCGCGTACCAGGGCACTGACCTGCCAGTCGCGCTGATGCTTGGCGCGCACCAGCACCTGCCCGATGAAGCCTATGGCTCCTGTCAGAAATACTTTCATTGCTTCCTCACGCGCAGAATCGCAGCGCAAGATTTCACATGAACGAGCGTGCCAAGGCTATCCGTGTTTACCAAAACGGCGCCATCACAGGCGCCAGAAGTGCATCATCGCGGCGCATGTGGCACGTCGCCAAGCGCGACCGCCGCGTTACCATATTGGTACAAACAACGGACATCACATGCCAGATCAGTTGCCAGATCAGTCGGTGCAGGGGAGATCGACCTTCGTGGGGTCGGGCAAGCTCTTTTTGGTATTGCTGACAAGTTTTTTGGTGTGCTCCGCGATTTGGTTCTTTGCGATGCATCAAATCAAGCTCAAGGCTCAGGAAGATATCGCCGCCGAGTTTGTGAAGAACGCCAATCTCACCAAATTCCAGGAAGGTAGAGTGTCAAGCGCTCTGCGCGTTCTGGACCAAGTGCTACTGGTTCTGCGGGACGACTACGCCAAAGACGGAAAACGCATAGACATCAAAAAACGACTGGCGACCATGCACGTGGATGACCGCTACGTGGGACTGGTGACGCTGATCGGAGCGGACGGTGCAGCGGTGGCCACCACTGCCACCGACATGGCAGCGAATTTTTCCGACCGCGACTACTTCAAGGAACACGCTACCAATGCAGATGATCACCTGTTGATTGGCAAGCCCATCCTGGGGCGCAAGACCGGCAAATGGCTCATCTCGCTCACCCGACGAATCTATGGTCCCAACGGATCTTTCAACGGCGTGATCTTTCTTCATTTGAACCCCGCATTCTTCGCGGAAGACTATGCCAACACGGACATGGCACCGCATACGATCATGTCCCTTGTGGGTATGGATGGCATTACGAGGGTTCGCCACATGAACGGCAAAGACACCTACGGCGACGACCTTCGGGGTGGGCAACTATTTCAGCAAATCAGGAAATCCCCCACCGGCAGTTTCATCGGTGAGTCGCCGACCGATCAGGAAGTGCGGGCGGTGACATACAGGGTAGTTCAAGATTTCCCCCTGGTGGTGGTGGTCGCTTCATCGTTGAAGGAGGTCAGCGCCTCCAGTGACAGCCAACGCCGTGTCTACCTTGCGGCGGCAACGGTGTGCAGTCTTCTTGTGTTGGGCCTTACAGCGTTGCTCTTGCTGTCGTTCAAGAACAGCCGACGGGAGATCGCCTTGGTGTCAGAAGGAGCCTCCAGGCTGCGGTCCATCGTCAATGTGTCACCGGTCCCCATGGCATTGAATGATGCTGCCGGAAACATAACATTCCTGAATCAGGCGTTCACTGAGACCTACGGCTACCGGATGGAAGACATTCCAACGCTCGCACTGTGGTGGTCCAAAGCGTACCCAGACCCCACGTACCGTCAGTGGGTCATTCAGGCGTGGGGCGAGGAACTGGAGCGGGTGAAGCAGACCGGCAAGAGGTTTTCTCCCCTGGAAATAAATATCCGGTGCGCCGACGGCAGAACCAAAATCGTTGCAGCCACTGCAACGGAGTTCGCACATTCCGCCAATGATGAGCACCTCGTTGTGCTCTATGACTTTACTCTGCGCAAGGAATCTGAGCAAGCGTTGACAACGATGCTCAAGGAAAAAGTGGCGCTGTTGATGGAAGTCCATCACCGCGTGAAGAACAACCTTCAGGTCATCTCCAGTTTGCTCCGGCTCGAAAGTGGCCGAAGTTCGCAGCCCGAGACGAAATCGGTCCTGGGTGACATGCAAGGCAGATTGCGCTCCATGGCGGTGCTTCACGAGTCGCTGTACCGTGCAGGGACATTCGCGTCACTAGATTTGCACTTGTACGTTGAGAGACTGGTCACCGAAGCTTTTCGTTTTCAGACAAAGGATCTTGCAGCCATCCGGTTGCAATGCAATTTGAAGCCCGTTCAGGTTGGCATGGATCAGGCCATCCCGTGCGGACTGCTGGTGAACGAGCTGATCTCCAACGCGCTCAAGCATGCGTTTCCACCAGGCCATCGCGGTGAGATTTGCGTGGAATTGCAGCCGACCGACGAAGCAGGAGAATGGCGCCTAACGGTGAGCGATACCGGAGTGGGTCTTCCCGAAGATTTTGAATCAAGAAAGCGAAATTCACTGGGGTTGCAACTGATCGGCGATTTGATACAGCAGCTCAACGGCAGAATGGAAATCGAGACCGATCGCAAACAGGGCGTGGCCTTCAATGTCATGTTTAATCCTGAGCCGAATACAAGTCCCAAGTCGTAGGCAGGCCTTTGAGGGTGAACGTCCCGCGTTCCTGAAACGACAGTCCCGCACCGGCAACCAGGTCGGTCACAACGCGTGACACGATGACTTCACCGGGCTGGGCTTGCGCCATCACCCTGGCCGCGGCGTGGACGGCAATACCGCCAATATCGTCACCGCGAATCTCTACTTCCCCGGTGTGTACTCCCGCGCGGATGGCTATGCCCAGGCCGGGCATGGCAGAACGCAGCGCCAGGGCACACTTGACGGCGCGGCCCGGCCCATCGAAGCGGGCAAGGATGCCGTCGCCGGTGGACTTCACCAGTTGCCCGCGGTGGCGCGCCACCGATTCGCGGGCCAGTTTGTCGTGCGCATCGAGCACCTTGCGCCAGGCGCCGTCGCCCATATCGGTCACCTTGATGGTGGAATCCACAATGTCGGTAAACAGGACTGTGGCGAGCACGCGCTCAAGTTCCTCCTGGTGTTCGGGACGAACACCGGTGAGGAACTCTTCCAGATCTGCGTGCAGTTCATCAAGTTCACCGGACCAGAAGGCATGGTCTGCCCCTGGATATTCGATGAAGCGTGCCTGAGGTATTGCATCCGCCATCTGCCGCCCCAAGGCAATGGGCACCAGGGCATCGTCTGCACGGTGCTGCACCAGGGTGGGCACATGGATCGATTTCAAAATCTCGCTCACATCGACCTGCATGTACATATTCAAGTAGGCCTTCAAATCGCCGGGGCTGGAAGAGAGTCGCTCATACTTGGCAAAAAGCCGCACAAACTCATCGTCCTTCTCATGGCTCTTGATCACCTTGGGCAGCATCCCTCCGCTGCCCCACGGCGCCATGCGGGTCTTGAAGCGTCCGGAATCATCACGCTCATGGAGCAAATCAGCAAAACGCACGAATCCGCCAAACATGACCAGATGCGAAATTCTTTCGGGATGCGAGGCGGCCAGCAAGGCGCTCATCGCGCAACCCTCTGAAAAGCCAACGAGTGCAGCGCGCTTGGAGCCCACACAATCCATCACGGCACACACATCGCCCATGCGGACTTCCAAAGGAGCCACACCGTGCATACGGTCTGACAAGCCTTGCCCCCGTTTGTCGAGGGTGATGACCCGGGCATAGGTGGCCAAGCGCCGCAGAAAATCGGTGTACCCGGGCATTTCATGCAGGAACTCCACGTGCGAGATCATGCCGGGGACGAGGATGACGTCCATGGGGCCATTGCCCATGACCTGAAAAGCAATGTGCACATTGCCGCTTTTGGCGTATTGCGTGTCCGGCAAGGTGTGCTCAAGCATTTCAACTCTTTTCATCGGAAGCCACAGATGGAATGGCTAGGTTAGCCCAAACTCCGAGGCCCTGCATCCCCAAGGCCCATCCCAGGCGAACTGATTGCCTCAACCAACGGCCCAGGGAGCCTTATTCACGTGGCTCAATCCACAACTTGCCGCCTGTCGCCCAGTTTTCACGTTTGACATCGACAATCAGGATATCCACCGACTCAGGCGAACCGCCGAGCACTTCGACGCTGACCCGGGTAATTTCTTCGACTAGTTTCTTTTTCTGCTCGACGGTGCGGCCTTCAAGCATTTCGACATGGTAAGTAGGCATGGTGTTCCTTGGGTTAGGGGTCTGGGTGTTTACCCCAGTGCCGTAAGGTTAAACTAATTGCCATGTGCCAACTGCTTGGAATGAACAGCCATCTGCCCGCCAGCCTGACGCTGAGCTTTTCCGGCTTTGCGCAGCGTGGCGGCTGCACCGACCACCATGCCGATGGGTGGGGCATCGCATTCTTTGGAGCCGATGGCGGAGCTCCCGGCAAAGGCGTACGCTGCTTCGTTGATAGCGAGAGTGCAGCCACCTCCCCGATTGCACAGATGCTGTGCAGCTACCCCATCAAGAGCCACAACGTGGTGGCCCACGTGCGCAAGGCTACCGTGGGCGCCATAACGCTGGCCAACAGCCACCCGTTTGTGCGGGAGTTGTGGGGGCGCTATTGGGTGTTTGCCCACAATGGCGATCTGAAAGACTTCAACCCGCGTCTGCATGGCAGTTTTCACCCGGTGGGCAATACGGACAGCGAGATCGCCTTCTGCTGGCTATTGCAGGAGCTCTCCAAATCGCATGCCGGTGTGCCGAGTGTGGAAGAACTCACCCTCACCTTGCGTGAACTGGTCCCCAAGATTGCTGCGCACGGCACCTTCAACTTTCTGCTGAGCAACGGGCAGGCCATGTGGACGCATTGCAGCACCAAGCTGCACTATCTGGTGCGCCAGTACCCGTTTTCCGAAGTTCAGCTGAAGGACGAGGATGTGAGTGTGGACCTGTCAGAACTCAATGGCCCCGAAGACCGCCTGGCCATAGTCGTGACCGAGCCACTCACCACCAACGAAACCTGGACCGCCATGGCGCCGGGTGAGTTCAAGGTGTTTGTCGACGGCAATTTAGTGGTCTGATCGCGTCAACTTGATTGCAACGCCGCTTCCAGCGCGTCGACAAACATCGCCGCCACGTCGAAACCAGTCTGGTCGGTAATTTCCCTGAAACAGGTCGGGCTGGTGACGTTGATTTCGGTCAGGCTGTCGCCGATCACATCCAGACCGACCAGCAGCAAACCGCGTGCAGCAAGGATGGGGCCCAGCGCTTCGGCAATGGCGCGGTCGCGCTCACTCAGGGGCTGCGCGACGCCCTTGCCACCGGCGGCCAGGTTGCCACGCACTTCACCGCCCTGCGGAATGCGCGCCAGACAGTGCGGCACTGGCTTGCCGCCGATCACCAGCACACGCTTGTCGCCCTGCGCAATGGCCGGCAGGAACTTTTGCACCATCACGGTTTCTGCACCACCCTTATTGAGCGTTTCCGTGATCGAACCCAGGTTGAGTCCGTCTTCCTTCACCCGGAAAATCCCCATGCCGCCCATGCCGTCCAATGGTTTCAAGATGATGTCATGGTGCTCGGCGTGGAAGCGCTTGATGGCATCGGCATCACGCGTCACCAGGGTCGGGCCAATGAACTGCGGGAACTCCAGAATGGCGAGTTTTTCCGGGTGGTCGCGCAGCGCACGCGGCTTGTTGAACACCCTGGCACCTTCCCGCTCGGCTTGCTCCAGCAGGTGGGTGGCGTAAAAGAACTCGCTGTCGAACGGCGGGTCTTTTCGCATCACAATCGCGCCAAAACCCGCAAGGGGCAAGCGTGAGGCGCTATCAACTTTGAACCACTCGGCAGGATCGCCGGTGAGCGTAATGGCCTTGATGTCGGCCTCGACCTTGCCACCCCGCTGCCAACCGATGTGCTGCGGTTCGCAGGCAAACACGCGGTGGCCGCGCTTGTGCGCCTCGCGCATCATGGTGAAGGTGGTGTCTTTGTATATCTTGAATGATTCCAGCGGGTCGGCAACAAACAACAGGTCCATGAGAATGTGACTCCAGGGTTAACGTGGGGGCAGGTCGAAGTGTGAGCGGCCCATGCGCTGCACGCCCAGCGCCAGCGCCCCGGCGACCACACCCCAAAACGCCGAGCCTACACCGCCCAGCACGACGCCGCTGAGCGTGACCAGAAACGTGATGAGCGCCGCCTCGCGGTGAAACTCGTCCTTGAGCGCGGTGGCCAGCGCACTGCCTATGGTACCGAGCAGGGCCAGACCGGCAATGGCGGCAATCAGCTCCTTCGGAAACGCGGTGAGCGCGCCGGTGATGGCAGTGCCAAATATGCCGATCAGCATGTACATCAGCCCGCAGGACACCGCCGCGGTGTAGCGCCGAGCAGGCTCTGGGTGCGCCTCGCGGCCCATACAAATGGCCGCCGTGATGGCCGCCAGGTTCAGGGCAAAAGCACCAAACGGTGCCAGCAACAGGGTGACGACGCCGGTCAGGGTAATGACTTTGGACACCGGAATGCCAGCATCGCCGCCTTCTGCGCGCCGGTCGCCAAAACCGGATGCCTGAATCGTTGCCACCCCGGGCAGATTTTGCGAGGCCATGGTCACCACAAACAGGGGCAGCGCCAGGCTCACAGCCGCAGCCCACGTGAACTGTGGCGCGGTAAACACGGGAATTGCCAAGCCAAATTGCACTGCAGCGCCCGTAAATCCTGCGGTAGCAGCTACGAAAATAGTAGCAACAAACAACGTCAACGGTACCGCATAACGGGTTGCAAAACGCTTGCCCAGCAGGTAGGTGGCCAGCATCACCAGCACCAGCGGCAAGTTGCTCTGCGCAGCTGTAAAGGCCTGCAAACCAAAGCGCGCCAGCACGCCGGCCAGCAACCCCGAGGCAATGGCGATGGGCAAATGGTTCATGGCGCGCTCAAACCATCCGGTTACGCCGCACAGCGTGATCAGGGCCGCGCACAGCATGAAGGCCCCCACCGCCTCGGCCATCGAGAACCCCCCTGCCAGCCCGGCGGTGGCCAGCACCGCCGCCCCCGGCGTGCTCCACGCCACCATCACCGGCTTGCGCAAAATCAGCGAAGGCACCGCCGTGCACAACCCCATGCCCCAACCCAGCGCCCACATCCACGAGGTAATCTGCTCCTGCGTAGCCCCAAACGCCAGCGCCGCCTGGAACACGATGGCGACTGAACTCGTAAAGCCCACCAGCACGGCAACAAAACCCGCGGCAAAAGCAGAAGGCGAAAGGTCTTTAAAGAACTGCATATCGATGGGATTCTCGCTTAGCCGAACGCCAGTAATTCCGTATTCGGCGCGAAGAAACCAAATGGGCTGTTAAGGCTCCCCTCTCGCCCGGCGGGGCGAGAGGGGTTGGGGGAGAGTGGGAAGTCTGAACCCGCTCGGGCAGAGCAATTCAGATCTCGATCTTTGACCCCAACTCCACCACCGCATTGTTGGGCAAATTCAGGAAGTCTGCTGCGCCACTGGCGTTGTGGTGCATCTGGGCAAACAGTTTTTCGCGCCACTGCGCCATGCCCGCATTGATGGTGGGCACCACCGTGTCGCGCGACAGGAAGTAGCTGGTCGACATGGGGTCGAGATCGCAACCACGCCCCTTGATCTGCTGCAGCGCCTTGGGCACGTCGGGGTCGTTCTTGAATCCGTAATGAATGACCACCTGCCAACAGTCGTGTCCCAGCGAATCGATTTCCAGGCGCTTGTCCAGCCCGATCCACGGCACCTCATGGTGGCGCACGGTGACAAACAGGTTATTGGAATGCAGCACCTTGTTGTGCTTGAGGTTGTGCAGCATGGCGTTGGGCACGGTGCCGACATCCGCCGTCAGGAAAACGGCCGTTCCATCGACCCGCGCCGGAGGGCTGACAAAAACCGCTTCCAGAAAACTGGTCAGGTCAATCGCATCGGAGCGCAGTTTTTCATTGAGCAGATGGCGACCATCTTTCCAGGTCAACATGAGGGTAAAGATCAGCGCGCCAATCAGTAACGGGAACCAACCGCCATCAAACAGCTTGAGCAGGTTGGACGCCCAGAATGCGAAGTCCACCACAAAGAAGAAGCCGGTGGCACCGATGCACAACCACAGCGGGTACTTCCAGTTGTAGCGAATCACAAAAAACGTCAGCACCGTGGTAATCAGCATGTCGGTACACACCGCGATGCCATAGGCTGCCGCCAGGTTGCTCGAAGAACGAAACAGCACCACCGCCAGCACGATGAAGGCAAAGAGCCCCCAGTTGACGAACGGCAGGTAGATCTGGCCGGTGTCTTTCACGCTGGTGTGCAGCACCTGCAAACGCGGCAAATAGCCTAGTTGGATTACCTGCTTGGTGACAGAAAACGCACCTGAAATCAGCGCCTGCGAGGCAATCACGGTGGCCATGGTGGCCAGGCCCACCAGGGGAATCAGCGCCCAGTCTGGCGCCATCATGAAAAACGGATTTTTTACCGCTTCCGGGTTGTCCAGCAGCAAAGCGCCCTGGCCGAAATAGTTGAGCGTGAGCGAGGGCATCACAATGAAAAACCAGGCCACGCGAATCGGTTTTTTGCCAAAGTGCCCCATATCGGCATACAGCGCTTCGCCGCCGGTCACGCACAGCACCACCGCGCCCAGGATGATGAAAGTGGTGCCCGGTTGGTTCCAGATAAAGCCCAGCGCGTAATGCGGGCTGATGGCCCACAAAATACTGGGATGGTCGGCAATTTGCACCACGCCCAGCACGGCAATGCAAGCAAACCAGACCATGGTGATCGGTCCGAAAAATTTGCCAATGCCGGCGGTGCCACGCTTTTGCACCATGAACAGACACAGCAGCACCACCAGCGTGATGGGAATGATGAAGCGGTGCAAGGCCGGTGAAATAACCTCCAGACCCTCGACGGCGGACAGCACAGAGATGGCCGGTGTGATCACTCCATCGCCATAAAACAGGCAAGTGCCAAAAATGCCCACTATCAGCAGAACCTTGCGCAGCTTGGGACGGTCCTTCACCGACTGCGAAGCCAGCGCCAGCATCGCCACCAGGCCGCCTTCGCCATGGTTGTCGGCGCGCAGCACCAATGTCACGTACTTGACCGACACAATAATGGTGAGGGTCCAGAAGAAGATGGAAAGAATGCCATACACGTTGTCCGGCGTGAAAGGCACATGGCCAGAGCCAAAAACCTCTTTCATCGCGTACAGGACGCTGGTTCCGATGTCGCCGTATACAACGCCGATGGCGCCGAGCGTAAGCGCCGCGAGAGACGATTTGGATGCTGACACAAATTCACCCGCCGCGCAGCCGGGCCGGGTCCGTTCCATTTGGGAACGCCATTGTGCGCTAGTCACGACCCTGCGCAAGGTCCAATTCAATGAAAGTTGATGAAATTATCCGGGTGTTGCAGTGCAGCAACTCCCGGTCTGTCAGGCAGCCGTCAGACCAGATGCTCGGCGTTGGGGTCGGTCGCTTCCAGTTCGTAACTGGCCGCCAGCATGGCCAGCCGCGCGACCACGCCGTACATGTAAAAACGGTTGGGAGATGGTTGCTCTCGGCAAACGCCAACGGCACATAGCTCGAGCCCAGTGCTTCCAGATCATCGGTCTCGCTGTGCCCGGCATGTACGCGGTAGAAGCCCCCCACCACGTAGCGGTCGAGCAGATACACCACGGGCTCTGCTACGGCATCGTTCAAGAGTTCGTGGGTAAGCACGCCTTCCTGAAAAATCAGGTCGTGCACGGCGCCCTGCCCTGCCAGGGTAAAGCGGGCCAATGCCTTTTGTCGCAACGCCTCGAGGTCGCGTACGTCGCGCAAGGCGATGGTGCCCAACCCGGTATGGTTGTTGTCCGCCTTGACAACGACAAACGGCTTTTCCTTGATGCCGTATTCCTTGTACTTCTTCTTCACCTTGGCCAGCATGGTTTCGACGCCCTGGGTCAGGGACTGCAGCCCGGCGGTGGTGGCAAAGTCCACCCCGGTGACCTTCTCGAACAACGGGTTGACCAGCCAGGAGTCGACCCCCACGAGCTTGCCAAACCGCTTGGCCACCTCTTCGTAGCACTTGAAATGGACGGCGCTGCTACGCATGGAGCCTGCCGCATGCAAGGGTGGCAGCAGGTACTGCTCATGCAAGTCTTCCAAAATGCCGGGAATACCGCTGCGCAAGTCGTTGTTGAGCAGGATGGTGCACGGGTCAAAATGCTTGACCCCCAGACGCCCTTTGGTGCGCACCACGGGTTCGAGCACAATTTCTTCGCCATCGGGCAGCGCCAGCGCCACACTTTTCTTGAGGTCCGGGCTGATCGAGCCAAAGTGCACGTTAAGACCGGCCATCTGAAAGATGCGCCGCAGCTGCGCCAGGTTGCTCAAATAGGCGGTGTTACGTACATCGTTTTGCGGCACCACCAACAGGTTGCGGGCTTCGGGGCAAATTTTCTCAATCGCTGCCATGGCGGCTTGTACGGCCAGCGGCAGCATATTGGGCGACAGGTTGTTCCATCCGGTGGGGTACAGGCTGGTGTCGACCGGGGCCAGCTTAAACCCGGCATTGCGCACATCGACCGAACTGTAAAACGGCGGCGTGTGCTCCATCCACTCCAGGCGAAACCAGCGTTCGATGGCCGGCATCGCATCCAGCAGGCGCTGCTCAAGCTCGTTGATTGGCCCTGTGAGGGCGGTCACCAGATGCGGAACCATGCTGCTCT
>JFJP01037923.1_pt1 | contig 25158 bp, 21 predicted proteins | sample 431651 | NCBI WGS metagenome assembly JFJP01 (sample SAMN02602958, study PRJNA72255) | Microbial mat metagenome, whole genome shotgun sequencing project. | biome: fresh water; feature: sink hole; material: water; isolation source: purple microbial (photo- and chemosynthetic) mats found in...
AGTCTCAGTATTTCTAATTCCACCGCTGGCCTTAACTCCAATATCCTTCCCCACAATTGAGCGCATGAGCTTCACGTCCTCAATGGTTGCTCCACCAGTAGAGAAGCCTGTTGAGGTCTTAACAAAGTCCACACCGGCCTTAACCGCTAGTTCACAGGCCGTCTTCTTCTCCTCAAGAGTCAGAAGACAATTTTCAAAAATCACTTTCAGGATCGCGCCCTGCTGATGACAGACTTGAGCCAGAGAAGACATATCATCCAGAACATATTGCCAGTTGCCTGATTTGGCGGCCGATATATTCAGCACCATATCTATTTCTTTGGCACCATCAGCAATTGCCTTCATGGCCTCGAATCTTTTTGTTTCCATGGTTGAAGCACCAAGAGGAAAACCCACAACGGTGCAGACTTTTACTGAAGAGCCACTCAAGAGCTGAGCACAAGATTTGACGTAATAAGAATTTACACAAACAGAGACGAAATTATTTTCTCTGGCTTCCTGGCATAGTTTTTCAATCTGCGCCAAGCTGGCCTCTGGTTTAAGGAGAGTGTGGTCGATGTATTGGTTGAGGTTCATCTTATATCCTTGGTATTTGAGTTTGGGTTACGATATCTAGGTCTTTATATTTATCCAGTAGTGCCTGGCACTCAGGTCTGTTCTCAATACTAATCATGCCTCTAAAAATCGCCCAGTCTATAAAACAGTACAGCGAGATGGTATGGAAGTTCCATTCCTTAAGGGCGCGGTCTCTAATATACGGTTTAAGGTAATCCAGGATTGAATCAATGCGCTCTTTTTGGCGTTGAACGTAGAGCAGGGGCTCATTGATATTGATGCCGGACCTTTTCATGAGTAGAAGTGAAACACCGGCATCCTTGGCGCCATCAATTGCAGTCAGCATGTTTTCGTCCTGCCAATCCATATTTTGAAAACGATGAAACGAATTGAGATAATTAAAAATCTGACGAGAATCCCAAATGGTGGTCTCGCCGTCAGTCAGCACTGGTACCTGGTTGATGGGATTTATCTTATTGAGGTCGATAGCATCCTGACCTTCGAATATGTTGAGCTCTTTAAAATCGTAGGGGATGGTTTCGAGAAGAATGCGAATCCTTCTTACAAATGGTGAAGTTTTTGATCCATAAAGCACGTATCCCATGAACACTCCGGGGGTCAGTAGAATTTACTAAAGTGTCTACATTTTAGACAACAGAACCCGCAATAGCTATTTTTTATACAAACCCCATAGGTAAGTTCCGAGAACTTCATTTACCTCGCTTGGCACCGGACTTGAATGATCTAAATCAATACATTTTAACTTTTGGAGGACTTTATGAAATCATCTATTCTACACCTTTTGAGCCTTTTCCTTATTGTTGGTTTTGCTGCTTCTTGCGGAAAGAAGAGTGAGAGCAAAGGGAGTAGTAACTCAAGCAATACTTATGTCACTCCAACAGGATCGGCCACTGGGCAAGCTGCCTATGATTCACTTAAGGCTTGGCATGCTAGCGCTTCAGACAACATGCAAGTTGGAATTCATGGTATCTATCTGAAAAGAGCACTATCAGGTGGTTTTTTTAATATCCTGCCTCAGATGTGTTTAAAAAATACAGTTGTGGTGGATTGTGTTGATCCGACTGGATGCTTCAAGAGTACAAGTACAGGTGTCATGATAGGCGTAGTTGAAATGAATAGAAGTACAATCCTTGGTCTTACCACTAAAAAATATGGTGACTGTAACATCACTAGTACTTTTACTCCATACTCAAAGGCCGGCAATCAAGAGCTTAGTGCAGCCATTTTAGGCAGCGCAGGGAAATTTCTAATCAAGGAACGCACGCAACAAACGAATTCTATCTTTAAAGTTTTTTACGGGTCATTTGAAGGAAGTACTACTGCTACATCATACGCTGTAATCAACGTTTCTCTTCCAAGCCTTGTAAATCCAACTGAAGTTGGCCAAGTTAGCAATGGCTACGAAACTAAAGGAACAGTGCTCCTTAATTACCAAGTTGTTAATTAATATCACTTATGAACCTAGGGGCCACTTCGGTGGCCCTTTTTTTTTGCCGCATTATCTATTGTTTTAGTCGGATAAAAAATCCGGGCCTCGTCTAACAATTTACCCATCAAATTTTAAGATTCCTGATAAACTATATGAGTTTAAACACTCCCGCATGAGGTACGTTCTATGGGTTATTACAAAGCTGATATTCGTGACATTGAATTTAACTTAACTGAGCTTTTGAAAGTTCAAGACCATGTGAAATATGGTTTGGGCGAACAGGATATTAAGGGAATCGTTTCCGAATATCATAAGTTTGTTGAAAATGAAATTTTCCCGACTCGTGAACCTTCAGATAAGGAAGGAGTCAGACACGTTAATGGAAAAGTTTTGGTTCCGGAATCTTTAAAAGCAGTTCAAAAAAACTTTTACGATAATGGATGGTTTGCTCTCGGCATGCCGGAAGAAATTGGTGGGACTCCTGTACCTGAAGGTCTGTATGTGGCCTGTATGTCTCTTGCCACTGGGGCCAACGTTGCTTGGATGATGTACCCGGGACTTTCAAGAGCGGCTTTGAATGTTGTGAACTTGAAAGGTAACGATTTCATGAAGGCCCATATCGTTCCAAAAATGATGACAGGCGAATGGGGCGGAACCATGTGCTTAACTGAAGCAGGTGCCGGCTCTGATGTTGGTGCTCTTCGTACAACTGCGAAGCCACTTCCAAACGGAAAGTATGCAATTCAAGGGACGAAAATTTTCATTTCGTCGGGTGAGTCTGATCTTTATAAAAATAACATTCACTTAGTTCTGGCAAGAACTCCTAATGGTGGTGAAGGTTCAAAAGGAATTTCACTTTTTGTTGTTCCACGATTCAATATAAATGAAGATGGATCAATGGGCGGATCAAATAACGTTGTGTGCTCTAAGATTGAACATAAAATGGGAATTCACGCATCCGCTACTTGCGAGATGCAATTCGGGATTGATGGTCAGTCTGAAGGCTGGCTGATTGGTGAAGAATGTGACGGAATGGCCACCATGTTTATCATGATGAATGAAGCCCGACTTTACTGCGGGATTCAGGGTGAAGCCCAAGGGAATCTGGCTTACCAGATGGCCGAAAAATATACTCAAGAGCGAGCTCAGTTTGGGAAAGAAATTATCAATCACCCAGACGTGCGAAGAAATCTTCTCAAAATGCGTGCAGTTTCTCGAGGAATGCGCGCCCTTTGCCTCCATACGGCAGATCTCTTTAATAGAGTTGAGAGCGATCATAAAGTTGAAGGGATCATTGGGCTTCTAACCCCAATCTGTAAGGCTTACTGCTCAGAACAAGGATTCCTTGTTTCCTCTACGGCGCTCCAGGCTCATGGTGGTTATGGATACTGTTCAGAATATGGTGTTGAACAATTCGTGCGCGACACACAAATTGCAATGATTTATGAAGGGACCAACGGAATTCAGGCAATTGATTTCGTCATGAGAAAAATTCTTAAAGATGGCGGTAAGTCTTTAGGTCTTTTAACTCAAGAAATTGTAGCCTCGGTTCAGGCCTTGGATGAAGCAAAATTCAAACGAGAAAAAGATATCTTCAACAAAGTATTGATGAGTGCCCAGACAGTGATGCAGCACCTCACTACTTATGCCAAAAATAATCAGTACAATCTCATTCTTCAAAACTGTAGTGATTTTCTCCACTTTGCGTCGCAAATGGTCGTGGGTTGGAAACTCCTTCAGTCGGCGGTGTTAGCTGACCAAAAAATTCAGTCTGCAGTAGGGGATGATAAGAAATTCTACGAGTCAAAAGTAGTCGATTTTAAAGTCTACTGCTCACACTACCTGACTCATAATCTCTCTGTTGCAAAAACGGTGACAGATTTCACAGATGATGTGACAGCACTAGAGATTTAGGTCAGTCCGTGATAGCATGGTGGTAATTAAAATTTAAAAGGTTACACCGTGTTAAAAGATAAAGTCTTTGAGTTGGCCCAGAGGTTCTCTGGTTCAACTCATGGCAGTTCAGACTATGACAAAGATACTATTTTTGTCAGAGGCCACCATGATAATGAGTACGTTCCATTCAGTTTTCTCCAAAAGGAGATGACTGAATTAGATCATATCAGCAAACTCAAATCCGAAGGATTTGTTTTTAGCAGCTATGATTTTTTAGAATTAAACGAGTTTGATCAATGGTATCTCGGCCAATTCAACAAAAGACTTTCCAGCAAGGTCATGAAGAATATCGGAATTCTTCATTTTCCGGATCAAAAATCAATCTTTGATACGGTTGAGGTTGTTCACCAGACATTCCAAATTTTAAAAGATCACAAAGTTCTGATGAATGGTAAGAATTTACCAATTCAGTTAGGTGAGTGGTATTCAAAAATTATTTTTGGTCTTAATCAGATCAAGTCTTCGTCTCAACGGGGTTTTGACTTCAAGACTGATAGCGGTCGTATCGTAGAAGTTAAAGTTCACTGGCATGATTCCACGTCCCCAAAAGGTGTCAAAATTAAGAAGTCTCTCGCCGAACTCTCTGATTATTGCATCATCATCTATATTGCTAAAAATTTTACGATTCGGGATATTCTCTTCCTCGATTCTGAATTTATCCTGAGAAAATTTGACACTAAAGGGCATACCATCTTTTTAAAAGACCAGGATGTTGCCAGTTATTTTTTTAGTCGCTCAGACAAGCATTTTGATAAAGTCGTTAATAAAATGGCCTTACTTAAATTTGCCAGTCCTGCACTTGCCATCAAGTTAGAAGACCGATTGAAATAGGGCAAAAAAGAATGATGCAAAGACTCGCTTATATCGACGATTGTGAAAGTAATCTAGATTACATGGGCCTTGTCTTACAAAATGAGTTTGCCTTAGAAACCTTCCAGGATACTAAGGCGTTTTTTGAGAAGTTTAATTACTCAGAATTCAACGTCATCCTGGTTGATGTCCACATGCCTAACATGGATGGTTTTGCTCTCTACGAAGAGCTTATTAGGAATAAAAACTATAATGGCTGCCCGGTCATCTTTATTTCATCTGATGACTCTTCTGAGACAAGAATTAAATCCTTTTCCCTAGGCGCCGTCGACTTTTTGGATAGAAAGATGAAGCCCAACGAAATGCTGATTCGGATAAAAGCCAAAGTGGAATTTTTTAAAAAGCATTCTAATATAGTTGAATTTGAAAAAATAAAATTAAATTTGAACTTACTCCGAGCGTATTTAGCAGGAGAGGAGCTTAAATTAACTTTTACCGAATTCAAACTTTTATACATGCTGGTAAAGAATTACCCCGAGCCTGCTAAAAAAGAGGATCTGGTAGAAGCCGTCTGGGCCGATGAGCGCGTCCTTGATGCCACTATTTATTCTCATACATTTAATCTTAATACGAAGCTTGAGAAGTGGGATTTTGAAGTCAGTAAAAAGACCAAGGGTCTTGTCCTGATGAAAAAAGAAGAGGCGAAATGAGGTTTGAAATCATTTATTTTGATGATCAAATTTCAAATATTGAGTGTTATAAGACGATGCTAATGGATGATTTTCTCATTACAGGTTATACCGACTGTACATTATTTGAGATGGCTTTAGACAAACAAAAACCTCACGGGATTATGCTTGATTTGCACATGCCGATCTGGGATGGGCTCACTCTCTATAATAAGATTGTTAGTTCAAAAAATTATAATGGCTGCCCCGTTTTTTTTATTTCCAGTGATATCTCCGATGAGAGCAGGTTAAAGACCATACAAACCGGGGCGATTGATTTCTTTGATCGCTCGATTTCAGAGGAAGAATTAAAACTCAGACTTCAAAATAAGATCAAGGTGTTCTTCCAGGGCAAGATCCAGATTGATCTTGGGAATATGAGATTTGATGATCATGCCTTTAGTATTCACGTGAAAGGTAAGCCAATTGATCTAACTCTTTTTGAAATGCGAATTTTGTCATCCATCATCAGAAAGCTGCCTGCATCAGTGAACAAAAATGAATTGATGGAGCAAATTTGGGGCAGTAATGCTGCCCCTGGGAAAATGAATGTTCACGTCAGTAACATCAATTTAAAGCTCATTGGCTGGAATCATGAAATCAACATTAAAGAAAATTCGATTTCATTTAACCCATTCTAATAGAGATTGTATTCCGCCACACGGCAGTCAATATCCCCGTTATAGAGCATATGTTTTTTTGAAGATTTCAATCCAACTGATTTAAGCATCTGCAGATTTCCAGTGAATAAAGCAGCTCTGTGACCTTTGAAGTTATGCTTCCAGTGGTCTCCCAAACCTTTGTAGAGTGCCTTGAGCTTTTCCTCTTCGCCGTGCTCAAGTCTTTCTCCGTAGGGCGGGTTGCAAATGAAGAGAGTTTTATTTTGGTTTGGATTTAAAACGCGGGCATCCACCTGAGTGAGACCAATGACCTTGTCCAATTTGGCTTCTCTCAGATTTTCGCGCGCTGAGATTAAACTCATTTCTGAAAGATCATTTCCTACGATTCTGCCCTTCATCCCGGCAAGCTTTTCTAGGCCCTTCGCGGTAGATTCTGAAATCTCTTTCAAAAGATCTTTGAACTCTTTGAGAAGCTCTTGGTCTTTAGTAAGCCACTGATAATTGAGAAAGGTCCAGGGCTTGTTTTGAGCTGGATTTTTTAGGTGCCACTCTACTCGTAAGTAACTTGGAGCAATTCCTGCGGCCATGAGTGCTGCCTCAATCACAAAAGTTCCTGAGCCGCACATACCGTCAATGAAATCTTCGTTTTCTGGATCCCATTTAACCAATTTAATAATTCCCGCCGCCACGTTTTCCTTAACCGGAGCTTCAGTCTTGGAAACACGGTAGCCACGCTGGTTGAGAGGGTCTCCGCATAGATCATACATAATTGTCGCTTTGTAAGGCTTCTCATCACCTCGATCGATTCTGGCCAGGAAGGAAACATCGGGACTGTCTTTCTCTACGCTTGGGCGAACTCCCTCGTGGTGCCTGAAGTAATCAACAATCGCGTCCTTGAGTTTAAGATTCGCAAACTGTGAGTTCCTGAACTCATCGCGCTCAAAGGGAAGATCTCCGAAGATGGTGGTGATCCGGAAAGTGTGCTCCAGGTCCATCAAGCTTTTCCATTTAATCTCGGTTGCGCCAAGGTAATAGTCTTGTTCGTTATTTACTTCGTATTGGTAGAGAAATTTGAATACGCGGCTGGCAATACGAGAGAATAAGATCGCTTTCAGGGCCACATCATGGGAGCCTTCAAACTGAACCCCCCCTCTGACAACGACGGTCGTCTTAGCGCCTAAGTCTGCTAATTCTTTGGCCAGAAGCTCCTCTAATCCGCTCGGACTAGATGCGAAGTATTCGTAATTGTATTTTTTCATCTTGTGATCCTTAGATAAACCCTTGTTTAACCAAACCTTGCCCTTGAGACCTTAGGCAAAGAGTGTTAGGTTTAACCCCAATATTTATGTTTTTGGCTTATCTACCAGACCCACCAGGGTTAGGAAAAGGAATTGTCGATGAAAGCAACTTTTTCACAGGGAACTTACGGACACTCAACTCTTGTTAAGTACAAAGTTAAAGATATCACTTTGGCTGAATACGGACGTAAGGAAATCAAGCTTGCTGAAGCTGAAATGCCTGGTTTAATGGCACTTCGCGAAGAGTTCGGGAAAACTAAACCACTTAAAGGCTCTCGTATTGCTGGTTGTCTCCACATGACAATCCAGACTGCCGTTCTAATTGAAACATTGGTTGAGCTCGGTGCAGACGTAACATGGTCTTCATGTAACATTTTCTCAACTCAGGACCACGCTGCTGCTGCAATCGCTGCTGCTGGGGTTCCAGTTTATGCTTGGAAGGGCATGAGCGAAGAAGAGTTCATGTGGTGTATTGATCAAACCGTGTTTTTTGGTGAGAAAAAAGAGCCACTTAACATGATTCTTGATGATGGCGGAGATCTTACTCAGCTTATCCTTGATAAATATCCTGAGCTATATAAAGGCATTAAAGGGATTTCTGAAGAAACAACTACAGGTGTTCACCGTCTTTATGAACTTGAGAAACAAGGAAAACTTCCTGTTCCATGTATCAACGTAAATGACTCTGTAACCAAGTCAAAGTTTGATAACAAATACGGTTGTCGCGAGTCTTGTGTAGATGCAATTCGCCGTGCAACTGACGTTATGATGGCCGGTAAAGTGGCCGTTGTTGCTGGTTTTGGTGATGTTGGTAAAGGTTCAGCTGATTCACTTAAGGGTGCTGGAGCTCGAGTAATCGTTACAGAAATCGATCCTATTTGCGCTCTTCAAGCTGCAATGGAAGGTTACGAAGTTAAGAAAATGGATGATGCTGTTAAAGAAGCTGACATCGTTGTGACAACAACTGGATGTAAAGACATCATCAATTCAAAACATTTCCTTTCAATGAAAGATAAAACGATCGTTTGTAACATCGGTCACTTTGATATCGAAATCGATATGGCTTGGTTGAATAAATCTTATGGTCACACAAAAGATACTATTAAGCCTCAAGTTGATCTTTATACTCTTGAGAACAACAAACAAGTTATCGTTCTCGCTGAAGGCCGTCTGGTTAACCTTGGCTGCGCTACTGGTCACCCAAGTTTCGTAATGAGTAACTCATTCACGAACCAAGTTCTTGCCCAATTAGAACTTTGGAATAATACAAAAGCTTACGAGAAGAAAGTTTATATGCTGCCTAAGCACTTAGATGAAAAAGTTGCTCGTCTTCACCTTAAGAAAATTGGTGTTGAGCTTGATGTACTTTCTCCAGCTCAATCTGAATACCTTGGTATTTCAGCTTCAGGGCCTTATAAGCCTGAATATTACCGCTACTAAATTCTAAAGGGCGCCTCTGGCGCCCTTTTTTTTAAGGTTTTTCTTTATGAAGATTTTTCTGGCTTCTGATCACGGTGCTTTCAATGAGAAACAACAACTCCTACAGTATTTAAAAGAGAAAGAGAGCGTGGAAGTTATCGACTTGGGAACTTATTCCGCTGATTCAACTAATTACCCTGAATGGGCAAAAAAGTTGGTTGAAAAAGTTAAGGCCGAAAAGGCAGTGGGTATTCTTTTGTGTGGCTCAGGCATAGGAGTCAGCATGACTGCGAATCGTTACTCCGGCATCCGAGCTGCCCTTTGCAGGGATGAAGACGACGCCAAAATGAGTCGCCTTCACAACAATGCTAACGTGTTATGCCTATCCGGAAGAAAGACACCGATCGATCTTATTAAGAAAATTGTTGATACGTTTTTATCAACTCCCTTTGAGGGCGGAAGACATCAGACCCGCATCGATCAGTTTAACCTTCTAGGTGAATAGCCGATTTACATAATTTCAATAGGTTGACAGATTCATAACCTAAAAGTAAGTTATTGGTATGTTAGAAAAAAAACAAAGCGTCCAGCACACTCACGATAATGACCTGACTCATTCAATGGTTCATTACCTTCTTGCCATTCATAAGCTGAAAGAATCGAAGGGCTATGCTCGAGTGACAGATATTGCACATGAAATGGGACTTACTAAAGGTTCAGTATCTACGGCACTAACAAATTTAAAAAAACGTGATCTCGTTATAGAAGATGAAAGTAAGTTTCTTTCTCTCTCATCTTCCGGCCATGAAGCGGTTCATGGGATTTTATCATCAAGAACTCTTCTGTATTATTTTCTCAAAGATATCATTGGAGTGAATGAAGAGGTTGCGCACAAAGATTCATGCTTAATGGAACACCTTATGAGTTCAGAAACTCGTGAGAAGTTTTTTGAGTTTATGAAGACCATTTGTTCAGAGAATATCAAAAAGTCTCATTTCAATACTTCTTACGACTTTTCTCAATTTGAGCATCAGCATGATTTTGAAGAGATCCAGAAGGGCGACACTTACTTAAAAACGGAATGAAATTTCTTTCGTTATTAAAAAACAGTGATCCCGATTTTAAAAAGAATCTCAGTTTTTTCTTCATCTCTTACTTTCTAGTTATCTTTAATTACCCACTAATTCGTGCCTCTACGACGTCTCTGTTTTTTGAAGCTTATGGAGCAAAATCCACTCCCTTGGCCTGGGCATTTGCTGTCGTCTTTTTAACGATTAGTATTTTTTTGTGTAACAGACTTCAAAAAAAACAATCCGTTCAAATGGTCTTTGCGGTGGCGAGTATTTTATCCGCCATCATTTTTCTTGCAGGTAGTTTAAGTATCTTTCAGGATAATAAGCTCTTTGCGTTCTTTTCATTTATCTGGAAAGAAATCTGTATTGTTATTCAGGTTCACTTGCTCCTGGGGTACGCGAACAATTATTTTAATAAACATGACTTCAGAATACTGGTGGGCCCGGTGGGCGCGATTGGAAGTCTCGGGGGCATTTTTGGCGGCCTTCTCACAACGACCTTGAGTGCAAACGGTGGGACAATCCTGGTTCTGCAAACGGGTGTTTCTTTTGTCATCCTTCCAATTGTCTTTTTTATTTTAACTAAAAGAATAAATACTATTGGTGTTGAACATAAGAGCCCAGTAGCAAGTCTCGATACTCCTGATTTGAAAAAGTATGTGCTTTATATTTGTACTATGGTGGCGATGGCACAATTTATTATCAATATTGCCGATTTTAAATTTAATCTTGCCATCGAGGCCGCAGTTGCGACCTCGGATCTTCGGACGGCCTATCTCGGGAATATCTACACTTGGACGAACGGTTTAACTTTCGTTTTTCAATTTCTTGTCCTGCCATTTGTTCTGCTTCGAGTCAGCGAAAGGAATCTTCATCTCTTCATCCCGCTGTCCTACCTGCTTTGCATTGTAGCACTCATGATTGCACCACAAATTGGGCTAGTTCCCGTGGCTTCTCTCTATATCTATTTTAAGGCAGCAGACTATTCATTCTTCAGCGCCGGTAAAGAAATTTTGTATCAGCCCCTCTCAGGGATGCAAAAATATGGTGCGAAATATCTCACTGATATGCTCGTGTATAGAAGTTCAAAAGCACTCATCGCAGTACTCTTAATTTATCTTCAATCATCTCTTATCCTTGATATAATGATGATGGCCTTTCTCTGCCTCTGGCTCCTGGTAGTCATGAAGTTATTTGGCCTTCATCGTAAACTTTTTCATTAAGGATATTTATGCAAAACCCACTATTGGAAACCCCACGTGCAGTTCATGGGGCCTATCCCTTTGACCTTATAAAAACAGAACATTTTCTTCCGGCAATTGAAGCAGCGATCGAAACCGCCAAAAAAGGCCTGGAAAAATATAAAAATAATAAGAACTCAGATTTTCAGCACGTCATTGTTGAGAAGGGTGATATCACTGAACAAGTTGATTACATCGCCGGCGTATTTTTTAATCTTCACTCCGCTGAATGTTCTGAAGACCTCGAAAAAATTTCTCCACAAATGTCAGAGACTCTTACTCGCTTTGGTAACGATATTTCTCTTGATCCAGTTGTCTTTGCCAAAATCAAGGCTTGTTATGATAGTCGATTTACCCAGGGCCTGAGTCCTGAAGAAATGATGATCATAGAAAAGACTTATAAATCTTTTGTAAGAAATGGTGCCTTGTTGGCCGAGAGTGAAAAAAATAGAATGCGAGAGTTGGATGAAAAACTGGCCAAGCTCACATTGAGCTTTTCTCAAAACGTCCTGAAAGCGACCAATGAATATTTACTCGAAGTCACAAAAAAAGAAGATCTAGAAGGTCTTCCTGAATCAGTCATTGAAGCTTCTGCAGAACTGGCCGTGAAAAAAGGCAAGCCTGGGAGCTGGTGTTTCAGTCTTGATGCTCCCATGATTATTCCTTTTTTAACTTACGCTAAAAATAGAGAACTCAGAAAAACTATCTTTGTGGCCAATGCATCAAAAGCTTTCAATGATAAGTATGACAATCAAGAGAATCTCAAAGAAATTCTCACACTGAGAACTGAACGTGCGAAGATCCTTGGATTTAATACGCATGCTGATTATGTGCTGGAAGAAAGAATGGCCATGTCTCCCAAAAAGGTCATGGATTTTCTTGAAGAACTCTATGTTAAGGCCAAGCCCCATGCGGAAAAAGAAGTAAACAAGCTCAAGGCATTGGCAAAAGAGCTAGATGGTATCGATCAGATTCAAAGATACGACTCTGCCTATTATTCTGAAATCCTCAAAAAACGTGAACTTGATTTTGATGATGAAATGCTCAGACCTTACTTCAAGCTTGAGAACGTTGTTGATGGCGTGTTTAAAGTGGCCAAAAAATTATATGGATTAGACTTTAAAGAAGTGTTTAATGTTCCCAAATACCACGAGGACGTCAGGACATTTGAAGTTTTTGATGAAGAATCAAAAACTTTCATCGGCTTGTTTTACACTGATTTTTTTCCACGCACTACCAAAAGAGGTGGGGCATGGATGTCTGGCATAAAAGAGCAGGGGATGTATCATGGTAAAACAGAGCGTCCACACATCATGATCGTTTGCAATTTTACCAAGCCCACAAATACCAAACCCTCGCTGTTATCTTTAGACGAAGTCACAACTCTCTACCATGAATTTGGTCATGCTTTGCATGGTCTTCTTTCTAAGTGTAAGTACCGAGATCTATCGGGAACGAACGTCTTCTGGGATTTTGTAGAGCTTCCTTCACAAATAATGGAGAACTGGGTTCTTGAGAAAGAATGCCTGGACCTCTTTGCCTTTCATTATGAAACGGGAGAAAAAATTTCAGATGATCTTATCGGTAAAATTAAGGCCAGTGGAAAATTCCTCGAGGGTCTTGGAACTCTTAGACAGCTGTCATTTTCTTTTCTCGATATGGCCTATCATTCAACTGACCCAGCTTCAATTTCAGACATCCCAGCTTTTGAAGCAAAAATGATTGATAAGACGAGTCTCTTCCCTAAAGTTCCTGGGACTAGTTTATCAACAGCATTTTCTCATATTTTTGCCGGGGGCTACTCTGCCGGATATTATTCATACAAATGGGCAGAAGTGCTGGATGCCGATGCCTTTGAATTTTTTCAAACCTCTGGGATTTTTAATCAAAATGTGGCGAAAAAATTTCGACAGTTTATCCTCGAGAAAGGTGGAACGGAACATCCTATGGAGCTTTATAAGAAGTTTCGTGGCCAGGAGCCAGATGTTTCGGCGCTACTCAGACGGGCCGGTCTTCACTAAAATATTAGCTGGTTTAACCTTCTTTTGCGGGGCAAAAGAAGGTTAAATTAAGTTAACCCTATTATCCCCCTGATACCTTCAGAATAATTAAAATATTTTCCACAACCCTTTTAGTACAATAATCACTAGGGGTTTTATCTCATGGTCGATAAATTTGTGCAGTACCATTCCACAAAAACTTGGTTTGCTAAAAATACAGAAATTTACTCCAGCACTCGAGGTAGGGCCTTAGAACTTATTGGCCAAAAAATTTGTGAAGCCATGGGGATCCAACGTTTTGGGATCTGGATGTTTACTCCTAACCGGGAATCTATCCGTGAGGAACTAACCTATTTGACTAGTGGGAAGCACACCCATGACACGGTCATGACTCGAAAAGAGAGTCCTATTTATTTTAGAAAAGTAGAGATGGAGCGAGTCCTTTCAATCAACGTTCTTGATTTTGATAAAGACCTTTTGCAGTTTGTTGAATTTTACATGAAACCTCATAACATTCATGCTCTTCTGGATGCGCCCATCTTTTCGGACGGTGTGTGTATAGGTGTAATCTGCTGTGAAACGACTGACAAATCCCATCAGTGGGATATGAACGATCACAACTTTGCTGCCGCCTGTGCCGATTTCGTGGGCAGATTTTTTGAATCAGAAAAGAGACACCACTACGAGCAAGAACTTAAGCACCAAATAGATCACCTCGAAAATGATTTAGGAAGAAAACTTGAAGACCTTAATACTGCCAAGTTTAGTTTAGATCTTGCTCTTGAAGGGGCCCAGGTCGGAAAGTGGGACTGGAATATCAAGACTGGAGAGTTAAATTTAAACCACACTTGGTACAGCAGACTCGGGTACGAATACAATGAATTGCCTCAGGAGCTTGCGACTTTCATGAAAGTCCTTCATCCCGATGATGTAAAAAAAACCTTTGATGCTTTAAATGAACACTTGAAGGGCAAGACTCCATTCTATGAAACTCGATTTCGTATGATTACTAAATCAGGCGAGATTCAATGGTGCCTGGACCGGGGAAGTGTGATTAAGAGATCCCCTGAGGGAGAGCCTCTGGTTGCGACGGGTGTAAATATAAATATTACCCCCATCATTCAATTGGAGCAGTCTTTAATCCTTTCTGAGCGCCAACTCAAGGCCATGATTCAATCTCTCCCCCTTTCCGTTGCTATGCTTGATCGGCATTTTAAGTATCTTGCTTATAGCTCAAAATGGGAGCAGGAATGGGGCGAATTATCAAAAATTATGATAGGTCAAAGTATTGATATTCAGGTTTTGGATAAAGAAGAGATCTGGGTGGACTACCTGACCTGGGCCTTGAGTGGTGAAATTCTCAGCAAAGAAGAAGATTTGGTTCAGGTCACCGCTGATGTTCAAGTATGGCTTAAGTGGGTTATCCAGCCGTGGCAGCTTGCGAATGGTGAAATCGGCGGAGTCATCTTCATGGCAGAAAATATTTCTCAGAGGAAGGAAGCTGAAATTCGGATTTCTCAATCTTCGAAATTGTCAGCCTTGGGAGAAATGGCAGGGGGGATCGCTCATGAAATAAATAACCCTCTGAGTATTATTAAAGGGTACATTGATCTTCTCAAACGACATTCTCTGCGAAAAACTTTGAAAGAAGACTTGATGTTACAATACATTGATAAAATGGATTTAACGGTTGCGAGAATTTCTAAAATTATTAACGGGATGAGGAGATTTTCTCGTGAATCTTCATTGGATGAAAAAGTTATCTACTCATTGAACAAGATTATTGATGAGACCCTGGATATTTGTCTCGAGCGAATTAATAACAATGGCATGGCATTAGACGTGAAATACTTTACAGGTGATGCTAGTGTTATGTGTCGTCCAGTTGAAATCTCACAGGTCCTTTTAAATTTAATTAACAACTCCTTTCAAGCCGCTATAAAACTCCCCCATCCATGGATGAAAATTGAATGCGAGGATCAAAAAGATTTTTATCAGATCAGAGTAACAGACTGTGGTCCGGGGATTCCTCCCGCAATTCAAACGAAGCTGTTTCAGCCTTTTTTCACGACAAAAGATATTGGGGTGGGGACCGGTCTGGGTTTAAGTATTTCTCGAGGAATTATTGAAGAACATCAGGGACACTTAAACTATGTAGACGATGCTTCAAATACCACATTTGAAATTCGCTTACCTAAGGTGAACAAGGCAGATAATTAAATTTCGCCTGAAAATCCCACTCGGCTAAATCCATACCACTTTCAATTTCTTCTTCCACTTCGTCAGATAAAAAGGGAAAGAAATCTATTCCGGAATGGTCCTCAATCTGGTTGATGCTCAAAGAGTACAAGGCCAGCTCTGAATAGGGGACATCAACACTCATTAGAAACCCTATGCCTTTGTAGGAATCTCCACTTTTTCTGAGAATGACTTTGAAGTACTCTACAGGAACCGAAACTTTATTTTGTCCAATGGTTGGAAGCTTCTCTTTCAAAATCGGGCCAGTCACAATCAATAGTTGCTGGTACTTCAGGGCCCAACTGCGCATTAATGTTTCAAGCATGCTCCAACGACCGCGATTAAACTTCGCAGGCTGAGGTGTCATGTTGCTCATATAAAACGTATCTTTCATCGCCTGAGCATCAAATTTCATATCGCCGGCCGGAAGTAGGTGACCTCGATCGAAGTTACTATTTTGGTAGTCTTGGAGAGTGGCGGAACCAGTTGTGATCTGAGGATCAATTCTAAATGCGTCCGCTCTTTTTACGCAGCCACGTATTTGAGCATGTCCCAGAGGATAGGCCACCCAGTTAGCAACTTCATGCTCTTCATTGTAGCTGAGCGAATAATGATCTCTATCTAAGATTTGTTCGTCCATAGGGGACTGAGCAAGTGGTGAAGCGAAGGCGATAATGGGGAGAAGCAAGCATGCTAGAAAATTCAACATCATGTTGATCCATTTGTTTTGTTCTCTAGTAGGCTACCGAACGAAGGCTGTCTTCGTCCAGTAGCATGATGTTAAGTTTAGGTGAGGAGAAATGCTATTCGAATGTCACGTAGCCACGAGGGGCAAAATCCTGAGCTTTTAAGTCTTTTATCCCTAGGATGTAGTCTTTTAAGATGTCAGCATCTACAAAACCGGTCTTGCGGTAAGTGAGTTTAGGGTACTTGTCTCCACCACCAGCGATAAATTCCGGCAAGGCCACGAGGTATTTCTTGGCCGGGCAAACATTTTTTCCATTAACTTTTAGGGTGATGATTTTTTTTGTTTCGCGGTTGGCGTGAATGTCCACACCACTCATCTGGGGAAATGAGCCAGAGCCGGGAGTTAAATTGAACACGGCGAATTCCAGGTAGTTTTTAAGCTCTTCACCGGAGAGTTCAGCAATTGCCAGTTCCCCAGCAAAAGGGAGTACCATCAACACCGACTCATAAGTCACTTTTCCTGGAAGAATTGAATATCTCAAGCCACCAGAATTTGTGATTGCGAGGTCAGCTTTCACTTTTGATTTATAGGCCAGAGTTACTAAATTCCCAAGATTTGTTTCTTGCGACCGAACAACATCTCTGGTTCCAACGAACTCACCATCTGAAGTTCCAAGATCAATTGCAAGTGAAGCATCACCTTTCTCTTTATATGGTCGAAGCACGGATTCAACATAGGCATCAGACTCTATTTTCACCTGAGAATCTTTGAGATTCACTGGGATGAGCTTTGCGTCTTTAAGGCTTACTTTTCCATCAAGAACTTCAAGATCCACTCGTCCTACGTATTTACCCCATTCAGCGGCTTGAACAATGACTGAGCCATTTTGAATATCGGGTTGAAAAAGTGGTTTTTGTGTATGACCACCAACAATAACATCGATTCCGTTAACTTGTCTGGCCAGTGTCACGTCACCGGGAGCGTCTGCTCCGTGAGTTTCATCTGGGTAGTGACCAATGTGGGTTAAGGCAATCAGGACGTCGGTTTCTTTCCGAAGCATCGGAACTAGGGCCTTGGCTTCTTCAATGACGGGAACAAATTTAAAATCTTTGGTGTTCTTTGGATTTGATTTGTAGGGAGTGTCTTCGGTCGTAAGACCAAAAATTGTAATTTTCAAATCATCTACTTCTTTAACAATGTGTGATGGGAAAATTCTCTCGTTGGTTTCTTTGTTATAAATGTTAGCGGAAATGAAAGGGAAACCTCCCCATTCGCGTTGCTTGAGGATCGTTGGAAGTGGTTTATCAAATTCATGATTACCAACGGCCATGACATCATACCCCAGTAAGGCCATTCCTTTAAAATCTGGTTCAGCGTCTTGCAGATCTGATTGTGGAACACCAGTGTTCACATCTCCCGCATCAAGGAGAATGACATGTCCGCCATCTTTTTGAATTTCTTCACGAAGTTTTTGGATGATAGTTGCTCTGGGTGCGAGACCAAGTTCACCATCTTTATTTGGCCAAAATCTTCCATGGTGGTCATTGGTGTGCAGGATTGTGAGCTTGTAGACTTTGCCCTTGGTATAGGCCCAAAGATTTTGGGACAAACACAATAAAAGGGACGACAAAAGTAAGTGTTTCATTCAGCCTCCAATCAATAATCCCCAGTCATGTATCGAATGGATTTCTTGCTGGCCAGTGATGTTTTTCACTTCGGAAACATCTTCAAAAATGGGGCCTTTTTGCACCCCTAGGGTATGAATTTCTTTTTAAAAATATGGACAATCAAAAAATAGTTTGGTATACCGAACTCATGATGACAATTAACCAGGCCCCCCTCCTAAAGAGGCTAGTCATAACTGCCATTGCGAAGAAAAATGCCGAGAATATCTCGGACATTGAGTCTCGTCTTATGCATCTTGGATTTGTTGATGGTGCAACGATTGAGGTTAAGATGAAGGCTCCTTTGTTTAAGGAACCTTTGTTGGTTGAAGTCAGGGGGCGCTTGATAGCTTTAAGCAAAGCTGAGGCAGAATTGGTTAATGTTGAGGTAAAAGCATGATGACGCAAGTGGCACTCGTAGGGATGCCGAACGTTGGGAAAACTGCTCTTTTTAATAAACTAACTGGCTCTTTTCAGCGAGTGGCCAATTTTCCTGGTGTCACAGTCGAAAAAAAAACAGGCTGGATTTCTGAAAACGGTGAAAAGATTCTTGAAGTGATAGACCTTCCGGGAATTTATTCCCTTGATGCTACAACCCTGGATGAAAAAGTAACAAAGGATTTTCTCCTTCAGAAAGAGAAGTCCCCAACTGCAAGTGTTTTTGTCCTGGTACTGGATGCTACAAATCTTGATAAGTCTCTTTACATGGCCTATCAACTTAAGCAGCTTGGTTATCCCTTAATCATTGCACTAAATCTTATGGATGAGGCCGAAAGCAGAGGCTTCAAAATCGATCTTGATAAGTTTGCGAAGGCCCTTAATGCGGAAGTTATTCCAACAAGTGCAGCAACAGGGTTTGGTATTCCAGAATTAAAAATTGCTTTAAAAAAACATGCACTCGTTCAGAAAGAAAAATTATCTCAAATCTCAATTCCCCCTAACATGCAGAAGACCTTTAGATCTCCTGAATACGTGAATGATATCTTTGCGCAGATTGATCAGCTTTTAAGTGAAGTGACCCTTTCCCCGCTCAAGGCGGACACTTTTAGCCAAAGAATAGACAGGTTTGTTCTGCATCCATTTTGGGGCTTAATAATTTTATTCGCTGTCCTGATCATTATGTTCCAGACCCTTTTCAGTTGGTCTTCACCCTTGTCTGATTTAATTGAGAACACTTTTGCTTTTGCAGGCGAATTTATCTCCGGCAATATTTCCCAGCCTTTGATCAAAAGTTTTTTTGTAGACGGAATTATCGCTGGAGTCGGTGGAGTTCTGGTCTTTTTACCACAGATTATGATTCTCTTTCTTTTTACACAATTCCTGGAAGATTTGGGTTATCTGGGAAGAGCGGCATTTATGATGGATTCATTTATGCGCAAAATGGGATTACCTGGTAAGGCCGTGATCCCACTTCTGTCTTCTCATGCCTGCGCGATCCCTGGAATCATGTCCACTCGAGTGATTGAAAATTATCGCGAACGATTAATTACCATGCTGGTTATTCCGCTCACTACTTGTTCGGCCAGGCTTCCCGTCTATGCTGTATTAATTGGAGCGATTATCCCTAATCAAGCTGTCATGGGAATTGAGTTCTTGCGCCTTCCAGGCTTAATGTTATTTGCACTTTATATGTTAGGTTTCGTTTCTGCCATGATCATGTCTTTGATTTTTAAAAATTCACTTCCACATTCTTCACCTTCCATGCTTCTGATGGAGCTACCCCCTTATCGTGTTCCTAAATTCAATAATTTGTTTTTAGTCATGAAAAACAAAGGCAAGATTTTTTTAAAGAAGGCGGGAGGAATCATTCTTGCCATCAGTATTGTTATTTGGTTTTTAGTAACCTTTCCTCAGACAAATGGGGAGAGTCATATCGAATCCTCATATGCGGCTTCTATCGGAAGAACATTTGAGCCAATTTTTAGACCACTTGGTTTTGACTGGAGAATCACCACGGCACTTATTCCAAGTATTGGTGCTCGAGAAGTTGTTGTGAGCGCACTGTCTATGGTGCTCTCAATTGAAGAAGGCCCTGAGGGTTTTGAGAAAGACATGTCTGCAGTTCTTATACAGCAATTTGGTCTCGGGTCATTAGTCGCCCTTCTTATCTGGTTTGTGTTTGCTCCCCAATGCATCTCTACGTTTGCCGTGATGAAACGTGAGACCAATGGATACCTCTGGCCATCAGTGATGGTGGGATACACTCTTGTGCTTGCCTATGTGGGTGCTTATCTGGCGAAAAATCTAGTTAACTTTTGGTTTTAACCTGATCCCAGGATTTTAACTGCCAAGTCGTGGTGATAGTCGCCACTTCTTTGCCATTTTTGTCGCGAATAAGAGTTTCAAGTTTTTGCAGATATTTTCCATCTGAATCCAACACTTTTTTGACGGCTTCCTTATCAATCTGGCGAGGGGAGCAGCTTCCTTCAAGATCACTTCGGCCTTGATAAGTATATTTAACATGAAGATCGGAGAGGATAAGTCGATACTGGCTGGCCCCAAATGTTTTCAGAAGAGACATACCGGCACAGTATTCTCCAACTGTGGCCATGGCACATGCGTGAATTCCACCCAAGTGATTGTGATTAAGTTTTCTGTTGGGCAAAGAAATACGAACATTATCTTCACTTAATTCTTTGATTTTAAAACCGTGAGGAGCATTGAAGGCAATACCTACAGTCAAAACTTTATTGAGCGCCATCAAGTTCATCGGGGTCGGATTCTTCATTAATTTATCAATTAAGTTAAAAGCAAATTTCATACACGTCCTAAAGTTTTAAGTAGATTGTTTTCGGCTTCAGTCATTTCTGATTTAAAGCGGTCAACGATACCTTTAATGGTCCCAATTTCGTTGGTGAATTCAACCGAGGTTCCAGCACACCAGACATTTTTGTAAGTTGCACTGAAGGCGGCTTTCTCGATGGCTTTCATGCCCTTGTAGTAAGTCAGCATCTTGGCGTATTTTTTTATTTGTTTGTTCTTACTCAGCAGATTCTCAAGAATATTCTGATCTGTTCCAATCTTTTTCACATAAGGGGTATTGAGAACTGTGCATCTTGAACCAGAAAGTTTTGTCGTAACGACAATATCTTCGGCAGAATAGTCAACGCAGGCCTTTTTATATTCATCCGACACCCCTGATTCTTTAGTAGCAATAAAAGGCGTTCCAATAGACAGACCATCAGCACCTAAGGCGAGCATGGATAAAATGCCTGAACCTGTTCCGACACCACCGGCCGAAATTACGGGGATTTTACAAACACTTTTGAGAGCAGGGACAAGAACAGAAGCTGGAATATTTCCTAAATGCCCCCCAGCTCCGTTATTTACAGCAATGATGCCATCGGCCCCAAGGCCTTCCACTTTTTTGGCATAGTTTTCTTTTTGATTCTTTAATCACCTCTTCGGGGGATCCGAGTGAAGTGATAAAGAAGTTCACACCCATGTCGAGGCACTTGTGCAGTTGCTTCTTGGCCAGAATATTTGATTTATTCACAATAAGGTTCACCCCGAACGGTTTGTTGCTTCGAGACTTTATCTCTTTCAACCCCTTTTCAAGATCTTCTATCGTTCTAAAGTTCAGAGCAGGTATACAGCCGGCAATTCCTGATTCTCCTGCTTGTACTATCATCTCAACGTTGGTTACCAAAAACATTGGGGCCATAAGGATCGGCAGTTCAATTCCTAAAAGTTCTGTTAGAGCAGTTTTCATCAATCTTCCCTTTGTTGTTCGCGGCGTCATTGTAAGGCAAAGTCATAGAACTTTTCCTTCACAAAGGCTTCAAAACTATGGGTTAATTGTAACAGTCATTTTTATTAGCAAGGATGGAAAAAATGAAAAAAATCATAGGATTGATTGCCCTGACTCTCTCAGCTGCATCGTTCGCTGCGCCAAAAGCACAGTGGCTCACTGTAGACAACGATGTTTTGGCGAAAATTCGCCCAAAACTTAACAAATCTGTTCAGACTCTTTTCTCAGCTCAAGGCGCATCAGTTGTAAAACTGACTCAAGCCGAGGTTGAACAACTTTCAGAAACGATTCACAACGAACTTCACCGCTGTGGTGGTTTTATCGCTCACGAGTCTTTTGAAGAAGCTCAAAGTGCTCTGTCTTTCCAAGGGGACATGTACTTTGCAAAAGGTGCAATCTTCGCAGACTACACAATTGATCAATCAGTACTTGTTGCTCCAATGGTGGCTCAAGTTAATGAGCCGTCAATTCGCGAGATGATCATTAAGCTTTCTAGTTTTAATACTCGTTATTACAAATCAGAGACTGGTATCAAATCTTCAGAGTTCATCCGTGATACATGGACTGATCTCTCTAAACACCGCTCGGATGTTAAAGTTGAACTTTATAAGCACCCAAGCTGGCCTCAAGCTTCTATCATCATGACAATTGCAGGTTCAGAGAAATCTGATGAGATCGTTATTGTCGGTGGTCACGCGGATTCAATCGCAGGAATGTTTGGTGGTTCTGGAAAAGCTCCAGGCGCTGATGATAATGCTTCTGGAATTGCAACAATTACTGAAGTGATCAAAGTTCTTATGAACTCTAACTATAAGCCTAAGCGCACTGTTCAGTTCATGGGTTATGCTGCTGAGGAAGTTGGACTTCTAGGTTCTAAAGATATCGCCAATAGCTACAAAGCTAAAGGTTCAAAAGTTGTAGGCGTTATGCAGCTTGATATGACTCTGAACAAGGGAACTGCTGATCAGGACATCGTGATGATGGCCGATTTCACAAACGGTGCTCAAAACGAATTCCTTGGAAGATTGATTGATGAATACGTAAAAGTTAAATGGGGTTATTCTCGTTGCGGTTACGGTTGTTCAGATCACGCTTCATGGACAGCTGCTGGTTACCCAGCTTCAATGCCATTTGAATCAACAATGGAAGACATAAACAAGAAGATCCACACAGCAAACGATACTTTGCAGAATGCCGGTGGAGATGCTAAACATGCAGCTAAATTTGCAAAACTCGCTACAGCATTTGTTGTGGAGTTGGCAAAATAAGGAAGTTGGTAAACGTTGAGTAGTGAAATAAAGTCCCTTTACCAGGACATCCGTTCTAATCTTGAAATATCCAGAAAAGCCATAATATCGACAAGTATCTCGGGAGACGATGAGTCTCCTGAGATACGGTCTTTAGAAAAGGCGTCTCTTGTCCTGGACACCATCGAATCTATTGCTTTAGATGCGAAAGTCCTTTTAGATCAATATCCATCAATTGAATCATTGTTTGAAAAAAGCTTTGGTAAATTACGTGAGCTTTATGACCGTGAAGTCATCATTGAAACCGCACTCATTGATGATTTTATTTTTCCCACAACAAATACTTATGCCTTCTTTGTCGACGGTGAATTTAGCGCTGAGCTTGTCAGCTCTTATAAAGATACTTTTAAGGCCTGGACCGAAGAAAAGACCAGCAAACATCTGGCCACTCAAGACCTCGTAAAATTAAATTTCGACATCAAATTGGGTGATAAGGATCTGAGTTGTCAGTGTATCCAATGCCTTGGTGATTATCGCACCCAGGTTCGGGAAGCCGTGTACTCACTTCAAACTGGATTGATCGATTCATGTGAAGAAAGACTCCATGACTGGGTTTTAACAAAAAAAATAACTGATATTTCAGGCGCCGTATTTAATCTTAAACGTGACCTTGAAAAGAATTTTCATAATATGCGGAACAAGCTTAAACGCTCTTCCGTGAACAAACTTGAAAGCGAAGTTAAAACCTATTTCCGGGAAAAATTTGGCCCTAAAAGTGACCTAGGCAAAGTTTATAAAGAAAAACTCAATGTTTTCTTTAATACACTACTGGTGGAGCAAGGCTTAAAGCCTGAATTGGTTGCCCAAGATGAATACGATCGGTTTTATATTCAACTAGAAACAAACATCTGGAAGCCAGAGCTTTTTCTCAGAAAAGAATTTGAACGCTTCATCCAAGCGATCATGGCCTTCAAAAGAAAAGACGTCTCTTCGACTATTCTTCGAGATTACCTTGGTCAATTCTGGCTGCACACTGAAGCCAGAAGAATAAACCGCAAAATTATTTATCATATGGGGCCTACCAACTCTGGTAAGACTTATCACGCAATCGAAGCCCTGTGTAAGGCCAAGAACGGGTGTTACCTGGCACCCCTTAGACTTCTGGCTTCTGAACTTTTCGATACAATGAATAATAAAGGTGTGAAAACCACACTTTTAACTGGTGAAGAAGTGCTGGAAATTCCGGACGCGACTCACTTTTCTTCAACGATTGAAATGGCCAGACTTCAGCAGCGCTTTGAGTGCTGTGTAATCGATGAAATCCAAATGTTAACAGATTCACAGCGTGGATGGGCCTGGACCAGGGCCCTGGTAAATATTCAAGCTGATGAAGTTCATATCTGTGGTGACCACTCTGTCCTTGAACTCGTAAAACAGGTTCTTGCTCTTTGTGGAGATACTCTGGAAATCAGAGAATACACTCGTATGACAGAGCTGAATGTGATGGAAAATCAGATTCCGCTTTCTCAATTAGAAAAAAATGATGCCTTAATCGTGTTCTCCCGTAGAAATGCTTTGAAATACAAGGCTGACTTGGAAGAACTGGATTTTAAAGTTTCGATTGTGTACGGCCGCCTCTCTCCAGAGGTTCGTCGTGAACAGGCCCGCAAGTTTGATGAAGGTGAAACCGATATTATGGTTTCAACTGATGCTATTGCCATGGGTATGAACTTGCCTGTGAAACGAATTGTATTTTCGGCCCTTTCAAAGTTTGTCGATAATAAAGAAAATCCCCTGACGTTTAGTGAAATAAAACAAATCTCTGGTCGTGCAGGAAGATTTAAACGCTTCCCTGTTGGTCATGTGACCACCCTCAACAGAGTAGAGGATGGACTGCGCATTTTAAAAAATGCCTTGGCCCATACTTTGTCTCAAAGTGACAAGGCCATGGTTGGCCCTGACTTGGATATTTTTAGCAGCGTGAACAACGCACTTGATTCCAATTCTCTTCCTAGTTTGTCTCTTTCCGAGTTTTTGCGCCTCTTCAATACCATGACCTTTAGAAAGCCATTTTATTGCGTGGATATGAAGGAAATGATTGAACTGGCGGAAATGGTTGAAGCTGCTGATGAAGACCGCACTTTATCAAATGCAGAAATTTTTGGTTTTGCCTGCGCTCCAGTCAACCTGGGTCTTATTGAACACGTTCAGTACTATCTTTGGATGCTAAGTCACTATGTTGGTAACCACACCATCAATAACGAACCAATTGATGACAGGTCAGATAACATCGATTATCTGGAAACTTCTATTAAATGCGTTGAACTGTATCAGTGGCTTTCCAGACACTTTGATAACAAAAACTTCGTTTTTGACGAGAAAGCTCTGCTTGAGAATAAATCAAAAGCGATTGAGCGCTT
>JFJP01005390.1_pt1 | contig 25152 bp, 32 predicted proteins | sample 431651 | NCBI WGS metagenome assembly JFJP01 (sample SAMN02602958, study PRJNA72255) | Microbial mat metagenome, whole genome shotgun sequencing project. | biome: fresh water; feature: sink hole; material: water; isolation source: purple microbial (photo- and chemosynthetic) mats found in...
AATGGACATTTTCACCTAAATCCCAACCAGCACTAGTTCCGTTATCTGAATAAACTTGGGCCGCTCCTTGATTTCCGCCCCCAGCCGCCCCGCCTGGTAACAAACAAGCCCGCCGCCCATGAGCATCACCACCCACCGCACCAAAAGCACACCAGCCGCCCCCCTGTTCACCGGCCAAAGCACCACCGGCCCCGGCCTGGCCATGCCCCAGCCCAGCGCCGAAGACGTGGTGCAAGACATTCTGGCCACCGTGGCCACCCTGCTGGCCAAAGCCGCGCCCCGCATGGACGCCGACACCGTGGCCACCCTGCTGACCGACGCCGACCGCCTGGCCCGAGCCAACTGGGGCGGCGAGCGCCCATACATCAGCAAGCGCCTGGGCGACAGCATCAGCCAGCGCACCCGCGCCATCCGCGCCGCCTACGCCCAAGGCATGCGCGTGGGCGCCATCGCCCGCCAACAGTCATGCACCACCAGCCAGGTGGAGCGCGCCCTGGGCTGGAAGTGACCCAACCACCCCCGCCCCTTGCCTTGCCAGCGGGGGTGCGCGGGCGGTGCAATCCCCGCCCATGAGCGCCCCCATTCCCACCACCGAGCCCGCCACCCTGCCCGCAGGCGATACCGCCAAATGGCAGCGCACCCTGGCCAGCTACCCGGCCAGCGCGGGCTGGGCCCTCACTTACACCCTGGTCAACGCCGCCCAGCGCTACACCGCCACCGCCACGGCTGATGGTGACGCCCACCTGGTCAACATCCCCGCCACCACCACAGCCACCTGGGCCCCCGGCTGGTACGACTGGCGCGCCCAAGTGGCCCTGGCCGGTGAAGTGTTCACCGTAGGGGCAGGCCGCCTGCAAGTGCTGCCCGCCTTCGGCGTGGCCACCGACGCCCGCAGCCACGCCCAAAAAGCCCTTGAAGCCATCGAGGCCTACCTGGAAAACGCCGCCAACCTGGCCGCCGCCGAATATGAAATTGCAGGCCGCCGCTTAAAGCGCCACAGCATCCCCGAGCTGCTGGCCCTGCGCGACCGTTACCGCATGGAAGTGGGCCGCCAGGCCAACGCCCAGCGCGCCGCCGCAGGCCTGGCCCCCCGTGGCCGCATCGCCGTGCGCTTCGGCGCATAAGCCCCACCGCCACCCCACACCACCCAGCCCATGGCCAACATCTTCAAACGCGCCGCCGCCTGGCTGTCAAACCCCGCACCCACCACCGCCCCCCAGGTGCGCCGCTTCGCCGCCGCCCGCATTGACCGGCTCACCGCCGACTGGCTGGCCACCACCCAAAGCATCAACCAAGAGCTGCGCTCTGACCTAGACCGCCTGCGCGCCCGTGGCCGCGATCTGGCGCAAAACAACGACTACGCCCGCAAATTCGTGCGCGTGTGCCAAGACAACATCGTGGGCCCCGACGGCATACGCCTGCAAAGCCGCGTCACCGAAGCCAAAGGCCAGCCCGACCGCCTGGCCAGCCAAGCCATCGAGGCCGCCTGGAAGCAATGGCAAGCCGTGGCCGACGCCACCGGCCGCCAGCACTTTGTCGACATGCTGCGCACCGCCGTGGGCGGCCTGCCCAGCGATGGCGAGTTTCTGCTGCGCATGGTGCGCGGCAGCACCGCAGGCAACCGCTTCGGCTTCGCCATCCAGGCCATCGACGTTGACCGCATCGACACCACCTACTGCGGCCGCCACGGCCAAAACACCGTGGTCATGGGCGTGGAGGTGAACGACTACCGCCGCCCCGTGGCCCTGCACATCTTCACCGCCCACCCCAACGACGGCGAACACAGCAGCCGCCAGCGCACCCGCGTGCCCATGGCCGACCTCATCCACGCCTACCGGCCCGACCGCCCCGACCAACTGCGCGGCGTGCCCTGGATGGCCCCCGGCATGCTCAGCCTGCACCACCTGGGCAACTTCAAGCTCTCGGCCTTGCTGGCCGCAGAACACGGCGCCAACCACTACGGGTTTTTCACCACGCCCGACGGCCAAAGCCCCCTGGGCGCTGAAGACGCCACCACCGGCGAGGCCATCACCACCAGCCAGCCCGGCACTTACGACACCCTGCCCGCAGGCGTCACCTTCACGCCGCACGAAAGCAAGTACCCCGAGCAAAACTTCGGCCCCTTCGTCAAAACCACCCTGCAACGCATTGCCAGCGGCTGGGGCGTGGCCTACCACAGCTTGGCCAATGACCTTGAGGGCGTGAGCTTCAGCAGCATCCGCAGCGGCACCCTCGAAGAGCGCGACCGCTGGATGGCAGACCAAGCCTGGCTCATTGCCAGCGTGCTGGAGCCCATCTTCCAAAACTGGCTGCAAGCCGCCCTGCTCATGGGCGCCATCACCATGCCAAACGGCAGCGCACTGCCCGCCGCCAAGGCCGACAAATTTGCCCGCCACGAGTGGCAGCCCCGCCGGTGGGACTGGGTAGACCCCAAAGCCGACACCGAGGCCAACATCCTCAAAGTGCGCGCAGGCCTCATGGCCCCGCAAGACCTGGCCGCCAGCATGGGCTACGACTTCGACGACGTGCTGGCCAGCATCAAAGCCGCGCAAGAGCTGGCCGCCAGTTACGGCATCACCCTGCCCGCGTACGACGCACTGCCCGGCGCAGTGGGCGGCGGCCAGGCCACCGCCACCACCGGCGCTTAAAGCACAGCACGGCCACCGCCCAAGCCCCACACAGGCCCCGCGCCACCCCAAACCCGCCCCAGGCAACTGCGGCGGGTTTTTTTTGTGTTTTCGCGCGCACCACCCCCGCCGCTTGCCTTGTTTGCGGGGGTGCGTGCCGGGTGCAATCCACCCCCATGAGCACACCAGCCACCCCCACACCAGCCGCCATGCCCGAGGGCCTGGCCCGCGCCCTGCCCGGTGGCCGCACCGAGCGCGCCTTGCAAGTCGAGCGCGCCGCCGTTGACGTGGCCGCCCGCACCGCCACCCTGGCCTTCGCCAGCGAGTACCCCTACGAGCGCCACTGGGGCATTGAAATTTTGGATTGCACAGCCACCGCCATGCGCCAGGGCCGCCTGCGCGCCGGTGCCAACCTGCTGTGCGACCACGACGCCCGCGACGTAGTGGGCGTCATCGAATCTGTCGAAATCGGCGCCGACCGTGTCGGCCGCGCGGTGGTGCGCTTTGGGAAAAGCGCACGGGCAGAAGAGGTGTTCCAAGACGTGCTTGACGGCATTCGCCGCAACGTGTCCGTGGGCTACCTCATCCACCAGGCGCAACTGGTCGAAACACGCGACGGGCTGGAAACCTACCGCGTCACCGACTGGGAGCCCTACGAAGTCAGCCTGGTAAGCATCCCTGCCGACCCCACCGTCGGCCTGGGCCGCAGCCATGCCACCGGCACCACCGCCGTTTCCGTTTCCACACCCACCCCCATTGAAAGCACCCCCGCCATGACTGAATCCGTCATCACCACGGCCGAGCGCAACCACGCCGCCGAAATTTCCAAAGTGGCCGCCACCATCCCCGGTGGCGCCGAAATGGCCATGAGCGCCATCCAGCGCGGCCTCACCGTCGAGCAATTCCAGCGCGAAGCCCTGGAAAAAATGGCCAGCAAGCCCCTGCCCACGGCAGACATTGGCATGGACAAAAAAGAAGTGCGCCGCTACAGTTTCATGCGCGCCATCAACGCCCTGGCCAACCCAGGCGACGCAGCCGCACAACGCGCCGCAGCGTTTGAACGCGAGTGCAGCGAAGCCGCATCGGCCAAGCTGGGCAAACAATCCCGTGGCTTCATGGTGCCGTTTGAAGTGCAGCACCGCGACCTGACCGCTGACACCAACAACGCCGGTGGCTTCACCGTCAGCACCGACGTGCTGGGCGGCAGCTTCATCGACGCCTTGCGCAACGCCATGGTCATCAACGGCATGGGCACCCAGTACCTCACCGGCCTGGTGGGCAACGTGGCCATCCCCAAAATGTCCGCAGGCGCAACGGCCTACTGGGTGGCTGAAAACTCCGCACCCACCGAAAGCCAGCAAACCCTGGCACAGGTAACGTTGTCGCCCAAAACCGTGGGCGCTTATACCGACTTCAGCCGCCGCCTCATGCTGCAATCCAGCATCGACGTCGAGGCCATGGTGCAAGGCGACCTGGCCGCCACCCTGGGCCAAGCCATCCAGCAGGCAGCCATTTCAGGCAGCGGCGCAAGCAACCAGCCAAGCGGCATCCTCACACTGGTTACCCCCAGCGTAGTAGGTGGCACCGACGGCCTGGCCCCCACCTGGGCGCACATTGTTGAGCTGGAATCTGACGTCGCCACCGCCAACGCCGATGTGGGCAGCTTGTCCTACCTCACCAACGCCAAAGTGCGCGGCAAGCTCAAAACCACCAGCAAAGTGTCCGGTCAAAACGGCTTTGTGTGGGACGCAGGCAGCACCCCGCTGAATGGTTACGGCGCAGCCGTCACCAACGCCGTGCCATCCAACCTGGTCAAAGGCAGCTCGGGCGCCGTGTGCTCAGCCATCATTTTTGGCAACTTCAGCGACCTGGTGGTGGGCATGTGGGGCGGCCTCGACCTCATGGTTGACCCCTACACCGGCTCCAGCGCTGGCACCGTGCGCGTGGTGGCATTGCAAGACGTGGACGTTGCCCTGCGCAATACCGTCAGCTTCGCCACCATGGTTGACGCCCTGACGGCCTAAGCGCAACCCCGCAAGCCCACAGCACCCAGGCTGCCGCCATGTTTGCCGAAGACCTCACCGCCTTTTTTGCCGACTTCGGGGTGCCCGCCACCCTGGCTGGCAGCGCCGTGGTGGGCGTGTTCGACAACGGCCACGCCCTGGGCCAAGTGGGCATGCTGGGCATGGCCACCGTGCAGCCCACCTACACCCTGCAAACCGCCCTGGTACCCGCCGACCCCATCGGCCTGGCGGTGGTGGTGGCAGGGCAGGGCTACACAGTGGCCGAGCACCAGCCCGACGGCACCGGCATCACCCGCCTGGTGTTGGAGGCGGCGGCATGACCACCCTGCTCGCCGCCGCCACCGGCGCCATCGTGGCCGCCCTTGCCCAGGCGCCCGCAGTGGCCCCGCAAGTGGCCCGCGTACGCCTGCGCCCATTGGCTGCCAACACCACCACAGCCGTGGTGGTGCGGCCACAAAGCGCAGAGGTAGCCACCCGCACCATGGGTGGCCCCCTGCAATGGGTGTGCCGCATTGCTGTGGAGTGCTACGCCAAAACCACCACCCAAACCGCGCCCGATGTGGCCGTGGACGCGCTCATTCAAGCCGCCTACGCCCGCCTCATGGCCGACGCCACGCTGGCAGGGGCCGTCAAACGCATTGAACCCGAAGGCATTGCCTACGACTTTGATGTGGATGGCGAGCAAACCGCCTGCGCCACTCTCGTTTTTAACGTTACCCAGTTTTCAACCATCAACGCGCTTTGAGCGCAAACGGATCCCACCATGGCACTCACCGCAGAAGGCAGCAAGTTTTACTTTTCCCCCACCTTTGGCGCAGCCAAAAACATCACCGCCGCCACCAATGCAAGCCCCGCTGTTGCAACTTCTGTTGCACACGGCTTTGTGGATGGTGACGAACTGTTGTACGTCGGTGGCTGGGAGGATGCCAGCAAAGGCATTTACCGCGCCGACCAACTGTCAGCCGACACCGTGGCCCTCACCGGCCTGAACGCCACCAACACCAACTTCTATGCACCCGGCGCTGGCGTCGGCACACTGAAAAAAGTGTCTGGCTGGATTGAAATCCCCGAGGTCATCACCATCGGTGCTGACGGCAACCAGCAGGAATTCATCGACCTCCGCCTGGTCTCCAGCCGCTACGCCCAAAAAATCCCCACCGGTTTCACGCCTGGCACCGTGAACATGACGATGGTGTTCGATGCTGGCTCTGCCGCCTACCAGGCCATGCTGGATGCCACGATGAGCCGCACATTGGTGGCTTTCAAAATGGTGCTGTCCGACAGCGCTGCGGTGTATGCCTACGGCTACATCAGCGCATCCAAGGCCCCCAGCATCCAGTCTGGCCAGGTCATCCAGGTGCCCGTCACGTTCGCCATTCAGGGCCAGTACACGACCTACGCATAAGCGTTTCGGGTGCGGCAGCGGCTGGGGCTTCCCGGCTGCCAGCGTTGCGGCCTGTGGCGCGCGCCGCACCCACCTTCACCACACAGGCCGCTTTCATTGAACAGGCACTCACCATGGCATTACAGCTTCGCATCGGCAATTTCGTTGAATTCCCAGTTGCCCTCAAAGCGCGGGACGGCGACAAAGACAAGACATTCAAACTTCGCCTTACGGGCAAACGCCTCAGCTCAGAGCAGTGGCGCGAGCAGTTTGAAGGCGAAGACAACGCGACCAAAACCGCCGTGGAGCTGGCCGAGCAACTGCTGCTGAACAACATCACCGGCTGGGCCGAGCAAACCCTGGTGGTGGACGATGAAACCGGCCAGCCCGCCGAATTCAGCCGCGAAGGCTTGCAGCTTGTGCTGGGCATGTTCCAGGCGCTGTCCGTCATTCAGGGCGAATACATCACGGCGCTTGGCATCAAAGACGGCAGCACCGCAAAGGATGCACGCGCAAAAAACTGAGCGACGCCGCCCGTGAAATAGCCCTGCACCAAGCCGCTGAATCCAAAGCCAAAAGCCAGCATGCCAAGTCTGCAAACCCATTTGAAGCCGCCCTCGGGAAAACCGGCAAAAGGGCAGAGGCTGTGCAGGACACGGTTTGGATTTGGCCCGAATGCCTGCCCATCTTCGACGGCTGGCAGGCCATTCAAACGCAGTGGCGCACAGGCTGCATGGGCGGTCTCACGGGGCTTGATTACGCGGGCGTTCGCGCTTGGCTGCAAGAGTGCGGGCCGCAAAACAAAGTGCACCGGCGCGAGTGGTTTGAGTGCTTCCAGGCCTGCGAAGTCGCAACCCTTGCCGCATGGGCGGCAGCCAATGGCGAGACCGAATCAGCGGCCTAGCCGAAGAAGGCCAATCAGCGCACGCAAAAACCATCGAGCAAGCCCGAAAGGGATGCCCACGATCAACACGGTGAACAGAATGACAAAGATGGTTTCCATGGTGCTGGCAACTGTAAACCAACCACAAGGCGCTTGCCATGGCTGATACGAAAGTCGGCATTCGCCTTGCTGTTGAGGGCGCTGACCAGGTGCGGGGGTCTTTGGCTGGCGTAGAGCAAGGGCTTGACCGCCTCAACTCTGGGCTTGCCAAAGTCGGGCATTACGGCACCGCGTTGCTGGCCTTGCCAACTGTTTTCAATGGCACGGTTGGTTCGGCCGTCAAGGCAGCCGACGCGGTTACCACTCTTAACAACCAGCTTCGCCTTGCCACTGGCAGCACACAGGCAGCGGGCCAGGCCTACAGCGCACTGTTTGACATTGCCCAGCGCAGCCGCGTCAGCTTCACCGAGCTGGGCGGCACCTTCGCCGCCATCAGCCGGGCAGGGCAAGAACTGGGGGTCAGCCAAGCCCGTTTGCTGACGGTCACCGAGGCCATTGGCAATGCCATGACGGTTTCCGGTGGCAGTGCTCAAGGCATGCAGGCGGCCCTGACGCAGTTGGGCCAGGGCCTGGCCAGTGGCACGCTGCGCGGGGAAGAGCTCAACTCTGTCATGGAGCAAACTCCCCGCCTGGCCAAAGCTTTGGCTGATGGGCTTGGGGTTTCCACCGGCAAGCTGCGCGAAATGGGCGCAGCCGGGCAGATCACCGCAGAGCAAGTCATCAAAGCCTTGGAGGGCCAAGCGGCTGTGCTGCGCGGCGAAGTGCAGGGTGCGGTTTTAAGTGTGGGGCAGGCCTATGTCCAGCTTGAAAACGCAACCGTCAAAGCCGTGGGCGAATTCGACAAAGCCAGCGGTGCCAGCAGCACGCTGGCGCAAGCCATGTCTGGCCTGGCGGGTGGCATTGAATCGGCTGGCAAAGCGTTTTCCAACAACGAGGCCGCCATCAAAACCACGCTGGGCTTGCTGGCCGGTGCGGGGGTTGCCGCTGGGCTGGCCCGCACCGCCACCGCCTTGGGCGGGGTTGCCACGGGCGTGGGCGGCGTTGCCGGTGCCGTGGCCGCGCTCAAGGTTGTGGTCAGCGGCTTGAACCCAGCCACTTTGGCGCTGATGGGCATTGGCACAGTCATTGGCGCAGCGGCGGGCTACGAGTCCTATTTCAAGGGCACTCAGGAAGGCATCCGCAAAACCATTGCAGACCTTGAAGAGGCCAACGTCAAGGCCGGTGAAAGCCTGGCCCGTATGCAGGCCCGGCCAGAAATCACCACGGCCATCAACAAAGCCATTGCCGACCGCACCAGCCAAATACAAAAACTGCGCGCCGAGCTGGGCGCGCTGGATTCAAAAAAAGCACCAGCGGGCAGCGTGGGCAGTGGCGACACTGCCCTGGCCCGTGCCCAGGTGGCCGAAAACACCCGGCTGGCCGCCAGCTACGACGATTTGCGCACGCGCCTGAGTGGCTTCAAAGGCGACTTCGCAAAGTATCAAGCCGACCTGACCACCATCCAAGAGCTGCAAGCCAAAGGCTATATCAGTGAAAAAGAGGCCGTGGCTCGGCTCACAGAGCTGGCCCTGAAGCACGGCGAAGTGGCAAAGGCCGCCAAGGGCTCGGAGTCAGAAGCAAAAAAGGCCGCTGACGCAGAGCTGGCATGGCGCAGGCGCTACACCCTTGACCTGATCAAAGGCTGGGATGACGAGGCAGAGGCCCGCGAAAAAGCCTACGCCTCTGCCCGCGCTGGAGCATTGAAGCTGGCTGACGCCAACGAGGCTGCGCAGGCAGCCTCCACCGCCGGGCTGATTGACAAGCTGGATGCCATGCGCAACGAGATTGACCTGCTGGGTCTCAGCACTGCGGCCCAGGCAGAGTTGACCGCCGTCAAGGCCGAGCAGGTCATTGCCGACAAGGAAATCCAGCTCATCATGCTGCAAAACGCCGACGCATCGGCGGTGCAAATCCAACTTCTGGAGCAAGAAATTGCCCTGCGCAAGCAACTGGTGGCCGCCATGCGCGAAAAGGCAGGCAAAGAGGCCGCCGTTGACGCAGGCAAAGAGGCCACAAAAGCCGCCGACAAGGCTCAAGAAGCTTGGCAAAAAGCCAGCCAGCAAATCGAACAAAGCCTCACCGATGCGCTCATGCGCGGGTTCGAGTCCGGCAAAGACTTCGCCCGCAACCTGCGCGACACGCTGGTCAACATGTTCAAAACCCTGGTGCTGCGCCCCGTCATCAGCGCAGTGGTCAACCCCGTGGCTGGTGCCATCACTGGCTCACTCGGGCTGACAGGTGCGGCCAACGCAGGCACCAGCGCACTCAGCAGCATCGGTTCACTTGCCAGCTTCAGCAGCGCATTTGGCGCGGGCGGCGCGGCAGGCTTTGGCGCGTTGATCGGCGGCGGGTTTACGGAAGCGGTGTCAGCCGGTTTCACCACCTTGCTCACAGGCGGCAGCGTCGGCACTGCAGCCGCAGGGCTGGGCACCCTGGCTGGCGCACTTGGCCCCATCGCACTCGGTCTGGGCGCACTGTCGGCCCTCATTGGCAGCACAGGCGGCGAAAGCCGATGGGGCGGGCAGTATGGCTACAACTTTGGCGACGGTCTGGTCAACAACCGCCGGGGTACCGAAGTTGAAAACGCCACCCTGGGCGTCAACCGCCTGGAAGGTGCCAACACCCTGGCCGAGGCACAGGTGCAGGGTGCTATTCAGGGCACCGTGCAGAGCATCAACAACCTGCTCAAAGCCGCAGGCAGCAGCGCAGCCCTGGTGGGCTTTCAAGCGGGCCTTGAAACATCAGGCAAGGGCAGGGGCGGCGTGTTCGCAGGCGGCACCCTCAGCAACGGCGTGGCCTTTGGCGAAAGCGGCGCGGGCGACAACTACGCGGGCACCCTGTTTGAGAAAACCAGCACACAAAGCCCAGACGCAGAAACCGCCCTGAAGAATTTTGCGCTCGACCTTCAGCAAGCCACCGTGCAGGCATTGCAAGCCGCCACCGATGTGCCCGAGGCCATCAAGGCACTGGTGCAAGACGTAGACGCCGAGGGGCTGACAGCCGAAGCCGCCGCAGCCCTGCTGCAAACCATCGATGCCCAGGTAACCGGCGTCAACCAACTCCGCGCCGCCTTCGACGCAATGGGCCTGGAGCAACTGGCAACCATCGGCTTTGACGCAGCTGCCGCGCTGGCTACCGCAGCCGGTGGGTTTGAGGCATTAGGCACCAGCCTGTCCAGCTACTACCAAACGTATTACACAGAAGCCGAGCGCACAGCCAACACCGCCACGCAGCTTGCCAGCACGTTTGCTGATCTTGGCTTGGCAGTGCCCGCCACCAAAGACGCATTCCGCAGCTTGGTGGAGGCCCAAGACCTCACCACCGAGGCTGGACGCAACACCTACACGGCGCTTTTGCAAGTGGCCCCAGCGTTTGCCAACGTGGCCGATGCCGCCAGCGCCGCAGCCGACCAAATGCAAGACGCATGGGCAAGCATCCTTGCCACCCGCGACCAAAGCGCCGCCGATGCGTTCAACGTTGACCGGCTTTTCCAGCAATACAAAGCCACCGACAAATACGGCATCGGCAACGCAAGCGACTTCCTCACCATCAGCCAGGAAGACTTCGCAGCAAACTACACCGCCGAACAGCAGCAAATCATCTCGCAAATCATCCGCGAGTTGAGCAAAGGCGTCACCAGCGCAGCCACCCCAGCCACGCCCACGCCCTACGGCAACACCGGCACCGACACCCCTGTGGTTGACACCACCGTGGCAGACCTTGCCCAGCAGATCACCGATGCGCTGCTGGAAGCCCGCGCCAACCTGGGCGTGGAGCTGCTGCGCGCCCAAGGCAAAGACGCCGAAGCAGCTGCAGCCCTGCGTGCCATTGAAACCGAGGGTTACAACGCCGCGCAGCTTGCCCTGTACGACTACAACCAGACCCTGCGCGACCAAATCGACGCCCTCACCGAAGCCAAGCGCGTGGCCGACGAACGCAAAGGGCTTGAGCAGCAATACCTGCAACTCACCGGAGCCACCACCGCCCTGCGGGCAATGGAGCTTGAGAAGCTGGACGCCAGCAACCGCGCCCTGCAAGAGCGCATCTGGGCACTGCAAGACGCCCGCCAAAACACCGACGCAGCCTACGCCGCGCTTGAGCGTGCCGTTGCGGCCCAGCGCAAAGTGCTGGACACCCAGCGCAACGCCGCGCAAACGCTGGTTTCCGAAGTGCAGGGCGTGTTCGACACGCTAAAAACCAACGTGCGCGACCTGTTTGGCACGGTTGAAAGCGCCGCCAAGTTCCAAGCACAACAGGGCCGCGCATTCATCACACAGGCACTGGCAGGCGCACGAGCGGGTACCGGCCTGCCCGATGGGGCCGATCTGTCGGAAGCCATTTCAGCCGCCCGCAGCGGGCTGGACGCACAGGTGTACGCAAGCCAAGCCGAGGCTGACTTCCAGCGGCTCGTTCTGGCAAACGAACTCAAAGACCTGCAAGACATTGGCGGCGTGCAACTCACCATTGCCGAACAGCAGCTTGAGGCCGCTGAAGACGCCCTCGCCGCGCTGGACGACACCCTGCAAGCCGCCAAAGACCAAATCGACGAACTGCGCGGCATCAACACCAGCGTGTTGTCGGTGGCCGATGCCGTGGCCGAGCTTGCCAAAGCCGTGCTGGCTGAAAAGGCGGTAACCCCCACAAGGCCCGGTGCCAACCCCGCACCAGGTGCCAACCCATACCCGACCGTGGGCGCTATCCCCGGTGCCAACGTCAACGAGCAATTGGTTAACTCCACATTCCAACAATGGTTTGGGCGGGCACCGAAAGAGGCAGGCTTGGAATACTGGGCCAACAGCGGTTTGCAGGGCCAAGCGCTTGTAGACAGCATCATCGCGGCAGGCAAAGCCAACGGCGAAAACATCTACCCCCGCTTTGCCGCTGGCGGCTTCCACATGGGTGGCCTGCGCCTCGTTGGTGAAAACGGCCCCGAGCTGGAAGCCACCGGCCCCAGCCGCATCTGGAACGCCCAGCAAATGCAGCAGGCGCTCACCGGCAGCAGCGGCAACGAACGCCTGGAGCGTCTGGTGGAAGGGCTGACCGCTGAAGTGCAACGCCTGCAATCAATAGTCAACGACGGCAACGTGTACCAGCGCCGCACCGCTGAAACGCTCGACAACGTAACGGAAGGTGGCTCTGCAATGCGCAGCCAAGCAGTCGCATGAACATCATCAGCCCCATCACCATCACCGCCGCCATGATCGGCGCGGGCACATCCATTGCCGAGCCATCAGCGGCTGAAACCGCGTGGAGTGGCAGCAGCGTGGCCTACGCGGTGGGCGATGTGCGCATACGCGCCACCACGCACCGCAAGTACCGCTGTGCAGCCGCGCACACAAGCGCCGCCAGCCCCCTGCCCGAGAACGACCCCACCCGCTGGGTAGACATTGGCCCCGCCGACCGCTGGGCACCTTTTGACACCTACACCAGCACCGCAGCCAGCACGGTCACATCCCTCACCTATGTGCTGACGCCGGGTTACTTCAACGCCGTGGCGCTGTACGGTTTGACGGGGTCGCAATACACCGTCACCCTGAAAGACGCCCCCGGCGGCACCACGCTGCTGACGCGCACGGGCTTTTTGACCGAAGACCCGCTGGGCTGGTACGAGTACCTTTTCGGCGCAGTTCGCACAATCAACAAAGTGGTGGTCACCGACCTGCCCATCCGGCCCAACGCCGAAATCACCATCACCATCACCGCCGCCACCGGCCAGCCCGTGGGCGTGGGCCTGATCGTTTGTGGCGACTACGCCAGCCTTGCCGGTGCAGGGCAGTGGGGCGGAACGGTGTACGGCGCACAGGCCGAGCCCATCACCTATTCGTACATCAAGACCAACGACGACGGCACCACCACCATCGTGCGCCGCCACGCCGCCACCAACTTGCGCTGCAACGTGGCACTGCCCCGCGACCAAGCCGACGCCGTGCTGCAACAGGTGCAGTCGGTGCTGGACGTTCCCGTGGCATTCATTGCCACGGACAGCCCCGGTTTCAGGGGCCTCAACACCTTCGGCCTCGGGTCAGCGTCCATGCGCTACGACAGCTTTGGCACGGCCACCCTCGAAATCAATGTGAAAGGTTTGATCTGATATGCCCACCACCCCACCCAGCATCGCTGCGCTGCCTGCGGCACCCGACCCAAACGACCGGTCTACTTTCAACGCCAGGGCCTACCCGTGGAGCGTGGCGCAGCAGACTTTCGCCACCGAGGTGGCCGCAGTGGCTGCAAACGTCAAAGCCAACGCAGACGAAGCCGAGGCCGATGCCTTGGCTGCTGAGGCTGACCGCATTGCCACGGCTGCCGACCGTGTGCAGACCGGCCTGGATGCAACAGCCACGGCTGCCGATCGTGTGCAAACAGGTTTGGATGCCGCAGCCACCGCTGCTGACCGTGTGCAGACCGGCCTGGATGCAACAGCCACAGCCGAAGACCGCGTGGCTGTGAACAGCGCCCTGGCCTCCATTGCCGGTGGGCCTGTCGCCAGCGTCAACGGCATGACGGGCGTGGTGACAGGTATTGCCACGACCGAAGACCTGACAGCAGAGCGAAGCGCTGCCGCCACGCTGACCAACAAAACGCTGACCGACCCCAAGCTCACATTGGGAGGTACCAACGGCGCCTCGGGTCAGGTGCCCGTGTCGCAGGGCGCAGGTCAACCCCCAACGTGGGCGACTCTGGCTCTAGACCCTGTTTACCAGTGGGAGCCATTCCCTCCAATAAACGCGGCATTTCAAAGTGGCGGGGGTTCGTTTTGCGCTGTGCAAAACGAACATGGGTTCTTGGTGTTTAAATCACTGTCAAATAGTTCTGGATACGTTGCGCCGGTCAATTACGCATTCAATCACCGACTCCAATGGTATGTTGGAATAAATGACTTTTCTCCATATGGCCTAACCGGCACTTATTTTGCAGTATCAAGGAAAAGCAAATTTAATTCTTCGCCTTTTGTAATTTTGGGCAGGTTGAGCAGCTCTTACAGCAATTTGATGTTTTTGTCATCAACAGGGTCGGTTGCCGGGACAAATTACAGTGACAGCACGCCAACGTATTCCCACGGGAACAACATTCATGTGGTTAGTGATGCTGTTCTTACATGGACGAGATCAAAAGACAACGATAGGCTTTACCTGCGAACGGCAACTTACTCCGGTACAGCAATTACGTTTGCGAACGACTACACGCTTTTTTCAAATGCGATGATGGTTGGCGATAACTTCGGCTGGGCGAGTGATGTTTCTGCTGCGGGCAAGACCAATGTTTTGGCGATCTGCAAAACAACAGGCAGCGGATATACGGCTGGCCGCCTTTATTCAATTTGCACAGACGGCGGTGGTGCTACGGGCGCCGTAGGGACGGAGGTGCGTGCCAATGTGCAAAAAGTTTTCAATTGCAACATCACCACTGGTGGAACTGGGCAGGTAGCTGCGGTCTACGAGTCTTCTGGGTCTGTTTACTCCAGACTGATAAAAGACAGCGGGGCCGGTGGCAGCGCTGGTCAAACTTTCTCCACTGAGATTGCTTTGGGGTCTGGGGCAATTCCGTCTGTTGCTCAGATAAATAACGAAAGCTATGTGGTTTGCTTTTTTGACAACGTAAACTTTAAATTTGTTGCAAAAAAGATATCTATCTCAGCGGGTGAAATTTCAGTTGCATCAACGGTAGATGTTTTGATACTTCCATCAATTGACCCCGGCTTCAGCAAAACAGTGTGTGCATATTCGGGCGGTTATCTTTTTGTGTCTGCCATGTCAAGCACCACGCATGTGTCAAAAACTATTCAGTTCTCGTGAGGCTTAAATGAACAAACAACTTTTGATCTGGCAAATCACACAAGACACGCAGCGCAGGCTGGATGATTTTGCTCGAACTGGCAATTACGACGGCATCTTGAGTTTGTGCACTTATGCCACCAGTCAGGTGCCAAAATTCCAAGCCGAAGGGCAATACGGCGTGACTGCCCGCGACGCCACTTGGGCCGCTCTGTACCAGATCATGGCCGAGGTGGAGGCTGGCGCCCGACCAATGCCGTCGGGCTATGCCGACATTGAGCCTGACCTGCCTGCGCTGGTGTGGCCAACATGAAACGCCGCCTGCTCAACCTGCTCATAGCCCTCGACCAGTTGGCGTGGGTGGTGTTGACGCTGGGCAATGGGCAACCAGACGAAACCATTTCAGCCGCCGCGTGGCGCATGGAAGGGCAGGGCAAGGTCATGGGCTTTGTGCTGCGCCCCCTCATTGACACGCTGTTTTGGTTTGACCCCGACCACTGCCGCAAGGCATACAACGCCGAATTCCGCAACCTTCAACTACCTGAAAGCTACCGATGAACACTGAACTTGCCAACGCCTTGGGCCAATGGTGGGCCACCCACAGCAACGACCCCGCCGCACTTGCCAAGCAACTGGCCGAAACCGGCGTAACCCTGGCCGAGTTTTGCCACGCCACAGGGCAGCATGAGGCCAGCCTGGGCGATTGGCTCATTGCCAACGGCCAGCCAGCACCCGGCTACAACGCACTCGACCCGAAGTGGGATGTGTACTTCCGTCGCGCCGTGGCCGCGCCCGTGGCCGATGCGCCCACCGATAGCCGGTTTTCTATCGGCGGCAAGGTTTGATCTATCTGACACGACAAAAACCACAGGTGAGGAAAACAAAAATCGAAATGGTGTGGTTATGAGCAGAACTGACAACTTTATGCATGGAATTTCAAAAGCCCTATGGGATTCAGACCTTGTTGCTACCCGAGTGAGCCTTGCCATTGGCGAGTTCCTTTGGGCAACGATGCTGCTGTGGGCGGGGGATACGTTTGACCGCCCGACCTACAAAGTCATGGCAAACGTCATGAGCGAAGAGGCATGGGGCGTTGTCCTCCTGCTGTCTGCGGTGACTCAAATCACCATCGTCATGAGTGAGCAATACCACGAAAAGTGGGCGCGAGTTTTTGCCGCCTGGAACGCCGCGCTGTGGGTGTTTTTGTGCGCGTCAATGATGCTGTCTGTCAGCCCTCCACCCGCTGCCATTGGTGGGGAATTGGCCTTGGCTTTTGCTGCAACGTGGGTGTGGCTGCGCCCGTACATCCTGAGTGAACTGTGGAGGAAAGCCAATGAATCAGCCTGATTTTGAGAACAGTCAATTTACTCGCGGGGTGTCCAACTTCCCAGCCCCAAGTGGTGGTGGCCCATCCAACGCTGAAATCATGGCTGCAATCGTCGCGCTGAAAGAGGAAGTGCGCGACCTGCGCCACACCATCGGCGGGCTGAAAACAGCGTTCCCACGCAACGACTTGGGCGAGCCTGACTTCGATGGGCACCGCATGGATCATGTCATCCGCGTCAAGCGCGACGAGCGTTTTGAAAGTCTGAAGATGTCTGGTGCCGTCAAGCTCGTTGGTGTTGTCGCAGCCACCCTGATGATGGTGTTCATGAGTGGTTTGGGGGTGCATCTCCAAAAACTGATCGGGGGCAACTGATGAAAACCAGTCAACGGGGTATTTCCCTGCTCATGGACTTTGAAGGCTTTAGGGGTGATGCCTACCTAGACCCGATCGGAATCCCCACAATAGGCTTCGGCTTTATTGAAGGCGTGAAGATGGGTGACAAGATGACGCTGGCCGAGGCGAAAGAGCGCCTGAAGCGTGAGCTTGCCAAGTACGAGCAAGGCGTTCTTCAGGCCATGACCATCACGCCGTCGCAGGAGCAGTTCGATGCTTGTGTCGTTTTTTCTTTCAACGTAGGTGTGGCTGGCTTCCGCAAGTCCTCTGTGCTGAAGGCCCACAACCGGGGTGACTTTCAATCTGCGGCCAGAGCGTTCGGCCTTTGGAATAAAGCCGGTGGCAAGGTGTGGCCGGGGCTGACCCGCCGCCGTGCTGCAGAGGCTGCAATGTATCTGTCCCGACAGCCAGAGGATGAACCAGCGCCGATGCCCCAGCGCGTTGACGAAGAGAGGCCCATGAGTGCCAGCACCATCAATCGGGCCGGTGTGGTGGCAGGCGGCTCAACCGCCATCGTTGCGGCCACCGAAACGGTCAACAGCATCAATTACCTCAAGCGCGGCGTGGATGACTTGCAAGACTGGCTGGTGCCAATCCTGCTGATCGTCGCCGTGGGCGCGGTGGGCTACATCGTTTATCAGCGGTGGATTCAACGCAAGGATGGATGGGCATGAATGAGTACCAACGTGAGCGCCGCGATTTGGATCGCCGCTACCTGCTGCGCAAGACACTGGACGCCGCCGAAAACCGCATGAGAACACGCACAGCCAAACAGCAACTTGCTGATGCTATCCGCGCAGGCAGGGGGACTGACGAAATACCCGACGCAGATGATGCATCTGCGCACAAGAGGTACGACTGATGCTGGGCATCTTTGACATCTCTGTTGCCCGCCTCGCGTCCTACGGTGCGCTCGCCGCCGCCTCGTTGTGGGCAGGATGGACGCTCAACGCGATGGTGACGGGCGAGCAGATCGCCAACCTCAAGACTGAATACGCAACCGCCCAAGCTAGGGCAGTGGAGAAAGCACATGCGGAAACTATCAGACTTCAGGCCAAAGCCGACGCCGCAGCCAAGCAACATGCCGCCCGTGCGGCAGCGCTGGCCCATGATGCTGCTGGCGTGCGCACTGCCCTTGTCAGCCTGTCAGACGCCGCCGACGCAGCCCTGCACGCCGCCAAAGGTTCCCACGCTGCCTGCCTTGACCGCGCAACCGCCTTCAGCGTCGTTTTTGAGCAGTGCACAGGCCAGCTTGAAAGCGTGGCAGGCCACGCTGATGCCCTCAGCAACGACCGACAAGCCCTGATTGACGCCTGGCCCGTACAATCCAAGCCTTGACGGTCAAGCGCGGCACGCTGCGCAGGGTTGGGGGCTTCCTGGCCGCCGTCAGCCACACAAACGGGTTCGATTGCGGTAGCACGAATTTGGAGTGCTGCAAGCTGTTGATTCATAAGGCGAAAATCTGACGCAGACGCCTTGCAAATCCGTCTAGCCCGGTTCGACTCCGGGTCGCGCCTCCACCCCACACCGCACAGCCCACAAGCAAGGCCCGCTAGCAATACTGCAGCGGGCTTTTGTGTTTTTGCGCTCAAAATGCGCCGCAGTTCGCCAGCGTGCTACCGGCTGCGGTAGCAATGCTACCGTTCGACGGCCCGGTTAATCCGTCGAGCCGTGTTCGTGGCGTGTAAAGTGCAGTGCATGGCCGCCATCACACAGCGCGGCAGCCGGTGGCAAATACGGGTGCGCCACGCGCTGCTGCCAAAACCTTACTTCGATACGTTCAGCAGCGAGGCTGAGGCCCGCGCCTATGCCGCCCAGCTGGAAGGCCTGCTAGACCGGGGCATAGTCCCATCCGAAATGGCCAGCGCCGAAAAGCGCGGCGCAGACCCCACCCTGGCCAGGCTGCTGGAGGCCTACCAAAACGCCGCACCCATTGCCCCCAGCGACCAAGCCACCGTGGCCCTGCTGGCCAGCACGCTGCCCACCGAGTGGCCTGGCCTGCGGCTGTCGGGCATCACCGCCGCATGGGCAGACGCCTGGGTGGCCAAAATGAAAGAAGGTGGGGCCCTGGCCCCCAGCACCATCAGAAAACGCACCGGCAGCCTGGCCCGCGCCATTGATTGGCACTGGCGGCAGCACAAAGACGGCGCGCCGCCGGTCAACGCGCTGCGCCTGATGCCGCGTGGCTTCAGCCAATACGACGCCGCCACGCCCGGCGCCCGCGCCGACGTGCAGCGCAACCGCCGCCTGGCACCTGAAGAGCTGGCCGCCGTGCGCCAGGCGCTGGCAGGGCACAAGCGGCCCGACCGCGAGCGCGCATACCCGGCAGACCCCGCCCTGGCGCTGCTGTTTGAGCTGATCTTGCACACCGGCCTGCGCTTGCGCGAGGCCTACAGCCTGCGCGCCGACCAAGTGGATGTGGCCCGCTGGGTGCTGAATGTGGAGGGCACCAAAGGCGAACGGGGCAAAGCCAAGCCCCGCGTGGTGCCGCTGGTGCGCGAGCTGCGCGCCCCACTGGCGGCGGCCTGTGCCGACCGCGTGGGCCGCATCTTTCCGTTTTGGGATGGCACGCCCGAGGACAAAGCCCGCTGCACCGGCAGGCTGTCGGCCCGTTTCGCCACGCTGTTTGACTATGCTGGGCTGGCCGACTTCACCGAGCACGACATTCGACACCACGCCACATGCTTATGGTTTGAGCTTCGTCAGCCTGATGGCCGCTGGGTTTTTTCTGAAATAGAAATTTGCCGAATTATGGGATGGACAGATACAAAAATGGCGGTTAGATACGCTTCCCTCAGAGGTGAGGATTTATCGGCGCGTCTTAATTATTAAATGGTGCACCCCTCATGAACGAGGCGTTTCTTTTGAATATATGCATCGTTCGCTTCCTCAATTGTGTCAAAAAGCCGATGTAATAATCTTTGCCTTTGCGACGCAATCTCGCAGTCCATTTTTGTTTTCGCTTCAAAAAGAAAACACCCAGCACGCCACTTTTGCTTTTTCTGGTTGCATGCCTCATGTTCTGGCTGTTCATTGATGCCGTTACTTCGCGTAAGTTTTCCCACCTGTCATCACTCCTATTTCCATTTATATGGTCTATGACGCCAGTTGGCATGACGCCGTTTATGTAAAGAAACGCCATTCTGTTGGCTCGAAATGATTGGCGGTCAAGTGCTAGCTGTCTGTAGCCTTGGTTCGTTAATGAGCCAGCAATGTCTCCTGGTCTTTTTGGGCCTCGCTGCACCAGCCAGTAAAAATTGCCGTTACTTGGTTCGTATCTGACCAACTGCTTTAAGCGTTCCGCTGTAATGTTTTGGTTCATCTGTGGCCTTTATGTGCTGGGCTGAAGCAGCGCCAAATTGGGCCGCGTGGGCTTCACCTGGCGGGCCTTGGCCGTGGCGGGCTTGCTGCGCCGGGCGGCCTCTTCCTCGGCCATGCGGTTCACGGCCCGCAACAGCGCGTCAGACGGAAACACCCAGCCGTCGCCAAACTTCACGCCCGGCAGGGTGCCCGCCCTGGCGTGGTCTTCCACGGTGCGCACGCTGCACTTCAGCAGCTCGGCCACCTGGGTGGGGTCTAGCAGTGGGGTCATGCCTTCACCTCATAGTCTTTAAAGACGACGCCCTTGCTGGCATCGCCTACTTTGCAGCTCTTCACCCAAACAACTTTTCCACTACTGTGCTTGCGCCAGTGTCCCCGTCGGTCGTGAAGCCGTGGGCTTGCGTGTGTGCCGCCTTGGTGTTCGCTTTTGGCGGGTGGCGGCTCTATCGTCACGGTGTGCCAGTCAAACAAAATCGGCGCAAGCCCTTTTGCTGCCCGCTTACTGTTGATGAACGACCGGCGGGCTGTTGGTTTATAAGCTGGTTGCACATGGGCCATGGTTTGCAGCCATGAGCTAATTGTGGCAATTACTCCTTCAATTGAACTTTTGGGTATTTGTTTTCCGTCAATGCCAATGGCGCGAAATCCATCTGACTTTCTTATATATGTAAATTCAGGGTGTTTCTTAAATCCATGAACAGTCAAAACGCGAGCAACAACAGAAACCATGTCGTCAAACTGACGCAAAACCATTGCAAATTTATGCTCTCCATCAAGCCCAACAACGGCGCAGTTATCGAACGGCAGTGGTGTATCACAAATGATTGAAATGGGGGCCATGCTACCCGTTTTAATTTTGCCAATGTCAAACCACATAGAAAGCTCTGCATCTGGCACCAGCTTGCACATTTCAGCAATTAGTGGGGTCATTGAATCCCCGCCATTTCTGCCCGTGGGGCGTTGCTCACTTCCCCGCCGCTGCTGCGCACCCTGGCCAAAGCCACGCGGTGGGCTTCCTGGTATTCGCCAAAGCTCAGGTTTTTGATCTGAAAGCTGTAGATGCGCACCAAATCCCGCACCGCCGCCAGCTCTGATGCGCGGCAGGCGCAGGGCACCCATGGGCGGGCTTCGCGCTGGGTGGCCCGTTCGCCAATGTCGGTGAGCGCGTCGTGTATCACATCAAACTCAGCCGCAAACCCGCGCACCACGCCCTGGCTTTCAATGGCGCGGCCGTCGTTCAAGGCAGTGCAAAGCACCAGCCATTGGCCCTCAGTCAACCGCCCCAGCCGGGCCTGATCGGCGCTGTGGCGCAGTGGGCGCAAGTGGCGCTCAAGCTCGGCAGGCGTGATAAGCCCGGCGTGCGCCATGGCCAGGCGCATGGGGTCATGCGCGGGCATTTCCACGCCGGTGGTCAGCGTCAAGCGCAAGCCGTGCGCCTCGGGCTGCCGCAGCGCCAGGGGGCTGCACAGCGCAGTGGGTGTGTGACTGGCCCACGGGGTGGGGTAGCGTGTGAGGTGGGTGTTCATGCCGCCCGCCTCACTTCGCCATGCGCGGCGCGCCGCGTGAATTGGGCACGCTGGGTGCCGGGCCGGTGCACCCGGCTTTGATGCCGCGTGGCTGCACCAGGTCATTGCCCACCCGGCTGGGCAGTGCAAAAGCATCCATGGCGCCGGGGCGGCCTTCATACGGGCGCAGCTCAATGGGCACATACAGGCCGCTGGCCGTGCTGTTGCGCACGGGCGTGTACCGCTGGGCGCGCTGCTGCTCGGCCTGTTCTTTGGCCACGGCGCTCAGCAGGCGCCAATGCCGGTGGTTTGTCACCAGCACGCTGTCGGCCCGCTGCGCTGCCACCAGGTTGTGCAGCACGCCCGCCACGGTGTCGTCGTCAAGCCCGGTCATGCGCGTGATCTGCTCATGGCTGCGGCCCTTGGCCCCGGCCAGTGCCAGGCAATCCTCAATGGCCAGGCGCTCGGGTGTTTTGTTGGCCGCCTGGCTGCGCCCGCCGTTGGGTTTGGACAGCGCGGCATCGCGGGCCGCTGCCGCCTCTTTGGCGCCCATGCTGCTGACCATCTTGGCCCGGTAGGCCAGCAGCGCCTCTGTGCGCGCCTCTTCCAACAATGGGCTGGTTTTGCACACCCAGCGGGCAGGCTGGCCCGGCTGGTTGATGTTGACAATGTGCCCCTGCTGCCGCAGGTTACCCAGCGTTTTGGCCAGGTTATCGGGCAGCTTTTCCAGCATGGCAGCCAGGCCTGTGGCGCACACACCGCGAGGGTGGGCGCGTATCGCGTCAAGCACGGCCTGGGTGATGGGCAGCAGGCTGCGGCCAGCGTTGGGGCGTGGTGTGTGCAGCACAGGGCTGCGGCGGTGGTGTATGGCGTCCATGTCCAGGCCGTCGGTGTTGGGTGGGTTTGTGGTCATTGGGCGGCCTCGGCTTTGGCGATGGCGGCGCGGGCTTGGTAAATTGCGGGCTGCAGCTCAAGGTCGCCAATGTCGTGAACGGCGGCGTAATCGCGCAACATGACTTTCAAAGCGGCCAGCAGTTCGTCGCGCTGCACGATCAGGTCGCGGTATATGGGTGCGATGGTTGCGCCATCGTCTGCCAAGTTCTCAAGCAATTCAGTCGGAACCTCAAGGCAGGCGTTCCAGCAAGCCACCAAGCGGCGGGCGTCTGCCTCGGTCTTGGCCTTTGCCACTTCGCGCCATCCTGTCCCGGTGTGGGTGCAAATGGACGTTTGGCCGTTTGGATAATCGCCAGCAGTCAAAAGCTGCCCCGGTGTGTGCTGTGCGCTCATGCCTCACCCCCTTCCGTGTCATCAGCCGCCAGGCGCTGCACCTGGGCAGGCGGGCGGGTGTTCACGCTGGCTTCGGGGCCGGTGTGCAGAAACCACACGGCGGCAAAGTGCTGGCCCGCCTCGGTGCCGAACGGATACGGGCACGCATCGGCCAGGGCCTTTCCCGCACGGGCGGCGGCAATGGCCTGGCCTTCGATCGTTTCGCTTTGAACCTCGGGCATGTTGGCCCCGGCGTTTTTCATTCGCATGGTGCGTGGTGTGGTGCTAGGTGTTGGCATGAAAAAACAATAGTGAACAAGTGAAAACAGACAAGCGCCGGGTGCCTTTTATGTTCGCAATTCAGCCCCGGCGCGGTGGCGTGTGTGTTGGCGCTTCATGTGAATGCGCGCCTCCACCTGGTTGTGGTTCAGTGCGGCGGTGGCTGGGCTGTTTTTGGACAGCTTCAGCGCCCGGCCCAGCTTTTTGTCGGCGCTGCTCATGTAAAGCTCGATTTGCTTTTGGTTCTCGCTGGGCAGCAGCACCCGGTATCCTGTGCCGGTGCCCGCCAGGTATTTGCCAACGTCCAGCAGGTGGCTGCGGCAGTAGTCAATGGCGGCCAGCTCCATCAGCGCCAGTTCCTCAAACTGCGCCCGCGTGCCAATGGCGGGCATGGCAATGCCCAGCGCCTGGTGCACCACGTCACGCGGTATCACGCTGCCAAACTCCAGCAGCCCGGCATCGGCCAGCGTGCGCAGCAAGTCTTTGAATGCGCGGCGCTTAGACATGGGCCACCTCCGCAGTGGCGCGGCCAAAGGTGGGGCGAAAGTCGCCAAAGCCCACATACTGTGCGGTGCGCTCCACCACTTTGCGCAGGCCCGCAAAGTCCACCACCGTGTCGTCAAACTCCACCACGGTGCTGAACGACCAGCCCTTGAAAATGGGAAAGTCCTTGGCCACCCGCACCTGGCCCTGCGGCAGCATGGCGCGGTGGCGAAATTTGGGGTTCATCACCACATCGGCAATGGTTTTCACCTTCGCGCTGTCTTCATAGGCCAGCTTGGCTTTGTCTGATGTGGCAAACACGCCGCCGCGCATCTTTCCCCGGCCCACTTTGATGACGGCATGCGCGCCGGTGCAAATGGCCTCGGTCAGCCAGCGGGTGGGCACATACACGCCCAGCTCGTCATCGAAATACAGCTTGCTTTCCGTTTCGATGTTGCCCAACTCAAGCAAGTCATCCTCGGTTTTGATGCGCTTGGCCGTGATCGTCTTTTTGGCCTTGGTGTACCGGTTGAAAGGGTCAACCGTTTGCGGGTTGTTCTGCAGCAGGTAATTCATGCCGGTGATGCTGATGCGGGCTGCCTGGATGGCCATGGTTCAAGTTCCTTCAAGTTGCGGTTGTGGTCAGTCAAACGGCTGGGGTTTCCCATGCCGAGTGGGTCAAAACGACCAGGCGAGGGCACTGTTGCCAATGCCCAAGCCGGGGTGCTTTGCTATTTGCTGCGATGCTTTGCGGTTCCATTGATGGCGCTTCTTTTCGTTGCGTTCGATGTGAAAACACATCGGGAGGGCCGCTGTTGCCAACTGCCAACCCGATTTGCTTTGCACTGCGATGCTGTGCACTGCCCTGCGATACAACGCCTTGCTTTTGATGTGAAAACACATCGGGAGGGCTGCTGTTGCCAACTGCCAACCCGATTTGCTTTGCGGGGCAATGCGCTGCGGTGCATGGCGTTTCGATTCGATGCGTTGCGTTGCGCTCAACATCTCAAACCAAGCCCCAGCGCGTGAACAAATAGCCAGCGGCAAAGCCGACGGCGCCAGCGGTGGCCAGTGCTGCCAGCACCAGGGCCACGGCTTCGCGCTCGGCGGCCATTTCCTCGGCTTCCTGCGCGTCGTAAGCGGCCAGCCATTCCTGGGTCATCACCTGCTCAGGCGTGAGGCTGGGCGTGGTGCTGGTGGGCTGCCTGGTGCTGGCCGGGCTGGCCAGTGGCGCGGTGGGCGTGGGCACAAATTCGCAGCTCATTGCCGGGCCACCTTCACACCAGCAGCAGGCACCTGGCCAGCCGCTTGGGCAGCATGGGAAACGGGCGCCAGGCGCTCACCGCGTCGGCTGACGCACACCAGCAGCCCGCGTTCGTCGTATTCAGGGGCGGTGCTCGGGCCAAAGGCGCGATGGCACACCGTCACAGCGGCCGCCCATTCGCGTCGCTCGGCATCCATGTGGGCCTCAATGCTCACGGCGCTGGCATCCAGCCACTGCGCGGCGGCAATGGTGGCCACCACGGCCACGGTGGCGGCGTATGGCCACACCCAGGGGGTTGTGGTGCGGCCGGTCATGCTGCGGCCCCTTGCGTGGCGCGGCACTGCTGCGCCAGCTTGTTCTGCTCGCTGGCAATTTCAAACACCAGGTCGCCCTCGGCGTCGGTCAGCTCAGCCGGCCCACTGTCTGCCAGTTCAACCCAAGCCCCGGCCACCTGGCCGCTGGGGTTTGTGCCGTAAACAACCGTCACCGGCTGGCCGCGCATGGTTGTGGTGAATCTCATGCTGC
>JFJP01027265.1_pt1 | contig 25148 bp, 23 predicted proteins | sample 431651 | NCBI WGS metagenome assembly JFJP01 (sample SAMN02602958, study PRJNA72255) | Microbial mat metagenome, whole genome shotgun sequencing project. | biome: fresh water; feature: sink hole; material: water; isolation source: purple microbial (photo- and chemosynthetic) mats found in...
ATTTGAACTTGCATTTGAACTTGCATTTGAACTTGCATTTGAACTTGCATTTGAACTTGCATTTGAACTTGCATTTGAACTTGCATTTGAATTTGAACTTGAATAGTCTTTGTCTCCTGCAATCTCATCATTAAAATCAAAATTATTTGGAGTAGTTAATTCTTCTATTGTGTCAATATTAACTATTTCTGAAAGATTTGTATCATGAGAATTTGTAGATTTTTCCTTTTCTCTATCTGGCATTGAAATATAATAACCTTCACCCAATACACAAGTGCCATTCATATGGAGATAGAAATGGTCATCGCATTGCCCACATTTCTTGAAATCTTCACAATTTTTACAAAAATTTGGACATTTGAAACATTGATTCGAGCTTTTGTTTAAATAAGTGAAATTTGGGCATATTTTAAAACAAAAACCATCTTCTAAAGTTCTGTTTGGCCCGCATTGCATGCACTCTGTAAAATTTTTGCATTTGGTGCAGCTTTGATCACATCGGTGACATGCAAATTCACTTTCATTCTTATACGTTGTTGCAGGACATGGGTAATTTTCCTTAAGACAAATATCACATCCTTCAATATAATCTTCTATTGTTCTCTTATTTGGATTTAATCTAATGCATTTTCCTTCAAAAAAATAGTGATTATTTTCACAGACCTGACAATTTATTAAGCTTGAACATGTTCGACATCCTTCAGCACATCGAAAACAAAATAATTTTTTTTGATCTTTATAATAACCATTTGGACATTGGTTCTCGCAATTAAATTTGTCATCCACTCTCATATATCCATTAACACAAACATCACAAATTTCTTGAGAAGTGTCACAATTTTGGCAATTCTTTATTTTACACTTTTCACATTTATTTTGCTTGTTTTTAGCCATTCTTCTCCCAAATCCTTTTGAACATTCTTTTGAACAAGCTTTAGAGTTTGAGTCCCAATAATAATTATCATCACAAAAATCACATTCAGTTGAAGAAAGGCAGGTCTTGCAGTTTGAAATATTGCATTTAACTATAGATCCTAAATCTTTATCAATATAATAACCTGAATCTATATCATTGGCTGAAATACATTGAGATTTTTTTTGATCTAAATAATATTCTGAAGAACCATTGCATTTTGAGCAGGTATTTGAATTAGAACAGCGGAGACATTGGCTTGAACATGAATAACATATTCTATTTTCATCAGAAAAATAGCTTTCGGGACATTCAGAAATCCCTATAAGTGATGGCGAAAGCAAATAAAAATTCTTTGAAGGAACTATGCAAGTAAAATTATGTAGATCGTTGGAACATTGATCACAATTAAGCCCACATTTTATGCATTTTTCTCCATTTGAATCAGCAACAAAACCATTCTCACATTGACTTTTACACGTTGTTTGATCTTCAGATAAAACATTTTCCAATAAGCATTTGTCACAAAGTGAGTAATTTGTGTTACAATACTTGCAACCAGTTATTTTGCAAGATAAGCATCTTTTGGACTCATTAAAAAAGCCATCTGGGCAGTTTTTAATGCATTGACTGTTGTGCAATAAAAATCCTTCTTCGCAAGTTTTGCAATTTCCTAAATCAAGGCAGTCGAGACAATTGGATAGTGAGCATTGTTTGCATAAATTAGATTCTTCATGTGAAAACAGACCAACAGATGAATCGCATTCTTCCTTTGAAATGCATGCTGTTTGATTGGGGATTAAGAAGTAATTTGGCAGGCAATTTGAGCAAATCGTTTGATTTGTGCAGGTTTCGCAATTTTCTAAACAAGTTAAACATGTTGTTGTAGAATCTGATTTGTAAAATTTTGGAGGACAATCTTTCACACAAGTAAGTTCATGAAGATAAAAACCAGATTTGCATCGTGAAATTTTTTTTGTTAATATTTTACCCAAGGAATTTATCTCGAAAATGCAAGACACAGAGTCGGTGGGACATTGATAACAAATTCCTGAGTAATTTGAAAATTGTTCTGGGCAATTATTCATACATTTCTTGCTATTATCTAAAACATAACCTTCTTGACAGCCCATACATTCTTTTAATGAACTGCACAATGTGCAATTATTAGAACATGATAGACAGTTTTTATTATCAGTGCTCTCATATGAACCATTCGGACATTTATTTTTATAAATCTGTCCAGTTTTCTCATAATAAAAATATCCTTTTTCAGGTGTTTCACATGATGAATTAGAATCACATATAAGGCATTTGCTCATGCATTTTTCTATTATGAGTGTTTCTGCGTTTAAATACATTCCTGAAACCACCGATTGACATGTAAATAATTCATTTGATTTGAATTTAAATTTTTTTTTTGTCGAATCACAACTATCACAGTTGTTGGCACTTGTGCATTTCGTGCAAAAATCCATGCATTTCTCACATTTTTTGCCGTTTTTATAATATCCATCTGAACAATTCTCTGTGCATTTTCCATCAAGCAAAACATTTAATCCTGCACATTCATTGCATACTGATCCATCACTTGAACAACTTCCACAATTGTCAGTTTCACAAGCTTTGCAAATAGAAATCGAGTTGTCTTTCAAATAAGAATAATAACCTGAGCTAGGACATTTATCTACACAAGTATTATCCAATAGATAATTCTTGCATTCCGAACATTGATCTTTTTGATAGCATTTCACACAATGATCGTCAGAACAAAATTTGCATTTTCTTTCTGATTGATCAATATATGTGCCATTTGGACATTCCCCCACACATGAAATCTTTCCTCTGATTTCAAATAAATAATGATTATTAACACAACTGCTGCAAATTTCGAAACTTTGACATGAATTGCAATTAATAGGACATATTCCACAATAATTCACTCCATCTATGCTATTTTCGAAATACGCTCTGGAAACTGAGTCTTTTTCATCGAAGTTTGGAGGACAAGAGCCACATCCTTCCTTCCAACTGTATTTATAAGAATCACTCGAACATTTTGAACATATTATGGTATTTTGAGCTGTATTCAAAGCACACTTGTCGCAATTTAAAATACAATCTTCACAAGTATCATTTATATTTTTATATTTTCCATCAGGGCATTCCGCGGCACAATTGCAACCATTTAAATAGTATCCATGACTGCATGATTTACAACAAGAATCTCCATCATTGCATTTTATACAAAACGAGTCTTTGCAAGGTTTCAATTTTTGTGGAGACTCATCCGTTAAATAATAGCCTTCACCTACATCTTCTCTTTTAACACATATTCCTTCGAATAAAAAATAACTGTCTTTACAATATGAACATATAGAGGAATTCGAATAACATTCATTGCAATTATTATCATTACACTGTATACATTTTCTGATGGAAATGGCAACTGAAGAAAATGGATTAATGTTTAAGGTGGCTGATATTTTAACAACTCCAAACTCTTTATCACATTTTGTAACGCATTGAAAATTTGAATTCAAATAATAATCGGTAAAACAAACATCACATTTATCAACTGAAAGTGGACACGCTAAACAATTGGGGTCTTTGCAACGAAAGCATGTTCGAGCTGATATATTGTAATTATAATTATTTTCACCACAATTCTTAAAGATACAAGAATGATTTGTTTGATCTTCATAAAAATAATTGTTGGAGCACAAAACACATTTTCTTAAAGAACTATCACATTTATCACAATTATTTAAATTACATTTATCACATTTTTTGGTTAAATTATTTTCAAAATAACCATTCTCACATAATTCAACACAATAATTATTCTCATTTAGATAGCCAATTTTACAACTTAGGCAAGTAGTTGGTCCAGAACATTCAGTACAACTTGAATTGCAAGGCGTCATAATTAATGAAAGAGAGGACATTAAGAAAAATCCTTTGGATATGTCAGCCAAACATTTTTTGGATATAGGATTAAAATAACGATTAGTTAAGTTGCATATTGTGCATAAGCTCACATTAGAATTGCAATCAAGACAATTCAAAACTTGGCATTTATCACAAACTCTCTGTATAGCATTAGCATAATACCCAGTGTCACAGGATCTAAAACAATCTGATTTATGATTTAAATAGAAGTCTACTGCACATTGCGTGCATTTTGATTGAACAGCTATTTTACCTGAATCTGTTTTTTCTACACATGTTTGGCAATTTTCTGAACACTTATCACATTTTTTTGTAAGATAATTAGCAAAGAACCCTTTTCCGCAAGTTCCACATTGATAATCTTCAGTCACAAAATTATTCTGTTCACAACTTGTGCAACCATTTGAGTCACATGTCGTGCATTTAAAGTTTTTAAATTTCTCAGAACATGGTTGACACGCTGAATTTATCGCTATATATCCAATGCCACAATCAGTTTCACATTTTCCTGATTTAAGAAAATATGGAGATTCACATTCAACACAACTTGTTTTATTATTTTTGCAAGAATTGCAATGAGGAAGACAATCTTCACAGATTTTCTCATTGTCATTTGTGAATTGTTTACCAACGCATTTGCTTTCACAAATCCCTTTGTATAAATAGCTATTTGCACATTTAATGCAACCATTGGAAGATTGGTTTACACACTCATCGCATAATTGATTCGAACATTTATTGCAATGACCGTTTTCAGAATAATAATTCGAACCACATTTAAGCAGACATATATTATTTTGCAAAAAGAAATTGCTTTTGCACTGTTGACATTGTGAAGCATTGCATTTTTGACAATTCAAATCTGAGCAACGTTCGCATAATCCTGTAGAATCATCTCCATAAAATTGAACTTCACAATTCTTTTGACAAAAACCCTGAACATCCTTAAATGTTCCTTTTTTGCAGACTTTGCAATGAGTCAGGTTCAAGCATTTTTGACAATCTAGTTTACAAATTTTGCAGCTTTGATTCAAACAATAATATGAATCCTTCACCCCGCAATTCACACATCCCTCAGATTTAACATCACATTCTTCATTCTCAGTTTTGATTCCATCTCCACAAATTGATTTACAAGAATCTACCATATAAGTTGAGTGAAATGTACTTGTGCAAACATAACCATTTTTTATGCCCATACAATCATCAGTGCATCCAGAAAATGGTCCCGTTTTTCCATCATCACATACCTCTAATCCTTCTCTCTTATTATCATGACAGATCGAATTCCTGCAAAAATCTCCACAGTATTCACAACTCTGTGTAACACTTGTAAAATTTAGAAAACCTTTGCCGCATGAAGATATGAGATTGCATTTATTTATTTCATAAGAATTCCCTAATTTACATAATATACAATCATTTGTTGGTAAGATTAAAAAATTATGGATTGTTGTGTTGGGAATTATAGAGTGAAAAGGGTTCAGAACAAGCCTGCAAAGTGGATCTTCAACTTTATTTGTAAGGAATTCTTTTGAATTTTCATTATAAATGTAGCTGCCATGATAGAATTTAAAACCTTTGATTGATCCAATGAATCCAGAGCCAAGAATAAATTTTTGAATTTTTAACATAGATTTTTTAAAAGTATTCCAATCACTTTTAGATTTAACTCTCATTTCTATAAATAAAATAAAATTGATTGTTATAGATTTGAATTGGCAAAAGAAAGAAAAAATTACTATCTAATTCAGATAAAGGCTGTTGTTGGCTTTGATAAAATTGAGAAAAAAAAATATTCATGTTTTGAGGATCAGAATTAACTCTTATCAAATAGAAATACCAAACATCTTTTTTGATTTTAATTAAAATAAATTAAAAAAAAATTACTTAGATTCAATGGAACATTCTGATTAAATTCACTTGTTTGATCTTCAATCTGACAATAAATAAAATATTTTTGCTTTGTTTGGACTGATGAATTTTTAAACGCCACCTGAAAATTTATAAATAATTATTTTTTCACAAAAAAGATGAAAATTATAAAAACTTTCATGAATGGAATTTCATCATAGTTTTGATTATAGAAGATATTTTTTGATTTCCCATTTTCTTCACTTGATAATTTAAACCAAAATCCCACAGAGAAATCAAATGCATCATTTTGGAACAAAGGATATCCAGGATCAAAAATCGCTTGTTTGCTTGAATCAATGAAAATTAGACCCATTAAACTCTTAAAAAAAATTAATAAAATCCCATTTTTTTTTTCAATTAAAAAAATACTCGATCAAAAATTGGGTCTATAGTTTCCTTACTAATTGAACTTCCTAAAATCAATGAAGGCATTTTGTAAACTGTTGAGTTTTTCAAAGAAAAATAAGTTGAATTGAAAGTATTGGTCATCGATTGTTCATCAGTGCCAAAGAAATTTGTAATAAATATTGGGACTTTAGTTATTTTAGTATATTTTAAAAATTAAAAATAAAAAAAATTTGAAAGTTATTTAAAATACGCATATCTTTCCTCCTTAGTGGCAGGATTTCAATCAGATAACTATAATATTCATCAATAAACCAATTAAAATTGGACATATAGCAATCGCATGTATAAGACATATATTTGGTATTTGAAGAAAGCCCTACATAAAGTTGACCATCAACAAAATTTTCATTGACTTTTTTGACTGAAGCAATGCCTCGAACGATTTTTCCTGGAGTTTTAACTGTTATTTGAACCTGAGCTGTTTCATCATATGTGACACTTATACAAATGAACATCCATTGAAAATTCTAAATTTAATAAAATCTGTTTTTTAAAAGTATTTAATTTATTTGAATCTACCGTAATTTCTTGAGACGGTATCTCAAAAGAATTGTTTTTTGTCTCGATTGAAAAATAATTTGATCCATAGGCTAGACTCAAGAAATTCTTATCTACTGCACCACTAAATAAAATTAATAGATAAAAATTCAAAAAAAATAAGAATTAATGAAAACCTCAGAGAATCACTCGCCAAAATCTCAAATATTAGTTCACTTTCTTTTGCATTAAATCTTTCATCAAATTTTTCTTTAATTTTCAGTTGCAGCCATAGAGTTTATTTAGAAAGAAGATCATTTTTATTAGAAATTTAGTTTTTAAAAATGTTTTTTGGAAAATTATTAAATTTATTTACAAATCCTTTTCTTTATTTTATTTCCAGAATTTGTTTGAAATAAAATTTAATAGAAAAATCTGATTTTATTAATATAATTTGCCTTGGTCGAGGTTCATAAACCTGTCCATTGATCTTCCGAACTCCCAAACAAAACTTCTATTTAATTAGAGTTTCGATTAAATTTAAAATGATTTTCAGTTTACTTTTTGAAAAGGTTGATAAATTTTTCGACAGTTTCGGCCAATTCAATTAATGAGTTTTCTGAAACAACAATCTCAATTATCACTTTATTTTCTTGAGTAATATCGCACATTATTTCAATATTCTTTGAATATTTGAAATATTCAACTGGCTTTAAATTCTGTTCTTTCTTTAGATCTCTATTTATATATAATTTACAAAACAAATGAAAGAAAATTAACAAATTAAAAGATCATACATATAGCCTAATGATCTCCAGAGACTTTCAGGCACTTCTTCGATCTCTATTTCAGAACATTGATATGCTGCTATATCAGGATGCCCTGGAATCGTGATTCTTTGTCCTATGTATTCTATTAAACTAAAAACTTGTTTGAAATAAAAAAAAATTCAATAGAATTTAAATAGAACTCTTTCCCATAGAAAGACTTGATCAGATTATTTTCATTTTTCAAAGTTTCGTAGCGATGAATCTTGATTCCATAACCAAAAATTGATTGGTTTATCATCCCATATATAGTATTGTATTTTTGGAGTTTTTCAGGCTGAATCCCAGAAAACGAGCTAAACATTTTCAAAATATCCTGAACAGTAAAATCCGATTTTTCCTTTTTTTCATCGAATTCACCTGTTAAAATAGCTCTATTAAATCGGCATTCGTTCATATTTTTTGTTTTAATTTTATTGAATTATTTATATATTGTGCTTTGCTTTCTCAAAATTTTTTTAATTATGATTCAGATTTTTAATTCAGAAATTAATTATTGCTTTGTTCCTCCGGGTTTATTGGGTTTTCATTTTCGGGTTTATTCTCATTTCCTTCCTCTTTAGCGATAACCTCATTATCATTTCCCTTATTCTCATCTTCTTGTTTTTTCTCCTCAACTATTTCTTGATTTTCATGATGTTGTTCTTCATGAGGTTGTTCTTCATGATGGTGTTCTTCATAATGTTGTTCTTCATGATGTAGTGCTTCATGATGTTCTTCCTCTTCTTTTTCTTTTGAGGGTTCTTCTTGATGAACTTCTTCTTTAGGAGGTTCTTGTTGTTGAGGTTCTTCTTGATGAACTTCTTCTATATGGGGTTCTTGTTGTTGAGGTTCTTCTTGATGAACTTCTTCTTTGGGGGGTTCATCTTGATGTACTTCTTCTTTAGGAGGTTCTTCTTTTAGGGGTTCTTGAGAGGGTTCCTCTTGATGAACTTCTTGTTTAGGAGGTTGTTCCTGGAGAGGTTCTTTTTGTTCTTGAAGTTCTTCTTGTTTTACTTCTTCAGGAGCAGTATGAAGCTTTGGCTGTTCCAGATCATGTTTAAGCTTGTGCTCTTCAACTTCAAGTTCGTCTTTAGGAGCTTGCTCATTTTTCGCAAAAGGCTTTTCTTCAACATTTTGCTCTTTTTGTTTTTGCTCGTCAGATTCTACTTGCTTATTAACAATATTCAATGTGAGTTTTTCTAATTCATTGCCATAAACTTTAAGCTTTTTAAATATTGAAAATTAAAAACCAAAAAAAGTTTTAATTTTTTAAGACAAAGTAAGAAAATTGTTTACAAATTTTTTTAAAAAAAAAGAGGTATACTTTCTGTTGGTCTTGACTTATTATAATGAATCTCTCAAAAACAACATCCTTCGGTTTTTCATTACAAAATCTTTTTTATGAAATGTTTTCAAAACAATAATTTTTATTTATTTAACTGAATAAGTTTTTCAAGTAAGAGCTTCGATCCAACTTGGAGAGGAGCAGAAAACGGCACAGAAAACATATCTGGAAATCCAAGAGAAACAAGCTTGTTTTCAGTCACCACTTGCAATCTAAAAACTTTTTTCACTAAATGCTTTTAAAAAAAAAAATACATAGAATCTATGCTTTCTTTGATTCTTTCGATTTCTTTCTCTTCTTCCATTCCTTGCCAACTCATTAAATTCACATGAATGAGTCTTTTGGCCTGTAAATTCCCTGCTTCTGTTATGAATGCTTTACCTTTTGGAACTTTAAATAATCAAAAAAAATTTAAAAAACTTTCAGAAAATGGAATTTACTATCTGAATGTTTTGAAATTTCCTTTTCAACTTTCGATCTAGAAAAAAATTAATAAAAAGAAAGTTTTATATTTGAAATTTAGAAGAAAAATAGGAACCCTGCTGATTTGACAAGTTGGTTTGCACTTTTTTGATCACAAGGATTGACTATAGCATCAACTTTCAAATCGACAATATCTCCTTTTTGGATTAAAATTTCAATTCCATGAATCATTTTGCTGACAACTTCAGAAATTGGCTGATTTTTATCAAGTTTCTCCCCTTTAACACAAACGGTGCCCATAGCTTTTCAGGTTATTTTTTTTTGTATCTTTGAAAAATTTTATTTATGTTATTTTTATTTTTTTGGGATAGTTTTGTCTTTATAATTTTTGAAATGATATTGAATTATTAGCGAACTTAGAAAAGTCGCAATATTAGGTAGTATTGAAAATAACATATACGAATATATTAAAAATAAAACTACTTTTTTTTTTTTTTTTTAGATCGATACAATAATTTTTCAATTTGTAAAATCAATAAATCGGTGTATTATTTCAAACTCAAACTTTTTAAAAAAATAAATTATTTGCAAACATATTTTTTAAAAAAACCCTAAATATCTCATAAAATTAAAAAATTAAGCAATGGAACCAATAAAACCTGAAGAAGAAAACTCGAAATCTGAAGAGAAACCTCAGAACGTTCTAGGTTCAATGCCAGAAAACGTTCAACACATGTTTAAGCTCCAAGCCCAGGCCAAAGCCCAAGTCAAAGATGAGCCCACAAACCAAGATATGCTCAAAGATCCAAACATTAAGAATGCCTTTATTCAGCGAAAACAAGACAGTTTTAATCAATTAAAGAAATGGGATGATAAGCGCAGTCTTTTTCTGAATACGCATCGAAATTTGATCGAGAGTATTCTCATGAAACTTGACAAGAGGATAAAGATTTCTTCAAGCAGCATTCAAGCAATCATTGTTTTCTTCAAAGACCGAGTCCTCCAAGAAAATGATTATATTAAATTTATTCAAAGTAAATTAAATAAATTAGGTGGCTTATTTCGTGATACTGATAATAATGCTAATATTGATCTATATCCTGGCTTGACAAAAGCTTTCTGCGAAATAGATGATCTTCATATGAAGAAAGCCAAAGCCTTGGCAGAATTTGCGAAATACCTAGAAACTACCATAATAAAGGATGTTCTTCAGAAGGATAATACAGAATTCGAAAAAAAAATTGGGCAATACAAAGATCGCATAATTTCATTGAAGAAATCTTTGAGTAGTTTGAATGTAGAAGCGATTCAAAAATCCGCAAAATACTCAAAGCTTTATCAAGAGATGTTACAAGACACAACAAATAAATTCAAGACTGAGAAGAAGGATCTTTATATGTATGAGATGGCCTTTGTAAAAGCCGCAGTTGATCAAAACACTGGCAGCAAGAAACTCGCAAAAGAAACATTGGAATTATGGCAGGAATGCTTAAAAATTGAATGTTCTCGTATAGATAGTGTTAAGAGAAGTTTTCAATACTATTTAGCAAAATATGCTGAGATGTTTGGCAAATCAACTTCTATCGATATTCCAGCAAAAATTTTAGAGATTCTCGATCCTGTAAAAGAATCAGAAGCCCAGTTTCTGATCACGAAGATTATGACATCAGAAGAATTGAATTTTATTAAAAAAACTCTTGAGAAAACAGATGTATCTTTTAAGGAATTAAGGATTTTCTTTGAGGATTTCGAAATCAAAGATATGCCGCAAAAACCTTTGGTGAAGAAGGAAATTGTTGTGTTGAGAGATGTGGGCGGTCTCATGAAAAGCTTTAAGGAATGCTTATTTATTATAACGATTGATAACAATTTACTGATTCTGGATAATCCAAAGGAAGAAGAAGTTAATGAAAATACATTTTGCCTCAATATTGAGCATTTATCAATTGTGCCAAGAAAAGATGCGATGCTATATGATTTAATTGAAAAGGTGCCTGGATTTTTGTTTGATTCTACCAATAAATTCCTGATAAAAGTGCCGAATGAGGATAAGTTGGATGAATTGATGCATTATTTGAATTTAAAGAAATGAGTTTACGGGAATATTTTGAAAGCATTTTTTCTGAGTTTTCAATTTAAAAAAAAAATTTGATAATTATAAATTATATAAAAGAAATAAAATTAATAGGAAATCTGAGAAAAAAATTTAAAACCTAATTAATTAAATATTTTTTATTAAAAGATTTTAATGGAATTTAAATCAATTGCAAAGGCAAATGAAACAAAAAATTTGCTTAATTCTTTCTTTTGTTTTCTATTAAGAGCTTTAGCGGAGAAAAGCTTTATTTTATTAAGAAAATAATCGTTTTTTCGAAATTTTAATTTTTTATAAATGAAATCGCCAAACAAAATAAAAAAACATAAATATTTAAAATTTTCTATAAAATAAAAATAAAGAGGATGCAAAAGCAGAAGAAAAATACACGCACGCTACAATTTTTTCCAAGAATTTTCTTCTTCTTCTTTTTCCAGTGTTTTTTCTGTTGCTGGATTGCTGAAATGATCTTGATTCGTTAAGGTGAGATGATCAAGACTATAAGCTTGTTGGCAATTATTCAAACATGTCAAATGAAAAGGACTTTTAACTTTTATGTCGTCTTTCCAAAGTTCATTTGCAGAAATTATTTTTCTAATATAAAATAATAAAAATAAAATAACATTCGCAAATAATTCTAATTCATTTATTTTACGAATGAGTTGGAGATGATGATCTTGAATTCAAGGATCTTGTTAGTTTTTTTGCAATAGCTTTCTATAAGAAAATGTATTTTTCATTATAAAATTAAAAAAACAATTACCAAAAAAACGACTCTTTCTATTGAAATCACGGCATTTTCGACATCTTTTTCAGTCACTTTAATATTCTCACTTAAAAATCTGAAGAGAAAAGCCTTTAATAATATGAAAAACTATTGGAAAAAACATTTCTGATTGCAATTTTGTGGGGAAATTTATATTGACCCAGTCATGATTAATAATTTTGCTAAAAATGGAAAAATTTTAAAATTGAATTAACAAAATTGGAACTCCAAAGTGATTCGTTTTTTTGAATTTTTTTCGAGAATCAAACTCAACAAATTTTTTAATTCTAGAGAAATTTTTCTTCCGGTAGGAAATTTCAAACTAAAATTCATAAATTTTATTATTAAAAAAATGGAAATTTTGCCTTTTTGATTTAATCGCTGAAATTAAATTGACGACATTTTTCTCAAAAAAAGGCAAAACAAGGAAAATCAAACAATAGAGCGTCACTCCTAAAGACCAAATATCTGCTGATTTTCCTGAAATGCCTCGTTCAATTTTTTTTTCGTTGAAAGTTTCAGGAGCCATAAAATGGTAAGTTCCTTTAGAACTTTTTAAAAGATCATCATTACTGAATATAAATGCCAATCCAAAATCACCTTTGAAAATTAAATTAAATTTATTAGTTTTGAAGTTAAAAAATGAAAATTTTGAATATTAGAAAAAAAAGAAAAGAAAAATTACAAATTTTAACATTTTTGTCTTTATCTAACAGAATATTTCCAGGTTTAATGTCTCTATGAATAATCCCATTTTCATGTACTGAAGAAAAAGAAAATTTTAAATTAATTTTTCCATTTAATTGGTACAATAGTGCAGTCCTTTAAGACAATCTCGAAAAATTTTCCTAACATAGGCTTCAGATAAATAAGGTTCTCCAAGTTCTTTTTTTATTTTGAATCGGCAAGCAGATTCATCCCACGAAATAATTTCCCCCTCCTCTGCATATTCCAAAACTTTTTTTCCAAAAAAATCTTAACCCGAATATAAAAATTTCTCTTAGATACTTAAGTATAATTTTTCATGATTAGGGTCATCGATAACTTCATATAATTTAAGCACATTCTTATGATTGCTTTTCTTCAGAATTGCTATCTCCCGTTTCACTTGTTCAAATGCATTATCGATTTTCATCTCTTCGCAGAAGGAATATAATTTATAAAAAAAAAAAAAAAAATCATACTTCCATCTTCATCTTTTCTGAATTCATTGATTCTTTTCAAAATATTCTTTTTGAAAATTTTTGTGGCATATTTGTGTTCAAATCCCAAAAATCTCTTTGTGACAAGTTTCACCTTCCCAAAACTCCCTTCTCCTAATTTTTTTCCTAGTTGATATTCATTGATCATCTTAAATCCTTCAGAAGTTCTTCTTTTCTCTATGATCGAAGTCTCGCGAACGATACGAGCTTGTGGCTGGGTATGTGGTAATGGATGCACTTGTGGATGAAACGATTGCATTGAGTTACGTTTTATTGCAGAATTCATATTTATCACATTATCGATTATTGTTTTTGCTTCTCTTTCTTTGAAAGTGACTTTCCCGTTGTTCGCATTTGAATGTCGATAAAACGAAGATTTTCTTCTGGGGGAAAGATTGAAATTCAATGGAGGATGGATTTCTTTAGGAGATTCTGTGAGTTTTGGATGGTTTTGTTCAAAATCGGAAATTTTGCGAAGGGTAAAGACTTTCTTTTTGTCGGTTTTGGCTTTGAAGCCACAATTATTGCCCATAAAGTTATTGAAAAAATTAGATTTTTGTTAGTTTTTTTGACGAAAATAATTAAATTATTAATTGTTATTTGAAGGAAGTGCAATTACTTTTTCTTAAAAAACTTTTTCAAAACAAAATAACTGAGCTTGGAAACAACTATTTAAAACGATAATTTTTACTGAAAGAAACAATAATTATGTTTTATTGAAAAACTGAAACTGCTTGAATTTTTTTTAGTCCTAGTAAATTATTTTTCGTATAATTAATTGGTTGAAAATTTTTTTTGTAAAAAAAAAAAAAAAATATAAATGGAATATTTAATAAAAAGATAATTTTTTCTTAATTTTTTTTTCTTTTTTTGGAATTTAATTATATAAATTTCTTAGAAAGGAAAAACTTTTATTTCATGAAATTTTTTATCAAGAAAAAAACCTCTGTTTTTTTTATATTTTTTTGTTATCTATTTTCAATTTCCTTTAAAAATATTATATTTATGCTTGTCCTGCAGCAGCAGCTTCCTCTTCAGCCTTATCTTCTTCCATTTTCTTCAATCTTTTATATTCCTTTTCTCTGGCGATTGCTGAATTAAGTGATCTCTAAATTAAAAAACAAATTATACTTAATATTTCTATAAACATTATAATAAATGGCAACGTTGACATTGTTCATTTGATAAGCTTTCAACCAAGGCCAATAACTAACATGGAAGAGTACAAAAGCATCTAAGTTTTGTTCAAACATTACAAATAAAATTAAAAATTAAATGAGATTAAAATGACTCACTGAAAAATATAAAGCATTGCCATAAAGTCGGATTCTTTTGCACATTCATTTGAATCCATTTGTAAGCTCTTTTTACCTTTGGATCAGCACCGAATCTAGAAATTATTTGAGCTTTTCTTACTAAACGAAAAATCTCAATTATTTTGTTAAGAAAATCTGAAAGAAAATTACCAAACGAAGGCTTTGTGGTTTGAGAATAAGGAATAGTCTTGATAAAAGAAGGAGTGTATTCCTTGATATTATTAAAGAGAATTTTTCCGTAAACCATTAAATTTTATGATGATTTTTTCTTTAAACAATTATAAAAAATAGGAATTCAGGATTTTTAGATTTTGTTCAAAAAATATTTTTTATTGCTTTTAAAAAAATTAAAAAAAAAAAAAAAGGAAAATGGGGCAAATCAATGCTTTGGATCACACCGTTAAAAACAATCATTAATCTAATAAAAATGAAAAAATTTTTTTTAATCATGAAAAAGATCATTATGACAGGTATTAGAGAACAAGGGAAAACAGCCTTTCTTTATGCCAATCTTTTAAAGCAAAGTTTCTTTATTTAAAAATTGTCAAATTTTTTTTTTTAAATAAAATTTTAGAGATAAATTTTGCGACAGTTAAACCAACAGAAGGTTATAACTATGAGAGGATAGATTATGAGGGAACCACATTAGGCATTTGGGATGTTTCAGGTCATGAAGATGTATTGATTATAAACTGAAATAGAAATAAAATGATTTTAGTTCATACCACTTATCAAAACATTTTATGAAAACATTAAAATCAATGCTCTGCTTTTCGTGATTCGATATGAGTATGATATTTTTGATGCAGACCCTAATTCAAAAAATAATAACAATAACATAATTAATTTCGATGGTCTTCAAAACAATCTAAATTTTATTTGAATAACTCTTTTTTTGTTGTTGAAGTTGATACAAAAAAACTTCAGACTGAATGGCTGGTTGATTCAAGGAAATTATTGCATATTTTGATGAACGAAGAAGAATTAAAGCAAAAACCTTTAGTTGTTATCGTTAACGTGATAGTAATAACAAATCATTAACGAATACATGTTAAAATACAAACTAACAAATAATTTTTTACTTTTTAAAGAGTAAGAACATTTCTCTGAAACGCGAGGAGGATGTCATAAAGGATATAAAGGAGTTTATAAAATTTGACGAACTAGTGACTCCTTATAAAGATTTATTGCTTTTAGAACTAGACAAATTCGAATTCGATTCTATTTGGCAAAGGACTTTAAAATTGATTCTTGAGACACTCAAAGAAAGAGAAAAAGAAAAGGAAAAGGAAAAAGAAAAGGAAAAAGATTAAAAAATTATTATCTATTTCTATAATTTATATTTTAATTCTAGTATTAAAAACAAAAAACTTCTTATATATTCATTAAAATTTTTATAATTATGCAATTTTGTTAAAGAAAAAGAACACTCTTTAGGAGAATTCTAAGACAATTAAGTGTATTTTTTAATATAATTTAATTAGAAAATAATACACAATACAAATGATTTAATTTATAGTTTTTAGGGGTTGAGGATAGTTAAAACTATCGTTTTTTTCTTTATTTTTATATCTCCTATTCTTGAAAAAACTCCTTGATTTGACTCTAGTTATTTCCTGATTTTCCTTCTCCACATCCTCAGAAGTCATCACCCGTCGTTTAATGAGATTCCCAGTCAAAGTTATACTATTTCGACTGGTTTCTATACGGTCTTGATTGAATTCATCTTTTAAATGACTAAGATTTAGATTTTGTTTTGATTCAAGCAAAATTGAATCGTTTTTTTTCGATGTATTTTCCAATAAAGTTTTTGACAAAGGATTCAAATTTTGTCTAAAGATTTGTGGACTTAAAGGGAAAACCAAACATTCTTGATTTTCAGCGAAAATTGCTTGAATCTTTTGTCTTTTCTTTTTTTTTATTTGTGAAATAATCGTTTGTTCTTTCCATGAATAAAAATTTGAAATAAGCCTTTTTTTCTTATTTTCATTTATTTTTTTATGTAAAAAAATGAATTTCTTACTTGAAATATCTCTTTTTCTATCAAAAGATTGCATTTAAATACTTTCAAAGTTTTTTCTTTGATCATTTTATCATGAAATATATCAGCTAATCCCTCTATATCTTCATCAATGTTTTCTATATGTTTATTCAAATGACTTTGTGCTAAAAAACTCAAATTTTGCCCATTATTCATGCTAGTTTCTTGCTCTAAATTCACGTTTAAACTCATATCAAAAGAAATCTCTTCATAAAAGCTATTCTTCGCTATAGGAGACCTTTCTTTGAAAATATGGCTTATTTCTTTTTTCACTTTTTCTTTCTCGAATGTTGTGTTTGTATTAAAAAGGAAGAAACTGTTATTTTCTTTTTTTTTCATAGCTATCGTCTTTTGGTTCGCAAAAGTCGCAGTCGTTTGTAAAGGAATTCCATAACAATGAGTTATTTCTGGCAATTCCTTTTTCGGGATTATTCTTTCCTTTTGAATTATTTCTGGCAATGGTTTTTTCGCAATTTTTTCCTTTGTGGACGAATGAAATAAAAAATCAGATTTGAATTCATTTGAATCTCCTCGAAATGTTGTTAAAAATGGGGATAAGTCTCGCTTTGTAACTGTGTTTCTGGATGTCGTGTATTGAACTTCAGGAGGCTTAAATTGAAATTTATTCGCACCGTTTAAAAACTGCAAGCTACAAAAAATTACCATTAAAACATTCACAAAATAACATAAAAAATATTAAAAGTGTTTGATTTTGGGAGAAAAAATATAAATTTATAGATTTTTACTTGGGAAAAGTTTTATTGAAAAGCTCGAAAGTGAAACGATAGTCTTTTTCAACAGGATTTCCAAATAAATTAAGATGTGTAATTATATTTGCTGAAGTGATTTTCGAGATTTCATTGATATCCTTAATTAAATTGAATTTGATCTCAATGATCCTTAAGAATTTGAATTGTTCAATGCCTGTTAAGGATTCCAAGAGATTATGGTTTAAATAAATCTCTTCTAAACGATGATATTGAAGGTCTAATTTATCAAGTATTTTGATTGTTCGATAATTGAAGGATAAAACCTTGATAAATTGTTGAGGAAGCTGAGTTTTATTTGTATTTTCAGGGGATTTACTCACGAAATCGCTTAACTTATGGAAAAACGAAGCAAAATTTTAAAGAGAAAACAAATGAAAAATTGCATTTACCATGTTTTTTTCTGTGTGTTTTTTTTTAAATATTCAAATTATTTATTAAATTTAACGAAATTATTCATTTAATGACAAACGCTTTTCTAAAGCTTCTAATGTCTTTCTTCTTCTTATTTCGTTTTCATCCTCATTTTCCTTCACAATAAACAGGGCTTCTTTTTTCAGAATTTCACCTTCTAAATTCAAAAGCTTTTTTGCAAGCTCTTCATTTTTTTCTTCTTCGTCTATATTAAAATTGATGTTTTCTTCTTTATTAATAGGAAATTCTTGGCGATTTGATGAGGAAATATTGTTCAGTTTTTCAGAGAATAAATTAGGATTCTTCAAAGAATGGATCCAGAGCAAATTAAGGAGATTGATTCGTTTGCGTAAAGTTTCGACTTCCCATGTGCGGAATTGAACTGCTTCTCGGGGAAGGCCATATTGAAAAGATCCAACTTTTAGATTAAAAAATAAAGATTTAAAAGGAGTTTTTTCATTTTTTTCATGCATAATTTTTTAAAAAACTTATGGAAAAGGGATAAAATTTTAAATTCAAAACTTTAATACAATAATTTACTTTTGGAATGGTTGTCTAAAATCTTATTTTTTGAATCAAAATTTAAGACATTCTCTTTGATTTGTTTCTCAAGATTCACAATATCCTCATAACTGAAATTCTCTTTGAATAACGAATCCTTCTTCTTGAGAATGTTATCATAGGAAGTTATTGACTCCAAAATTTCAATTTCTTTCAAAGTCCTTAAAATTTCTTTGTGTTCCTTCTCACAAACTATTGTCTCAACAGTTGCTTCTTGAGAATTTTCTTCTTCTTTTTTAAGCTCCTCTTCCCTTTTTTCAAAATATTCGCTGGTTTCTTCCTTCAGATCATCTTCAGATGAAGATTTACTCTCGATCTTGATTGGAGCTTTGCATTTAGGACAAAATTGGTTTATGTTACCATGAATCCAGCTCCTTTATTATTGAAAATTGGGCCAATTAAAAAAAAATTGATGATTTAAAAATATTTTTTAGATTATTTAAAATATAATTAAAAAATTTGATCATTTAAAAAATTAAATTTTGGAAAGTTAGTCTAAATAAAATTCTTACTTTAGACAGCTGAGATGAAAGACATGTCCACAAGAAATTCTTTTCCCTAATTTGATTTCTTGCAGGCAAATTAAGCAGGTAGAATCATGGTTTTTCAAAGCTTTTTCATCAATATCTTCTAATCTAATAAAATTTACAAATCAAATCATTCACACTAAAAAAATTATCAAAAAAACCTATTAAGTCTATAAGTCAATACACATGAATTAATGAAATTCTTTAAGGTATTTATCAAGCCAAAAATAGTTTCTATAGTTTCTGCAATTAAATGAATAGGTAAACCCAGATTCCTTCTGATAAAATCAAGTAAAAGCAATTGAATGATCAATTTCATTGATGTAAAAACGAAATCAAGCACTGAAAAAATAGTTAATTTGCTTTCAAAATGTGAAAAAGTGATGATTTCCAATAAATTGATTATATATTTCAAAAAAGGTAATAAAGCCTTTGTAAAGAGCAAAAAGAATTCAAAAACATAAAGTAACATGATCAATCTTGAATGGTTATCTTGTTGGTATAAATAGAACCTATACAGTATAAACACATCCAATATAATCAAGCTGAAAAAAAACATCAAGACTTTTGCATGATTTTTAAAAGACCCTTGACTTTCATCTATAAGCTGAATAAATAAAAATAATTTTTTTTCAATATATGCTAGAAAATTCATTATATTATCTTACATATTCAGTTCTTTTGATCGTAAGCCAATGCATGACAGAAAATGAAATCAATCCAAGGAAAAATACTAAAGAAATTAATGGGTTTTTAGTCCCTTTTCTATAAAAAAACCGAAAAAGGTCAAATCTAGACTATCTTCTCGAAAAACTATCAGCATCAATGCGAAATCAAAGATTTTTCGTTTAACCTTTTCTAAAATGCTGAGTTTTTCAGACTCGCGAACCTCATGAAAAAAAAAAGAAACAAGTCCCATAAGAAATCCCACAAAAAAGACGAACGTTGTGTTCAAAAGGATCAATCGATGAACTTTGGAAGTGGATAAATATATTATGGTTGAATAAAATTGCTCGTGAATTATGTAGGCGTTTATAATGCTCACTGCGTTTATTATCAGACTGATGAGGAAATAGGAATTGAAGGAAATCATTGATAGAAAATTGGTGTTTTGAAAAAAAATTTCCGATTTTTTTTTTTCACTTTTTGTTTTTGTGTGTTTTTATAAATTTAATGTATTTTAATGTTTTTTATTATTATTTCCGAAAGAATTTTTTCTCTGTTTTGCATTTTTTTTAATTATTAATTTGCTCCAATTCAAACTCGGAGGCACCTCAGATTTTACTATGGTTCTACACACACCATAGAATCTTCCTTAGTGTTTTTTTAAAATTTTTGTTTTTTTGTAAATTATTTTAATTTTTCAAATTTTTTCTGATTTTTTTTGTTAAATTTTAAAAAAAACTATAAATCATAGATTTTTTTTAGAAATTCTCTCTTATAATTTTGATAATTTGGTCATAAAAGGGTAGTCAACCAGAACGGATTTTCTTGCAATATCAATTGGAGAATCCACAGATTTCGCGTAGGAGTTCTTTAAGAATTTTTTCAAATGATTTTCCAAATCATGCAATTGTTCTTCTGGAAAATTCAATCTAATCAATTTCGTTTTTGGATCTTTTTTCAAAATTTCTCTTGTCTTTTTAAAAAAAAGCAAAATTAAAAAAAAACTATAGATTTAATTGGAACTATGAAGGTTTTTAAAGCTTTTTTTATTGTATCCTGTGAGCAACTCTCATAAAATTCCAATATTCTTTCCTCATATAATGATTCAGCAAACCATTGTATCTATGATAAATAAAATTATTGATTTTATCGAAAAAATTAAAGAACCTGGATAATGAGTTTCTTCATTCCAGTCCCATCTTTTTTATTTTTCAATGAAAACAAATAAACTGCACAAACCCAATAGCTTTCCACGAAAGGCCATACCAACGAACATAAATAAGTCACCATGAAATCATTCCTTACCTTTTAAAGACAAAATTAACTAAAAACTTTTTAAAATATAACCTTTATCTTGTTATTATTTTCTATCACCACCTCTAAATTTCTCATTTTCTTGATAATATCTTCAGGTTGTCCCTCAAAAATGAATTCTTTTTCCAAAAAATTGCTCAAAAATAAATATTCTTCAATTAGTCTTTCATTTTCGATCCCTTCCTTCCATGCAATGTGATGTCCAAATGCCACTAAAGCACAAGCCATGACCCCCTCATTAGCAAAGGTATTCAAAAGAGCATTTCTATAATATGAGAGCAATAAAATATTCTTATAATCAACTTTTGGAGTGACAGACAATCCGAACATGTCTTTTTTCTTCATGATTATCTTATCTAATAATTTAATAGCACTTCTTACAGCAATTTGATTCGTATTATCAGCAAGACTGCCAATTTTCTTTTTTCTTTTGATCAGTTCAGAAGCCACCCATTCACTTCTTGAAATCAGAACATCTTCAGTGACCCCTTTGCGATACATTAAAAGAATTGAGGCAATTATGTTCGTGGGCATTACCACTGATTTATCATTCAATTCAAACAGGATTTTCTGCTTCACTAGACTCAAGTTTTTCTCTATTGGTTCCTGATTCTTCTTATATTCAATCATATTGATAGGTTCACAAAATTCAACGAAAATCCTACCAAAATTCTTATTCAGAATATTCACAGAAGATGCGATTCTCGAAAAGGATTCCTTCACCTTTTCTTCGCCTAAAAGCTCGAAAGGAAGTGTTTCTCCTTCTAAAACTCTTTCGTAGTTTATTGAAATAGGTATTATGGTAAGATTTTTTGCAGTGATTTCCCCTTTTAAATAATTATGAAGGAAAATATCGAAGACTTTATTCGAAGGACTCGTCAATTTGCCGCTTCTCGATCGAGAAATTTCAATGAACATTTCAATATTGCAATTTTCTTGCAATAAAACATTTAGATATTCAATGATAATTGCTGTGTATAGCTCATCATAAGTTTTCATTTTTTTTCTAATAAAAAAAGCCCCTGAAGCTCTAAGAATCGTTGTGATGAAACGAACATTCAAGAAATCCTCATGAGAATTAACATGTGGGCATTTCAAGCCGTAATGAAAGAAAATGTAAGAAATCACAAGAAAATCTACATAGGAAACATGGTTCGGAGCAAGGATTAAAGGTCCTCTGATTTCTAATTCCTTTAGTTTTTTGATTTGATTTTCATCAATAACTATCTAATTTTATAAAATTAATAGAAATTCAACAAAAAAAGCTCACTTTTTCATAGATTCGTTTAAAAGTTTTATGCAATCCCCATGCAAAAACCCTCATAATCTTCATATTATATTCTGCGAACATCGTATCACAAATTTGCTGTGCTTTTTGTCTGTTTTTTTGTGGGTCTTTCGCAATAATTTTCTTGACTTTTTCTGATTCCAAGACCCTTTGAGCCATGATTTTAGATGAAGGTGGCTGAAAGGATTTACCATGATTTGAAGCCCATTGAATATCCAAGCAAAATTTATCTTCATTATTCAATCTAGTCAGTAAATCGAAACGTTTTACATTAGCTGGAGTATCAGTTTGTTCTTTTAGAACGAATTTCTTCAATCCCCAGGCAAAATGTAATAAGAAAGTCTCCCATTCTATTTCTCGAACATCTAAATAGAATGTTTTTCGTTCTTCCTTTGAAAGAAAACTCTCAATCTTCGTTAGTTTCTTTGTAGAAAAAATCCATTCATTCATTGTGAAATGCATGAAAATATCTCCTATATCTTTAGCTCTAGCTAACATTTTCATCAATTTATTAGCGTTTTTTTTCATTACAGGGCCACCGAAAAATCTTGCGATAAATGCATAAAGATGCGCTGGAATTTTTTCTTTTAACATTAATGCCTATTTTCATTATAATTTCAATGAAAAATTTCTATAAAAATTTAAAAGAACTTTGTATTTCAAACGTGAATCAATCAATTCAAATAAAGGACGCTGAACAGTTTTCACAGATGGATTTTCTCTCCAATATTTTCTCACTACATATGTTGAAAGAGCCCAAGTCACCGGGTTTTTTTCACTGGTGCCTGAATGCACCACATGCACGCCTTTTTTATTCGCGTAATAAAACGCTGAACAAATAATGCCATTTGTCACAAAATCTACTGGTATTTGATCTCCAATATTCTGCTGTTTTCCTTGAGCAGTATTCAATATACCTAAGCCTTTTGAAAATTTTCAATGTTTTTAAGAAATTTTTTAAAGGAATTAATAAAATTTAAAAAATTAAAGAAAAACTTTTTGAAAGAAAATGAACCTCCTAATAAATATAAAGCTCCAGCAGCACTTACAGTATCAACCCAGCCTATAAAAGGCTCTTTCCAAGAAGATCCTATAATAGTGGGTCTGAGAATAGTAACACAATATTTGCCATTTTCCTTATTAATAATTCTTTCAGTCAATGATTTTGTGAATGTATAGGTATTTGGATATTTGCCGAGAATGATTGGTAGATTGGGAAGTAATTCTTCTATGGGTGTCTTTCTTAGATTATCCAAAACAACTTCTGGATCGGTTTCTGATGGGTAAATCTCTTCATCAATCCAGCCTCCTTTTTGATCACTATTGACATAAGCTGTGCTGACATGCAAGAAATTCTGCAATCTTTTGCATTTTTTTGCCAAAGAATACATTTTTAATGTGCCCATTGTATTAATATTGATGGCTTCATCGATTCTAGCATTGAAATCCACTGAAGCGGCACAATGAATGATTATGTCTATATTGTCAATTAAAAATGATTCATCTGAAATTGATAAAGCTATATTTTCCTTTAATAAATCTCCTGCAATTGGTTTCACTTTATCAAGAAACCAGGTTTCGAATGATTCTTGATGTCTGGCACGAAGACGATCGAAACAAGGGGATTCAAATATCTCTTTTTTGAATCTTTCTATCAAAGAAGACCCTTTCTAAAATAAAGAATATATGAATTTATTAAAAAAAAAATCTAGAAAAAGTGCAAAAAGCTGTTTGTTTGAAATTTTTGGCAAAAGAAAAGAACCTTATTTCGAATTAAGATGAAAATTTGATTTATATCTGGCAAAGACCAAAGAAATTTCTCAAGAAGGACTTTACCTACAAAGCCTGTTACTCCAGTTATTAAGATCTTTTTGGCACGATAAAATTCTTGGATTGACATCGACTAAAATAAATATCTTTTTTGTTTGTTTTATTTTTTATTTTATTTTATTTTAAAGATGTTTTTTTTGGTAAAATGGGTACATTTTCTAAAATTATGACTGTATAAATTTAATTTAATATTTACTATTATTGTGAATTTTTTTTAATTGTAAATTTTTTTTCTTTAATTAAAAAATTTACTTTTTTTTAAAAAAAATTGCTTATACACAAAAAACAAATTGAAATTCATTTTATTTTTGGTTAAAAGCTAATTCTGTAAAAAAAGCTGTTTGGAAAAATAATCTCTCCTTTTCAAAATCCTTAAAGCTATATTCCTTGTAATACACACTGTTATTGGCCTCATTTTCTCTCACTTTGGCCACAAACTTCCTGGAATTCCCAGACCATTGGTTTTTACTTTCAGCTGTAATTAATGTATTTTTCAAAGCAATTTTCTGCAAATGATAAGGACTGTAGCTTTTTATGAAGGAATATATGTCTTTTTCTTCATAATTCCCAAAAATTGTTTTTGATTCCTCAACATTGGGATTTTTTTCTAAAAATTCAATAATATCAAAAATTCCATTCTAGACAATTTTATAAAGGAAATTAAAATTTCGTTTTTTTAAATTTTAATGAATATGAATTACATCAATTACACAAGCAGAAAATATTTTGGGCTCTCTTAACACTGAGACAATTGCACAAAATCCTCCTAAATAATTGACTCCCAACGCAAATACTCTTTTTGCGATATCATTCTTCAAAATAAACTATTTGTTTTTAATAATTTTATTCAAATAAATTCATCAAAATTTCAATAGTTTAAATACAGTTGCTGCATCTATGTAATCACATATCATTGTCAATTTTTTCAAGCCTGAACCTTCCTCAAACCATTGATCATTTATATCAGAAGAACCTCTTATATGTGGAAATGCATAAATGAACCCTCGGTCCAAAATACTGACAATTTCAGGCTGAAACTCTTCATTTTTTAAAAATAATGTTTTTAAATAAATAATTAAAAAAAAACCTCTTTTCATTGTCTTTTTATGGTAATATT
>JFJP01036222.1_pt1 | contig 25141 bp, 18 predicted proteins | sample 431651 | NCBI WGS metagenome assembly JFJP01 (sample SAMN02602958, study PRJNA72255) | Microbial mat metagenome, whole genome shotgun sequencing project. | biome: fresh water; feature: sink hole; material: water; isolation source: purple microbial (photo- and chemosynthetic) mats found in...
ACATCGTCGAAATACCGCGAAAACACGTCCTTGAAATCGAACGGGTAGAAATTGGTATTGTCGCTCATCATCAGCCGGCCCATGGTCGGCCTGATGATCGAAACGCGCGCGTTCCGGGGAATCTTCCCCAGCGGTAAAAGTCCCGCCCGGTTACGTAAAAGAGTAACGGATTTGTCCGCCGTTTGCTGTATGAGGCGCACGTTTTTTTTCGAGGCGCATTCCCGCTTGACCGCGCGCGGGCCGGGAACCTTCGCGGGCACGTACTTCTGCTTGTATTCGAGGACCTTGCGAACGGCCTCGTCGAGGCGCGCTTCCGTAAGCTTTCCGCCGCGCACGCCGTCGGCGATGTAGCGGTTTGCTTCGCTCACGCCGCCCGAGATTATGATGATGTCGACGCCGGCGGCGATGCACTGCACGAGCGCACCCTCGATGCCGTAAGCGTCCCGGATCGGCTTCATCTGGATGTCGTCGGAGATGACGAGGCCCTTGTATCCGAGGGTACCCTTGAGCATTCCTTCGATGATTGGCTTCGACAGGGTCGCGGGAGTATTGGTCGGGTCTATCGCGGTAAAGCCCGCGTGCAGGGTCATCATCATGGAGACGTCGGCGTCGATTGCCGCCTTGAACGGTATCCATTCGCGCTTCATCATATCGTCGACGCCGTACGGAATGACGTCAAGCTCGAAATGGCTGTCGATGTCGACGTTGCGCTGACCGGGGAAATGCTTGGCGCAGGACATGACACCCGCCGAAGCGAGTCCCCTGATGAAGGCGGCCGCGAGTTTTCCCGCGCGTACGGGGTCGCTGCCGAAATAGCGATTGTCCTTTACCGGCAAACCTTCCTCGTAGCAGAGGTCGACGACCGGCGCGAAGCAGGTGGTAATGCCGATGGACGCAAGCTCGACGCCCGTGACCCGCCCGTTGTCGTAAGCGGCCTGCACGGCCTCGCCCTCGTCGCGGATCGCCGCGAGGGCCATGTTTCCGGGACCTACCGACACGCCCTTGGTTATCGGGGCCAACTGACCGCCTTCCTGGTCGACCGCGACGAATACCGGAATGCCGAAGCGGTTCTTGCGGGCGCTTTCCTGCACTTTTTCGGTGAGGGCGCGAAGCTGGAGGGGATCGATGATATTGCAGCCGGAAAAATACAGGATGGAGCCGACGGCGCCCCTTTGCAGGAGCTCGTCCATGTCCGCGGGAACCTCGAAACGGTCGACAAAGCTGGACATCACCAGCTGGCCGGCCTTTTCCTCAAGCGTCATGTTTCCGATTATCGCGTCTATGTCGAGCATGCTTCCTCCTGATTGTACAATGCGTGTACATACCTAAGTTACTGTCTTGATTTCTTTTTGTCAATCGTGCGGCGTCACACGGGTCCGGTCAATTCGAATACCGTATCCCAGTCGATCGAACGGCCGATCTGGCCGGTGCTGGTTCCGGGAACTGAAAAAAGATACTGGAAGAACATGAGTGCGGCGCCGGTCGCTACCGAATACTCGCTGCCGTCGCCGAAAACGACACTGCAGGACGATCGCTTGACGAGCGCTTCGAACTGCGGGACGCGTCGTGCGGTGATCTCGAGCACTTTTGCCGAATGCCGGGCAAGCTCGCCGTGGAAAAAAACCACCGCAGGATCGAGGACGGAAACGACCGAAACGAAGCTCGTAAAGAGGTCGACAACCCATTGCTCGAAGGCCGTATCGTCGCTTTCGATTGAATTCATCACTTCGGCCGGCAAGCCGGTCTGGCCGGTTCCGTCGTTCCGCCACGAAACGCTGACGAACTCGCCCGCGGCGTTCTTGCTCCCCGAATACACGGTTCCGCCGATTGCGAGACCGAGCCCGACTCCCATGCCGCTGCGCTCCCCGAACCGCGATTCCTTGAGATGATACTCGGCATTGAGGCAGACGAAGCTTGCAAGGTTGTCCCCCCGGTTGTTCGCCAATTCCATCCAGGCCAGGCAGTTTGCGTCGTTTTCCACCAACACCGGCACGCCGTATTTTGACGAAAACCGCGAGGCGAATTCGTGGTGTTTGAGCTGGAACGGATCCGAGCGGACGATGTTCCCCTCGCCCGAATCGATGATGCCGGGCATGCCGACGCAAATACCGAGAAGCGGCAGGGAAAGCGAAGTGACTTCGGGTAAAAGCCCGTCGATGATGCTCGTCGTCATTTTGTCGAAGGGTCCGTCGGGCAGCGGGCCGGATGCCGAATGGAGCACCGAACCGAATACATTGATAATCACCGCGTGATAGCCGGGAGGCTGGATCTCGACTCCGATCACGCAGCCGAATTTGTCGTTGAGAATCAGGGAAATAGGCTTCCGTCCGCCCAGGGGAGTGGCGTCGCCTTCCTTTTCCTCGAACACCACGCCGTGCTCGATGAGGGAATTGATGATGTTGGACACCGTCGACCGGTAGAGGTCGAGCTGCCGGGCGATTTCCACCCGGCTGATGCCCGGCTGTTTCCACAAGAGCTGCGCGACCATCGAAATATTTGCGTTCTTCTGGAAACTGTTGTTGATCTGCATCATCGGTTTATTCCTTCAACGCTCCTCCGGCGACACCTTCGGCCAGTTTTCTCTGGAAACTGAAATAGACGACCATGGCGGGGAGCGTCGCGATTACGAGAGCCGCGAGCTGCCAGCCCAACTGGGTGCCCGTCAGGCTCGAGAACGAAAATACGCCGACCGGCAGGGACTTGGTAAAGTCGGAACTGGCCAGAACAAGTACGAGGAGGAATTCGTTCCAGATGCCGAGACCGCTCATGATGCTGATGGTGATGATTACGGGAATCGTCATCGGCAGGATGATGCTGAGGAAGGTCCGGAACACCGAAGCGCCGTCTATATATGCGGATTCGATGAGGCTGTTCGGAAGCCCGCGCATGAACTGCGTCGCGAGAAGCACGGCCATGGGAAGGCCGAACGCCGTATACACCAGGATGATTCCGAGATGCGAATCGGTCAGTCCGACCGCGGTCAGCATCAGGAACAGCGGAATGATCACCGAGTTGATGCTTATCAGATATCCGAGCCCGATCATGCCCATGACCACGGCCGACAGCTTCTTGAACTGCATCTTGCTGAGCGCGAAGGAAATCATCAAACCGAACAGGATGACGAAGAAAGTCGACACGAAGGTATATATCAGGCTGTTGACGAATTTCTGCAGGAGTCCGCCCCGGATGAGGGCCGAGGAATAATTCCAGATCATCGTCTGCAGGCTGATGCTCATCCGCAAATTCGCGGGAAGCTGGCTTATCGTGAGCGTATCCCCGGTCTTGAGGGCGGCCACTTCGGGAGAGAGATCCTCCTTGAGCGGAAAGAACACCATCATCCGGCGCTGCGGCGCTATCTCGGTGGACTCGATGATGAGGCGGGGCCGCTTGTCCACGGCCGGATCGTAGGGATACATCAGATTGAGCTGGGGATTGATGACCACATACTCGTCGTTCCGGTTTTCGAACATGACCTTCGGCAGGGCGAAGATGTCCCTGTTCAATTCCTCGTTCGTCTTGAAGGACGAATAGAACATCCAGAAGAGCGGGACTATGGTAATGATCGTCCAGGTGATGAAAACGGTATAAGAGAGAATTTTGCTGAATTTACCGCTGCCGGCTTTTTTGGGGGTATCGCTCCATTCCTTTTCCATGATTAATTCTCCTCCCCCGGGCTGAACTTTTTGCCCAGAAAGTTGCTGAAAACGATGAGGCCGATACTGATGACCACGATCGCGTTTGAAATCGCGGAACCGTAGGCGAAACGCATCGGGTTCGAGTAATCCTGGAAAGCGGTACGGTACATGAAAATCGGCAGTACTTCGGCGTTCATGCGCGTCAGGCCCTGTGCGGTCAACGCGAATATCAGGTCGAAGCCCCGCAGGGATCCGGCGATGGCGAGAACCGTCGAGACCAGGATGGTGCCCGACAGGAGCGGAACGATGATCTGCGTGAAAATCTGGAGTTCGGAGGCTCCATCGATCTTGGCCGCCTCTATCATGCTGTCGTTGATTTTTTGCAGATTGGCGAGAAATATGATCATATAAAAACCGGTATACATCCAGATGAGGGCGAAGCCTATCGGAATCATCACGGTGGAGGGATCAAGCATAAGGGTAAACTGGCGGCTCGGATCGCCGGTAACCAGTTGGAGCAGCATGGACACCGGACCGTCAGCCTGGAAGAGGCGCCGCCACATGATGCCGATTACTATAGTAGAGAGAAACTGCGGAAGGAAGACCATCGACTGGAAAAAATGGCGCGCGCCGACGAGCTTGCGGTACAGGATGAATGCGAGTACGAAGCCGATCGGGATCTGTCCAAACACGGAAACGGCCACGACGATCATGTTGTTCTTGAGCGCATGCCAGAAACTCGGATCGTTTATCATTGTCTTGTATTGGAGCAGTCCGACGAAATTCCACACGCCGCCCTTGTTGGGATTGAAATCCGAAAAACTGAGGATGAACGAATACAGGATGGGAAAGGCCACGATAAAAAGATAGATTACCAGGCCGGGAAAAATGAAACCAAGATAGACCAGCAGTGCGCTGCGATCCCGTTTTTTCACGATTTACTCCTCAAGAGATAAAAAAAGGGGATTTTGCAATCCCCTTTTCCTACTTCTTTGTCTGAAAACTATTTGCGGAGAAGAGCTTCGATTTCGGCGGCGACGGATTCGGGTGTCGCGGTTCCGGAAACGATTTTCTGGGCGCCTGCGTTCAGGGCATCATTCGGTGCGCCGGAGAGGAAGGCGTCGATAACGTCGGTGCTCTTTGCGGAAGTGGCAAGAGTAACCTTCTGCTTCACAATCGAGGGAAGATCGGCGGGAGCGACATAACCCTTGAGGATCGGGGCGACGATTGCGCCGTCGCGGAGTCTCTGGGTGGTTTCGGCTTCGCTGTAGAAGTACTTGATGAACTTGAGGGCGGCGTTGCGTACGTTTTCGTCAGATCCGCCGGCTTTGGTGAGACCATAACCGACCTGGATGGCCGCGGAAACGGATCCGGCCATGCCTTTTTCGCCCGGAAGGGTGGGCCATGCCATCATGACGGTCTTTTCGGCTACGACAGGATCGATTCCACCGGCAGCCCACTGGCCCTGGATGAGGAACAGCGCTTTCTTGGTGCTGAAATTGGTCACGTTGGCACCGTAGTCCACGAGAACGGATTTGGGGGAGATCACGCCGTCTTTGACCATGGTCTGGACGAACTTGAGGGAATCGACGAAAGCGGCATCGGTGAACTTGGCTTCACCCTTGACTGCTTTCTGCACCCAGTTGGCATCGCCGGACATGCGGGCGACGACATTGGAGAGGAGGCATGAACCCCATGCCCAGCCGTCGGCTCCGTCGATGGAGATGACTTCGATACCGGCTTTCTTGGCGGCGGGAACCATGGCGACGATGTCGGCATAGGTTGCGGGCTTGGAGAAACCGAGGGACTGTACGAGTTCTTCATTCATGAAAAGAACGGTGGTGATGTTCGAGGTTCCGAGCGGAATTTCGAAGATTTCGCCGGCGGGACCCATCGGGGGGATGAGGCTCATGTCATAGAATTCGGCATCGATGTAAGGCTTCATGTCGAACTGCTGTGCGGCTTCTTTCCAGGGAGCTCCCCAGCGTGCGTCGGCGCCCATGTATGCGAGGTGGGGCACGTCGCCGGCGGCGAGGCGTGCGGTAACTTTCTGGTGATACGCTTCATCATAGAGCATTTCGTACTCGATGGTGATGTTCGGATTCTCTTTCATAAACGCTTCGACGATGCGGACCCAGCTCTGTCCTTCCTGATTCGAGTTATCGCCGTATGCCATGGTCTTGACTACAACCTTGGGCTGTGCTGCTGCGCCTTTTTTGCAGGATACCAACGAGGTTCCCGTCAACACCAACAAAGCAACTAAGACTACCAGTGCTTTCTTCATTAAAAGCCTCCTATATTTTTCATGGCGAAAATCGCCATAGAGCCAAAATAAAAACATCCAGTAAGTTGGTTTCTTATTTCAACCTACATCATTATACGTCACTTGCCGAATTTTGCAAGTCTTTTTCGTCATCATTTCTGTCTTTCTGCCATTACCAATACAGTTTCTTTTGACGAACTCCGAATTAAATGGTAAACTCAGGTTGGTTCACACACTGTACATACTTGATTCTTGCATCGTTTCAGAGACCTGTCAACTCAAATTCTGCTTTTTTTCTTGCTTTTTGCACGAATCAACGACAAGAATGACTAGCCGGTCATCCGGAGACGTTCCGAAGGAGAAACAATGAGCGCAATACACATCATTCCACAACCGGCATCGGTCACCGGAGAGACCGGATTCTTCATCAAACCGGGAAAACCCGTATTTACGGGTGATTCCCTTTTTGCGGCCGAAACTGCTATCGCCAACCGGCAGACGGCGGGCTTTTACCCGGAAACCCTCCCGACCGTCGCCATTCACTGCCTGCGGGATGAGGCCGTTACCGGCGACGAGGCGTATCTACTCGAAATCACCCCGCAGGGAGTCACCCTGCGCGCTTCCGGACGGGAAGGCATGTATAACGGAATGCAGTCGCTGCGTCAGATGCTTCTGAACGGCACGGACACCGCGGAAATACGTCTGCCCTGCGCGATCGTCCGCGACAGCCCCCGCTTCGCCTGGCGCGGATGCATGCTCGACACCTCACGCAACTTCTATACCGTCGCCTTCATCAAAAAACTGATAGATCTCGCGTCGATGCACCACTTGAACGTATTTCACTGGCACCTGACGGACGACCAGGGATGGAGACTCCCCGTCGACGCCTATCCCGGACTCACGGAAACCGGCGCATGGCGCGACGACCGGAGGTCCACCTGGGGCAGGACGATCGGCGGCTTTTATTCGAAGGAGGACATCCGCGAGATTGTCGCGTTCGCCGGCGAGCGGCATGTGCAGGTCGTTCCGGAAGTCGACCTCCCCGGGCATGCGAGCGCGATCCTCGCCGCCTATCCCGCTTTGGGGTGCACCGGCGGACCATACCGAGTCGAAGACCGCTTCGGTATCTTCGAGGATGTGCTGTGCGCGGGGAACGACGCCATCTTCCCCCTCTTCGACGCCATATTCGACTCCCTCGTGGAGTTGTTCCCCTCGAAGTACGTCCATATCGGCGGAGACGAAGTCAAATTCGGCCGATGGGAGGCATGCCCCAAATGCCGTTCGCGCATGGAAGGGCTGTCACTCGACAACCCCCGGCAGCTCCAGAGCTGGATCACCGCCCGCCTCGTCGAAATGCTGCGCGTCCGGGGCCGGACCGCCATCGGCTGGGATGAAGTTCTCGAAGGAACCGAAAAGATCCCCCTTCCGAAAGACCTCGTCGTCATGTCCTGGCGCGGCCGGGAAGGCGGCATGGAGGCGAGCGAAAAAGGACACCGGGTCATCATGACGCCGATGACCGACGGCTGCTACCTCAATTTCAAACCCCTCGCCGACGACGAGGAACCGGGGCACCTCGAGGTATCAACCCTGAGACAGTCCTATGAAATGGAGGCGGTCCCCCCGGAAATGACCGCGGAACAGGAAGCGCTGGTGCTCGGCGGCCAGTGCAACCTGTGGTCCGAAGTGATATACGCGAGCCGGATCGCCGAATACATGCTCTTCCCGCGCCTCTCGGCGGTCGCCGAATCCCTGTGGACGGCGAAGGACAGACGGAGCCTCGGGTCGTTCGCCGACCGGCTGCCCGCCCACCGCAGGCTCCTCGACAGGCTGGATGTCTGCCAGTTCCGCGGCCCGCTGGAATGAAAGGAGACGTCATGACGAACGAACCGAATTCCCCGGATTGGACCCTGGACGAAACGGGTTTCACGGTCAGTACCCCCCAAATGTACCGGCCCTGGTACAATTACATCTCGAACGGCGAATACGGATTGAAGATTTCCCATCTGGCCGACGGCTATTCGACCACACTCGGCGCTCCGCGCATCGCCGTTTCCAATTATGACTTTTTTCACCCTTCCAAAGGACGGTTCGTCTTCGTCAGGGACGGGGATTCGCTGTGGAACCCTTCATTCTGGCCCTGCAAGACCTCGCTCGACGCCTACGCCTGCACGCACGAAAGCGGTGCGACGAGCTTTTCGGGCGAAAAAAACGGACTGAAGGTCACGCAAACAGTCTTCGTTCCCGAAACGGGCACGGCAGAGATCTGGATGGTAGACATCGAAAATACCGTGTCTCCGCAAACCGCCGGACGGACCCAAGATGACGTAAAAACAGTCGACATCATGCCGGAAATGGAATTCCTTCTCTATAATTCGTTTTCGGTCGATCCCGTTTACTATTCATGGTTTTCGGACACACGGGTCGACGAGGGAGGCGCCATCCTTTTCGAACGCCGGATCGGCTCGCTCGTGACCGGGTTTTTCGCCCCGATGGAAAGGGCAGACGGACTTGAAACCAGTCTCAAGCGCTTCCTCGGCAACAGCGATATCTCCCGGCCTGAAGCCGCGGCTACGGGAGAGCTTTCAGGCTCCATGAGCGGCGGCGACCCGTACATCGGCGCCTTCCGCAACCGGATCACGCTCGCCCCCGGCGAAAAGCGGACGCTTTGCTGGTTTGCGGGAACCGGACTCGACACCCTTGCCGCCCTCCGCGACCGTTTTCCCGATGCGGCGGCCGTCCGGGCCGAACTTGACTCAATCCGCTCATCATGGAAAACGAAGCTTGACCGGCCCTTTTTCGAAAGGGTTCCGGCCGGCACCTATAAAAACTGGCTCAGAACCTTCTTCGGCTATCAGCTCTACCAGCAGTCGCTCGGCATGGTTCGCGGCACCTTCCGCGGCTTTCGCGACGTCGCCCAGGACGCCATGGGAATCGCCTCGTATGACGGGCCGGCGGCAAGGAGCCTCCTCCTCGACCTCGGCACGCGGATGTATTCTTCGGGTCAATGTCTGCGCCAGTGGAATACCGAAGGAGGGGCCAATGACGAGCGCGATTTCCGCGACCTGCCCTTCTGGCTGGTCATAGCCCTCGAAACATACGAACGCTACACCGGCGACGCGTCCATATATGCCGAAAAAGTGCCGTACCTCGGCGAAGCCGGATCCGGAGCGACCCTGTGGGAACATGCGATGACCGGCATCGCTTATGCCCTGCGATACGGGGAGCACGGACTCGTCAAAATGGGCGCCGGGGACTGGAACGATGCCCTCTCGGGTCCCGGCACGGAAGGAGGGACGACATTCCTCAACGAGATCGCGTATTACGCCCTGTCTCTTGCCGAAAAAGTCGCCCGCAATCACGGGTTTATGCACAAATTTGACATTCCGACCGAGAAGGATCGCCTCTACGAGGGCGTAGTCCGGTATTGGAACGGCACCTGGTTCGCCCGCGCCGTTACGGAGAAAGGCGAAGTCGTCGGGGATGAAAAAGACAACGGCGGGACCGGCGATTCGGGTCATACCGGCGGACGGATATTTCTCCTTCCGCAGATATGGTTTACGATCAGCGGGATGGCGGAACATGCCCCGGAATCCGGAGCGATCGCGACGACCGCCCTCGATACCGTCATCGCCAGGCTTGAAAGGCCTTCGGGGCTGATCAAATGCGATCCCGGCTACCGCGAATACGACCCCAAGGCGGGAAACCTCTCGGCCCTGTCACCGGGTATGGCCGAGAACTTCGCGGTATACAACCATTCGGCCGCCTTCGGGGTATACGCCCTTCTGAAAGCCGGACGCCATGCGGACGCCGACCGGATCCGCCAAAAAATCCTCCCGTTCACCAAGGACTGGAAAAAAACAAAGGCCGAACCCTTTGTCCTCGTCAACTTCTACAATGGCGGTTTTTACCCCGAAAAAGAAGGCGAAGGCGGTATTCCCTGGCTGACGGGTACGGTCAACTGGCTTGCCTTGTGTTATTTCGACTTTGTCGAATACTATTGAATCTGCCCTGACAATTCATCGTACAGGACGGTCCTGTCCCCGGCCGGCCGGAAGCTCCGAAAAGATCGAACCGCGGATGCGCCGCACGAGGATCGCCTTGCCGAGCGAGACTTCCTCGACGACCCCGTCGGGCTCCGTCGCGATCTTGAGCAATACGTCGCCCGTCTTTTTTTCCGTCGAGACGGGACGGCCCAAAATCATGCGATTTCCCTCTTTTTCGTCGAACGCGATTTCAAGAAGCGATCCCGACACGAGGGCATATTCGGCTATCCGAACCTTCCCCAAAAAATCCATGCCCCGTGCCTCTATTTTTTCGATACGCACCGAGTCGGGATCGAGTTGCGCGGGAGTCAGGATGATTTTCCGTTCGATACGGGACTTGAGCGCCTCGTGGAAGTCCGCACCGAGCGACAGCGCGTCGAGGGCTTCCGCCAGACGCGCCTGATGGACCGCGAACCGCCCGGAGGGCCGTGCGGGAACCGTTCCCTGTCCGGAATCCTTTCGGGGTGAAGGGGAGCGCAGGGCGGGCAGCGGCAGACTTTCCCGTTTGGGCGCGCCCAGGCTTACCGCCGGCAAAAAGTCCAGGTCCGCCTGCGAGAAGGCTTCCTGTATTTCTTCGGGTGAATCCGCGTCGAGCAGATACAGGCCCGGCGCCAGCGTTTTACGGATCAAGGCGGACAGATGTCCGTTGTTTTCGAACAGAATGCGGCGGCTCTCGTCGACGCGGAGAACATACCCGTGATACAGCGAAACGGACGCGTAATTCCGGTACCAGTCCCCGATCGAAAACAACACTCCCTGCGGAACGCTCTGCGCCGACCTGTCCCGAAAAAGCGAAGAGACGGAATCGGCGGTCGCACCCTGGTCGAAGGCGGCGGCGCAGGATTTACGGGTAATCTCGAACTGTGCGGCTATCTGCATGTCGAGAATTTCCATGCACTGCGCAAGCGGCAAGAGTTCGGACAGCGAATAACCGGGCATCAGTGTTACGGTGAAGGATGGAGAAACAACGAGATACGGATTTCCTTCGGATATATCGCCGTTTCCCTCCCCGGCGCCCACTGCGGCCGAGTTGGGCGCCCACAAACCCTCAGACTCGACAAGAAGCCCGAAGGCGAAAGCGATGCCCGCGTAATCGGTACCCGAGGTATGCGCCTGCGTTTCCGCCGCCGCTTCCTGCTCGCGAAGTATCGATGCAAACCGTCCCTGGGGCCTCGCGGGCGAAACCCGCCCGGATTTTTCGGACAGGAGGTAAGCGAGACGTGAGACTGTTTCTTTTTTATACAGGGCGCCGCTTTCGAGCGATGCGAGAAAATCCATGAAAATCTGCGCTCGCTGCTGCAGGGTATCCCGTTGGTACCGGCCACCGGCCGCTGCTACGAGGTACGCGATCCGCTCGGCACGGGTGATCCGGGCAAATGACTGCCACCGCGACGGATCGGGGACGAGTCTCCCCTCGAGCTTCACGAGAAGTCCGAGATTCTGGAAAGCGGAAAGCAGGTACGGCAGGCAGCCGGAATCGGCATGGAGCTGCGGAAAAATCGTTTCGAGGGCGGTCAGCGTTTTTTTACGGAAACTGCCGTCATTCTTGACGGCTTCTCCTTCATGCAGGAAAAAACTGTACAGGGCCGAAAGGGAAAGGTCGTCGATTCGCGGATGGACGTACAATGGCTCTCCCCGGCTTTCGGGCGGTACGAGACGGGACGGATCGAGAAGGGGGAGAATTTCGTCCGCGAGCAGGGGGTTCAGGGCGTACTCGCGACTGTCACTGTCGTTTCGACGATAGATGATGAGGCGTTCCTCGAGATTCAGGATTTTTTCGTAGAGGACGGGAAAAGTCCATGTTCCCGAAAGAAGCTTGATTATCTTCGGCTGGGTCGGTTCGGGCAGTTCCCCGATCGCGGAAAGAATGAGGAGTTCCAGATCATCAAGGCCGAGAACGAGGTTCGCGCGGTTTTCCTTCTTGCGAAGAAAACTGCTCAGTTCCTCGACAAGGCGCTGCTTGTTGAAAGGTGTCTTGATCGCACCGAGGTACATCCGCAGCAGATCGAAAAAATGCTGGTCCGAAAGACGCACGAGCGCTTCGCGCCAGGCGGTGACGTCGGCAGGATTCATTCCATTCCCTCCATCTCGGCGAAGCCCGCTGTCATGACGAGTCCGGCGTTTTCTTCCCAACGGAGTATCGAATATTCATACCCCTGCTCGGCGAGGAATTTCTGCCGGTTTGCGGCGAATTCCTCCTCTACGGTCTGGCTGGTCACTATCGTATAAAAATGGGAATTCTTTTCCTTCGGACGGAGAATGCGGCCGAGCCGCTGAGCCTCTTCCTGACGGCTGCCGAAGGTACCCGAAATCTGGATGGCCACCGAGGCGTCCGGCAGATCTATCGCGAAATTCGCGACCTTGGACACGACGATTATCTTGATTTCCCCCGCGCGAAACGCTCCGTATATGCGGTCGCGCTCGGGGTTGGCCGTCTTGCCGGTAATGATGGGCGCGGCGATATGTTTCGCGATCTCCTCGAGCTGGTCGATGTACTGCCCTATGACCAGGATCGAGTCGCCCTTGTGCCGTTCGAGCAGGGCGTTGATCACCGGTATCTTCGCCGGATTCTCGCTCGCGATGCGGTATTTCTGGCGCTGGTTCGACACCGCATATTCGATCTCGCGGTCCGGCGCGATTTCGACGCGAATTTCGGTACACAGGGCGGTGGCTATCCATCCCTGTCCTTCAAGGTCCTTCCAGGGCACGTCGTACCGTTTCGGGCCGACGAGGCTGAACACGTCGCCCTCGCAGCCGTCCTCCCGGACGAGGGTCGCGGTAAGCCCGAGCCGCCTTATGGTCTGGAGCTCCGCCGTCACCCGGAATACGGGCGCAGGCAAAAGGTGCACCTCGTCATAGATGATGAGTCCCCAGGCGCGTTCCCTGAATATCTTGAAATGCGGGAATTTTCCGTCCTTGGCGGCGCGCCAGGTCAATATCTGGTAGGTCGCCACCGTCACCGGCTTCACTTCCTTGCAGTCCCCGGTATATTCGCCTATGTCGTCCGCGTCGAGGTTGGTCTTGTCGAGGAGTTCGTTGATCCACTGGTGCACGGCCGCTACGTTGGTGGTGAGAATGAGGGTATTGGTCTTGAGCATGGACATGACCTGCATTCCCACGATGGTCTTGCCCGCTCCGCACGGCAGCACGATGGTACCGAAACCCGTTCCCGGTCCGCGGTCGCCGACGAGGGCCGTCGCGGCCTTCATCTGGTAGTCGCGGATCACGAGCGGCATGCCGGTTCGCGAGGTTTCGGCAAGCGATACCTCGAGCGGATCGCCGTCGCGGAGCGGGGCCTCGTCCTTGACCGGCCAGCCGAGCTTCAGGAGCTCCTGCTTGACCGTACCCCGGTTCAGTACGCCCAGGCGAAACCGAAGCGCGTCGCCCGGCTCGTTCACGAGATATTTCGCCATGACCTTGGAGGCGGCAAGCTCGCGGAAAATCATCTTCGAATCGGTGACCAGAAACAGGAAATCCTCATCGTCGGGAATCATGCGGATCTTGCCGAACCGGCTCATGGTCTCGATCATCCAGGTATTTACGGCGGGAGGTACGGGAAAACGGGCAAGGCCGCGGAGCGTCGCCGAAATCTGTTCGGGCACGAAGCCCGCGCTGGAGGCGTTCCACAGGGAAAGAGGAGTAATCCTGTATGTGTGCAGATGCTCGGGTGATTTCTCGAGCTCGGCAAACGGGATGAGGGCGGATCGCGCCTCCTCGGCTCGTGCGGTGTGCACGTCGAGGAGTATCGAACGGTCGCCCTGGATTATGAGGGGATTTGACGGATCGTTTGGCATAACAGTCTATTGTACCCGCCGGAAAGCGAATGGGCAAGGGCTTCGGACGCGCTTCATTGGTACATGACGAGATACGGACGGGGCACCAGCTGGAATACCTCGGCGGGCGTCATCAGCGGAATGTCGTAACCCGCTTTTTCGACCGTCGGTTTCGTGAAGAGCTTGAAGGACTTGAGCGGTATGTTCGTAGCCTGCGCGTTCAGCGCATAGGTACTTTTTTTAAGTTGGGGAGATCCAAAACCGTCAGCGCAATGGATGAGCTGCACCAGGGCAAAATCGCTTTTAACGGAGTCGCGATCGGATATCATCTTCGGCTTGAACTGGTGAACGACCAGGAAACGGCGTCCGGGTATGGCATGTTCGATCATATAGTCCTGCATCATCTGTTGAGCCGCGTTGAGCTCATCAGCCGTCACGAATCCGATTTCCTGCATGGGTTTGGTGGTCCGCCACTCGGGATCGAGGGCGAGTTGGACGTTCGGATATTTCAGGTACGGCAGGAGTTTTTTCATCGCCGCCTCCACCGTGTACTTGCCGATCTGGTGGTCCAGAAACACATACCAGCCCCGTTCGCGGGCGAATTCGATATATTGGCGGACCACCGCGTCGGACAGTATCCCGATCTCCCCCTCGGGCCAGCAGGTACCGAAGATTATGTAGAATGAGGGAATTATTCCCCGCGGGCCGTTCGCCTCGTCATAGAGCCGGACATAGTCGTTCATCACGCTTTCAATTTCGGGGAGACCGTACTGGCCGAGAACGCCCATCCCCCGGGAGCCGGGTTTGCCATACAGGGAAAATATATCGTTGTTGAGGAGCACGGATTGCAGGCGCAAGGCTCCGCGGTTCCGTTCGGTCATTTCTTCTTTCGTGAGTACCGAAGCGAGACTCCCGGCTTTCATGTTGGACAGGTCGACTGCGCCGTTCTGGGAAAGCGCCCAGGGAAACAGGGGATTGAAAAGGGCGACCGGTTCCGCCCGGCCTATCGAATCGATAACGACTGCACTGCTCTCGGAAAACAGCAATGCCGATGCACAGACTAATAACACCGCAAGCGCCAGGCGCAGGGGTGCCGTGGTGGTTTTCATGGCGGCTCCTGTTCACTTTATCGGACGGTTGCGGCGGGTACTGAAGGACCGATTACGCGGATAACCAGATCAAGGGCCCAGGAGGGATCGACCGAGCGGAAAACCAGCAGATCACCGGTCAAAGTGCCCTCGATCGGCGATTTTCGGACCAATTGGTACAACCATGATTTTTCGTTTATATAGTCCTGCGTCAGATCGATAAAAAGCCGGAACTTTCCGGTTCCCGTTTTTTTGCACACCAGATAAAAGGTTTCACCAAGGTCCGGGCGACGTCCCGTTACCAGAAACGATCCGTCCTTCGCGAGGGTCGAGGAAACGACACCGGCCGCCGTGGAGACGATATCGGTCCGGTTGACGACAAACCTGACGATTTCCGCCCCGGAAGCCTTCGGTGCGGCAGCCGTTCCGGCCTGCTGCTTTTCGAGGAGGGCGGCTATTTTGGCAAGGGTCGCCGAATCGGCCGACGTTCCGTTCGCGGACGTGCCGCCCGTGCCGCCGCCGAGAAGCGCGCTCAAGGCGTCGAGCCCCTCGCCGTCCGTTCCGGAACCTGAAAGGGCATTAAGCAGGGAAACGGGGCTCGTCAAACCTTCGAGGGTATCGGGGAGGACGCTCTTGCCCGCGGACGATGCGGACGTGCCGGATGCTTTCGCCGTGGCGGCATTGCCCGCCGCAGCGGTCGCTGTTGTACCGGGCGGCACGGGAGCGGTCAGCACGGGAGCGGTGACAGAGGGAGGCGAAAGAGGCGACTGCATGGCAGGGGCTTCGACCTTTGGGATCGGAACGGGATTCGGGGGGAGAACACCGGTCTGGCCGCACGCTGACGCAGCGAACAGGAATTGCAGGGCGACGGTCAGGGCGACAGCGGCCGCAGGTCTTCCGTTTTTCATCGGACCATCCTTGTCTACAGGTTCGACAGGCTTTGCTCGACCTGCTCGAGCCGGGACTTGAGCATGACTATCGTTTTCTCGAGCCGTTTCTTTTCTTTCTCGAGCCGGTCCTTCGGATCCTCGTCCTCGGCTTTGCGGGCAAGAGTGGCTTTGACCGCGTCGGGACTGCGACGCGCGCCGAACTGCCGCTCGGCGTCCATGCGCTTTTCCGGCGTCGGCTGCGAGGCGACGATCTTCATCGTCTCGTAGCCGAAAGCCGGATTCACGCCGAGGGAACTTACCTTGACGGCCGTTTTAGCGGCGCTCCGGGGAAGGCAGAGCACCCGATCGATATAATCCTCGTAGCGGATTCCGGCCGCGCTGCACAACGCATGCGCCTTGGCCAGGAGCTGGCCGAGGGCGTTCATCAACTTGCCGTTTTCGGCGAGGTATTTTTGACGGATTTCCTCGGTAAGCGCGGCCAGTTCCGCGGATTTTTCCACGCCGATCCGGTAGACGCCGGCCTTTTCGGCCTTCTCGAGCAGGCCGTGGAAGCGCGCCCAGTAAGCCGAGGTATGCGACCGCGAGGAACGCAGGATTCCTTCGCTCTCGCACTGCAGATGGTGCGCGTATTCGTGTATCGAGGTATATATGAGCTGGTTGTCGTCGTCGAAATTCTTGTTGTGCAGGAGAATTTCCCGGGTGTCAGGCTTGTAGAGCCCGTTCACCTTCTTGCTTTTCTTTCCGGTCATCGTGACCGTGAAATCGAGCTCCGTGTCCTCCAGTTTGAGGAGCAGGGCCTTGATCATGTCCTGATTCATTCCGTTCCTTCCATGTATCCTGTTTTTGCGAGCGCGATGGCGAGGGCGGCCGTCGCGGCGGTTTCGGTGCGGAGGATGCGTGAGCCGAGCGAGCACACCCGGTATCCGGCTTCGCGGAAGCGTACGCGTTCGGCGGCCGTCCAGCCCCGTTCGCTGCCGATGACGAGCACCAGGGGGTGCCGCGCCGATACGTCCTCGAGCGGAGCGTTGATGAGGCTGCAGTCGGGGTTGACCGTATCGAGGACGATGCGGACGGCTCCGGCCGGTACCGCATCAAGGGCGTCGGAAAGCACGTCGAAGGTTTCGAGGGAAGGGATGGCGGTGGCGCCGGCCTGCATGCAGCCTTCGACGAGGCTTGCCTGCGCCGCGCCGCGGTCGACGAGGGTGGATTCCCGGTAGGATTTCTCCCCGAGATCGGTTCCCGTCAGGTACACGGCGGAAACACCGAGGCTTGCCGCGTCGCGGAGCAGGCGCTTGAGCTGTATCGGACGGGGAAACCCGATGACGAGATGCACCGGATACAGCTTCCGCATCGGGCGCTCGGGACGAAAATCGAAGCCGAGACCGGTTTCGTCGAGGCGGTTGATAGTGGCGATTCCCTCGGGACCGTTTACGACTCCCGCCGAAAAGGTATCGCCGGCGGTTTTTTTCAGGATCTTCCGTATATGCTGACAGCGGTCGTCGTTGCGCGCGAAAAACGGTTCGCCGTCGAATAAGACAATGTTCATGGTGGGCGGAGTATACCACAAACCGGTTTGACTTTTAATACGGTCAGGGATACATTTTACGGATGAACAAATCCCATTCCGTCGCGCAAGCCGCGCAGATCGTAGTCACTGACGTACTGGCCCTCAAGAAGGGCGAACAGTTTCTCATAATCACCAATCCGGAGGGCGATGTGGCCGAGATAAGCCATGCGCTGTACAAGGCGGCCCGCGATGTCGGGGCCGAAGCGACGATAGTCATGCAGGATATAAAAACGCAGCTTGATATCGCCAACAGGTCCGCCATGGCGGCGTTCGAATCCCATCCGGAGGTTTGCGCCTCCATTTCGGCCAACAAGATGGGCAAGGACGCGAAGGGCCTCGAAACACCGTATATCGCCGCCGACGGACGGAAGATCGACCATATCTTCCACTACCTGATGGACGAGAAGAAAACCCTCCGCTCCATCTGGACGCCCGGCATCACCGTCGACATGTTCAGGCGAACCGCGGGAATCGACTATGGCCTCCTCCAGCGCCGTTGCAAGGCCATAATCGCGACGATGACCGGAGCCGAATCGATCCGGGTCACCGCCCCGGGCGGCACGGATATCACCATCGGTGTCTCGGGGCGCCTGCCTTTCAGCGATGACGGAGACTTTACCTCGGGCGGCTCGGGGGGAAACATTCCGGCGGGGGAAGTATACATAAGCCCGGTTCCCGGCAAGAGCGAGGGAGTCATCGTATTCGACGGCTCGATCAGCCTCAACTCGGGCGACATGATCACCGAAACACCCGTCCGCGTCGCGTACCGGAAGGGTTTCATCACCGAGATCACCGGCGGCAGGGAAGCGGACCTCCTGCGAGCGTCGATCGAGGAAGGGGAGAAAAAAGCGTACGATTTCGAAGCCGAGGGTAAACTGGGCAAGGGCGAAGGGGCTTTCTACGCGAAAAACGCGCGGGGGCTCGGGGAGCTCGGGATCGGCCTCAATCCGGCGGCGGAAATCAAGGGCAACATGCTCGAAGACGAAAAGGCGTTCCATACCTGCCATTTCGCCATCGGCAAGAATTACGACAACGACGCCGAAGCGATGATCCATCTCGACTGCCTGGTCAAGAACCCGACCATCATCGTCAACTATCCCGACGGCACCAACGCGGTCATCGAAAAAGAGGGCATTCTCGTCGCCCCCTTCAGCGACATCGCCTGACCGCTTCTAGAAACAGTTCCACCCTTTCCGGTCGATTCCCGCGACCCATTTCGCCGCCCACAGCTTGGCGGCGGCGAGATCGTGGTCGAGGTAATTGCCGCACATCACCGGATCCACTCCGGGGACGGCCTCCGAATCCTTCCAGGCCGCGACCTTCACGAGGACGTTCCGGATTTTTTCGGCTACGGCCTTTTCTTCAAGCTCGCCGAAGATCGCGAGGTAAAACCCGGTACGGCAGCCCATGGGGGAAAGGTCGATCACTCCGTCGATCTCGTCGCGGATATATTCGGCCATCAGGTGTTCGAGGGTGTGAACCCCGCCGATCGGCATGTATTCGACGTTCGGCTGGCAAAAGCGGATGTCGTATTTGGACACCACGTCGCCCTTCGGCCCGCTCTTTTTCCCCGCCACCCGCACATAGGGGGCCTTCACTTTCGTATGGTCAAGGCTGAAACTTTCCACGTTCCTCGATTCCTTCATATGGCGCTCCCTTTTCCGGATATCCCGGCAATCATCTCCATCACGACGCGCGCGCTCATCCGCGACGCCCGCTTCGAAAATTCGTCATAGGACATTCCCGCATCCTTTCCCGCAAGGTCCGACACGCTGCGGAGGATCACGAAGGGAACGTTGTTTGCCGCGCACACCTGCGCGATCGCGGCGCCCTCCATCTCGACGCAGGCCGGATCGAAGAGCGCGACGATGCGGTCGCGGCGGACCGTATCGGTTATGAACGCGTCGCCCGAAGCGATGCGCCCCGCCAGCATCCGGGGTTTGCTCCCGGCTTCCGGAGGCATGGCCGCGGCCACCCGTGCATGGGCGGCAAGGGCGAGGAGGCGAAGGCTTTTTTCCGCCGCGAAAAAGGGCGAATCGGTGCCGGGGATCTGGCCGGGCTTGTAGCCGAAGGGCGTCGTGTCGAAATCGTGCTGCACCGCGTCGGTCGAGACCACCATGTCGAGGACGGCAAGCCCCGGCGCGAGGCCGCCGGCCGAACCGGTATTGATCACCGCATCGACGCCGAATTCCGAGATGAGCATCTGCGCGCAGAGCGCGGCATTCACCTTTCCGATGCCGCAGCATACCGCGACGACCCGATGCCCGCCGAGAAATCCCTCGTGAAATTCGAGTTTGCCTTTTTTCGTCACCCGGACCGCCTCGGAGCCTTCCGCGAGCGCTTCGAACAATAGTTCCACTTCCTGTTTCTCGGCACCGATTATTCCCGGCTTCATGTTGGGCTCCCGTTATTCGTTTTGTCGGCATGCGCCGCGACGCCGGCCATTGTTTTTTCCAGTTCTTCGTGCACATCCTGGTACAGACGGTCGGTATCCCCGGTCCTTCCGCCGATGATGGCGTCTTCGAGTTCGCGTGCGAGCGCGGACAGTCTGACGGCGCCGATATTCGCGCAGCTGCTGATCAGGGAATGCGCGGCGACGCGAAACTGGTTCGCATTGCCGCCCCGTCTGCCCGACTCGAGCTGTTCGAGCATCTTCGGCGCGGTTCGTTTGAATACCTTCAATATCATCTCGAGATTCTTGAGCGAACCGGTAAAGCCGATGCCGCTTTCCCGGTCGAGCCCCGGAATCCAATCGGTATCGGGCACGACAGCCGGAACGGCGTGCGGCCCGGCTGCCGCCCGCAAGTCGCCTGAGGACAATACGGTTCCGGCCTCGCCATCCTGCCGTTTTTCGGGCGGCAGCCATTTTTTGAGGCAGGCGACGAAGGCCGTGAATTCGATGGGTTTGTACAGGGTGTCGTTCATCCCGGCCTCGCGGTACCGTTCGCCGAAGGAACCGGCCGCATTGGCGGTAAGCGCGATGATCGGGACTTCGGCATAGCCGGTCAGGGAGCGGATGCGCGAAGCGGCTTCGAGTCCGTCCATTCCCGGCATCATATGGTCCATCAGTACAAGGTCATACGCGTTTTCCGAGGCCTTCCGCACGGCTTCCTCGCCCGACTCCGCTTCGTCTACCCTGATGTCGAGGGTCTGCAAGAAGCCCTCCGCGACCTTTCGGTTGACGGTGCTGTCGTCGACGACCAGTACGCGCACGCCGCTCGCGCGGAACCAGGCCGTCTCCAGACCCATGGAATTGACCAGGGGAATGCTGACGCTGAAATCGACCCGCGCCCCCTGCAGGAATCGCGACAGGACCGGCAGGACCAGTGGTTTGAAAATAAAATCGACAGCCGGATCCTTGCCGGCGCCGATGAAGTCGGTCATGGAAAGCAGGGCCAGCCATTTGACCGCCGGCCGGGCGGCCACCGACTCGAGTACGGCCGCATAGCCGTTTTTATAGCCGAACACGACATGTGTGTGCGGAAAATCGCCGGCCGCAAGCCGTGCCCGGAACTCCGCCAGGTCGCCGCAAAAAACGGCGCGTATCCCCGTCCGCTCGGCCATCCTGCGGATCGAGGCGAGTGCCGCCGCATCTTCCTCGAATGCGAGGAGCGAAACAGGGGATGCACAGAAAAAAGAGGCGATCGGCTCGCTTGCGACGGTCACACCCTGCGAGATGGTTGCCGTAAAGACGGAACCCGCTCCTTCATCGCTTTCCAGGGTCAGCATTCCGCCCATGAGCGATACGAGGCCCTTGCAGATCGACAACCCGAGACCCGACCCTTCGACCGGCAGCGTGCCCGAGGTCTCGATCCGGAAAAACCGCTCGAAAAGCTCGGCCTGCTTTTCCTTGGGTATTCCGATGCCGGTATCCCGGATGCGGAATTCAAGGTGCACCTGCCGGCGTCCGACCGAAGGCTCGGCGGAGACGGACAGATTTACCTCGCCCTTGCCGGTGAACTTCACGGCGTTGTTCAAGAGATTTATCAGTATCTGTTTTATCCGGATCTCGTCCCCGATGAGGATGGTCGGAATTGAGGGATCCAGATCTACCGTGAACGAAAGATCCTTCTCGGCAACCTTGACGGCAACGAGGTTGATGACGTCATGCAGCAGCGAATTGATATCGTACGGCGCCTCGACAAGCTCCATCTTGCGGTCCTCGATCCGTGAAAAATCGAGAATGTCGTTGATTATCGACAGGAGCAGGGACGCGGACGAGCGTATCTGGGACACGTAGTTTTTCTGCAGGGGGACGAGCGGCGTCCGTGACAAAAGCTCGTTCATGCCGAGCACCGCGTTCATCGGAGTCCGCAACTCGTGGCTCATGTTCGCAAGAAACGCCGCCTTCGCCCTGACGGCCGATTCCGCCTTGTCCCTGGCCGCGACGAGCTCGGTACTGTTGGTCGCGATGGAAATGAGGCCGAAGTTTTCGTTCTGGTAATCAAGGGGATCTATCTGGTAATTGAGGAAGGTCGTGCCCTCGGGATTGTCGAAGGTGAGCGTCCCTTTTTGCGGTTGGGTCCAGTCGCCCGAAAAGAGGCCGGCGTATTTGAGCATGCCAGCATCCGCATTCCTGAGCAGGTAATTCCAGGGATGATTGATGACGCTGCGCCAATTGTCGAAGCCCATGAGGCGCACCAGGCTCCGGGATGCGTATTCCACCACTCCCTCGGGGTTGACGATCGAGATCGCGTCCGTGGCCGAATCCATCAACGCCTCGAGAATCGCCTTGGGTTTGATCTCCCCGGTGATGTCGAACTGGGTCATGATATAGCCGAACGTACCTGCGGTGGACTTGATGGTACGCAGGTCCACGTAATTCCATCCGATTTCGCTGTTGGGCCGCGTATATTTGACGACCTGATGCATGGGCTGGTCGAACAGGATGCTTTTCTCGATCAAGGCTTCGATGAAGAGCACGTCTGCACGGGGAAGATCCCGAAGGCTCTTGCCTGCAAGCTCGCGCCAGGACACGAATCCGTTCAAGCGGGCGACGGTATCGCTCACCAACAGGATCTGGAGGTTGCGGTCGAACACAAGAACTTCGCCCGGAATGGAGCCCATAAGGGTATCTAGAATTTTTTTCTGGGAATACAGCTCGGTCACCCGGGAAATATACAAAACCTTGCCAAGCAGGCGACCGTCCTGCCCGGCGTTCAGGGCGCGTACATGGAACCAGTCATATGTATCGGTTTTCAGCTGGTCCAGAGGAAAAATTTCGTCGACTTCCATTCCCCTGTTCAGCTTATCCACCCACTTTTTGACAAGAAGATTCAGAACGGGATTCCCTATGACGGTGAAAATGCCCGATCCTTCATGGCATGACCCGGTTTCGATTCCGAAATATTGGCAGGCGACCTTGTTCATCTTGAGTATCTCGTTTCCGGGACCGAGAAAAATATACATATCGGGGGACAAATCAAGCAGAATATCCGCATAAGAGGGTGTATCATACATTTCGGGAAAATCGCTTTTTTCCATTGCCGTCAGTATATACTTTTGTCCGGATTTCATCAATTTAGCCGGGTTTAATTTCAGTAATCACTGACCTATGTATCATTTGTTAACAAAGTGTAAAAAACCGCAAAGTTTTCCATACAAGTCTTGCAATTTCGTACCGGATATAGTATCAATAGAATGTAATCAAACAACAAGGTACTACCCGATAAAGACCGGCCGTTCCTCCTCCTTTCGGCCGGTCTTTTTTTCTGTTGCGCAAACAAATCATTCCGGATATCCTGTCATTCATGACACATCCAACCTGCACCCTGACAGTCTCCTGCGCCGACCAAAGCGGCCTGATCGCCGCGATTACCGGCTGCATCGCCGAAACGGGCGGAAACATCCTGAACCTCGCACAGCACACGGCAATCGATATCGGCATGTTTTTCTGCCGGGTTTCCTTCGCCGAAACCGAATCGTTCACGGAAGGAAAATTTACCGAAGCGTTCGGAAAAACAGCCGGAAAATACCGGATGGACTGGCATTTTTACAACGACAGCCGGAAAAAAAAAGTAGCCGTCCTCGTTTCGAAAACCAGCCATTGCCTGTACGAAATCCTCTTGAAGCATGCCGACGGCGAATTGGACTGCGAAATCCCGGTGATCATCTCGAACCATCCCGACCTCGCCCATATCGCCTCCTCGTTTCATATCCCCTTTTTCCAGGTCGATACTGCAAAAGGCAAACAGGCGTACGAAAAAGATCTTGAAGAAATCCTCTTGACATACCAGGTGGATCTCGTCGTTCTGGCCCGCTACATGCAGGTCATCAGCGGCGACTTCTGCCGGAAGTGGGACACGCGCATCATCAACATCCATCACGGCTTTCTTCCCGCCTTCAAGGGCGCCAAGCCCTACCACCAGGCCTGGCAAAAAGGCGTCAAGATAATCGGAGCGACGGGTCACTTCGCGACCGAGGACCTCGACCAGGGGCCGATCATATTCCAGGACGTCATCCGGGTGGCTGACACGCGGTCGGTGGACGAGTTCATCAGGATGGGAAAAGACGTGGAACGCCGGGTCCTGGTGGAGGCGGTTCGCCGCTACCTGAGCCACAGCATTTTCCTGCACGACGGCAGGACTTTCGTCATAGAATAAACGATAAAACCTAGATAAGCCTCTCGAGCACGTCCACGATTTGCGGATCGTACAGCCCCGGTTTTTTGCGCAGCTCCGCGACGGCTGATTCCTTGTCGTAGATATCCCGGTAATTGCGCCGGGAAATGAGCGCGACGAAGGATTCCGCAACGTGGATGAGGCGCGCTACGTACGGTATGCGGTTTCCCGCAAGGCCCTCGGGATAGCCCGAGCCGTCCATGTTTTCGTGGTGCATCAGGACGCCGTCGGCGAAAACCCCCATATATTTCTCCGGCACGAAGGAAAGCTGTGCGAGGCCCTGCTTCACATGGTTGCGGATTTCGAACTTCTGGTCGTCGGTGAGGCTTTCGGCCGCGAGGAGCTTCGGGTCTATCTCGAGAAAGCCTATGTCGTAGGCCATGCCGACCGCGAAGAAAATCGTCGCCTCGTAGGTGCCGATCCCCATTTCCTGCGCGATCTTGAAAATCATCTCGGCGACGTTCTTCGAATTGTTCTTTCGCCCGGTCACCTGATCGATCTCCAAGCCTATTTCCTTGCACTTGCGGGCCAGCTCGTTGAGCGCCGCCTTGTCTTCCTCGGTGACGGGAGCCGGAGGCAATCCGGTCTCGGCCGCCGAACTGCCGATCATCCGCATTTCCGCGTCGCCGCCGTACAGAGGTGGGAGTATGCCGAGCGCGACCGGCGCCGGAGGAGCCCTGACCAGCTGCGAAACGGTCTGCAGGGTTTCCACGAACTTCTCGTTCTGCGTTTTCGCGTTCTTCAGGTTTATCACCATGTTGATGATGACGAGTATGAAAATGATGAAACACACGCCCGCAAGCAGAAGCAGGGCAAGAATGAGGATGCGGTTGTTGGTTCCGGTGGATTCTTTTGCCTGCTGCAAGGCGCTTTCATACGCGTCTTTCTGCGTTTCGAGCAATTCCTTCCGGAAACCGTCATTTACGATTTGGGTCTGTTCCGATGACTGCTGCCTGACGGCTTCGAGGGCAAGCTGCAGGTCTGGGCCGGTTGAGCGGCTCCGGGTGCGCTGCCTGCGGAAACCGCTGCGGCCTGACGGGATGGATCGGCTCCCCAGGCGGCATCCTGCGATTCATAGGTATTTATGATCTTGACCTGCCGGGCAATCCGGTCGCTTGACAGTGCGGGATACTCGATCAGCTTTTCCTTGACGAGGGTAAATGCCGCAGTATCCTTCGAATCCTTGATCTGGACGAGATAGGCATAGTAAATGGTTTCCGAAATGACGGCGACGTTGTCGGGCAGATTCTCCGGGGTAAAGG